>ERZ795056.1290-NODE-1290-length-29463-cov-14.744355_pt1 | contig 29463 bp, 30 predicted proteins | sample MGYA00375140_ERZ795056 | MGnify/ENA primary metagenome ERZ795056 (study PRJEB30185, sample SAMN05720227) | activated sludge metagenome | isolation source: Anaerobic digester | place: USA | collected 2015-03-09 ... | reverse complement strand
TGGTCACTTCTTCCTCCAAGCGTCAACGCTCACCTCGTCTTGAGTGGTGGGCTGAATGCTGCAAACGTGGCCGACGGCATTTTGCAGGTGCGGCCACGTTGTAAAACGTTGGCCGTGGATGTCAGTTCCGGTGTCGAGTCGGCCAGGGGCATCAAGGACACCGACAAAATCAACCGCTTCGTCGCTGCCGTTCGTGCAGCTGACAGGCAATTCGAAAACCTTGCGGGACAGACCAAGACTCCATGAGCAACGCTAATGAGTTTGCTCTGTCCTCAACTGATCAAAATCATGAACACTTACCAGCAGCCTGACGCTTCAGGCCACTTCGGAATTTACGGCGGTAGCTTTGTCTCGGAGACTTTAACCCACGCCATCAACGAACTCAAAGCCGCTTACGCCCGGTATCAGAATGACCCGGCCTTCATCGCCGAGTTTGAGTATGAGTTGGCGCACTTCGTAGGTCGCCCCTCCCCGGTTTACCACGCTGCGCGCATGAGTCGCGAAATGGCAGACGGCAAAGGCCACGGCGCACAAATCTTCCTCAAGCGTGAAGACCTGAACCACACCGGCGCCCACAAGGTCAACAACACCATCGGCCAGGCTATGCTCGCCAAACGCATGGGAAAACCCCGCGTGATTGCCGAAACCGGTGCGGGCCAGCACGGGGTGGCCACGGCCACCATCTGCGCACGTTACGGGCTGGAATGCGTGGTCTACATGGGCAGCGAAGACGTGAAACGCCAGAGCCCCAACGTCTACCGCATGAAGCTGCTGGGGGCCACTGTGGTACCGGTGGAAAGCGGCAGCAAAACACTAAAGGACGCGCTTAATGAGGCCATGCGCGACTGGGTCGCCAACGTGGACAATACCTTCTACATCATTGGAACTGTGGCCGGTCCGCACCCTTACCCGATGATGGTGCGCGACTTCCAGAGCGTGATTGGCAAGGAGTGTCTGGTGCAAATGCCCGAGATGCTGAAAGAGCAAGGCTGCGCCAACGACCAACCTGATGCAGTGATTGCCTGCGTGGGTGGCGGCAGCAATGCCATGGGTATCTTCTACCCCTACATCAACCACGCCAACACGCGCCTCATTGGTGTGGAAGCGGCAGGTGAAGGCATGGACAGCGGCAAACACTCCGCCTCACTTCAACGCGGTAGCCCAGGTGTGTTGCACGGCAATCGCACCTATGTACTACAAGACGACAACGGCCAGGTCACCGAAACCCACAGCATCAGCGCGGGCCTGGACTATCCCGGTGTCGGCCCAGAACATGCCTTCCTCAAGGACATAGGCCGCGCCGAATACGTTGGTATCACTGACAAGGAAGCGCTGGAAGCCTTTCACTACCTGTGCCGCACCGAAGGCATCATCCCTGCGCTGGAGTCCAGCCATGCCGTGGCCTATGCCATGAAGCTGGCCAAAACCATGCGCACGGACCAGTCGATTTTGGTGAACCTGTCAGGCCGTGGCGACAAGGACATTGGCACCGTAGCAGATTTGAGCAACGCTGACTTTTATTGCCGGCCAAGCTGCAAGGGCCAGGCCATCAAAGGCGGCGCAATGGGGCTGGAGCAGCCTGTGCAAATTGTTAAAGCGGGAGTGTCAGCATGAGCCGTATCGCTGCAACTCTTTCGGCACTGAAGGCACAAGGCCGCAAGGCGCTCATCCCGTATGTCACAGCAGGTTTCCCGTTCGCCGACATAACGCCCGAGCTAATGCACGGCATGGTCGCCGCAGGTGCTGATGTGATCGAACTCGGGGTGCCATTTTCTGACCCTAGCGCCGATGGCCCGGTCATCCAGAAGGCTGGCGACAGGGCCCTGGCCTTTGGCATTGGCCTCGTGCACGTGCTGGAGATGGTGCGTGTTTTTCGCCAAAAAGACGGCACCACGCCCGTCGTGCTGATGGGCTACGCCAACCCGATTGAACGCTACAACCAAAAACACGCCACAACACTGGCCAAACCTTCTGCGCAGAGCCCCTTCGTGCGTGACGCGGCCACAGCAGGTGTAGATGGCGTGTTGGTGGTGGACTACCCGCCTGAAGAATGCGAGACCTTCGCGGCCGAACTCAAGTCTGCCAGCATGGACCTCATATTCTTGCTGGCCCCCACCAGCACCGACTCGCGCATGGCGCAAATCGCCCGCATTGCCACGGGCTACGTGTACTACGTATCGCTCAAGGGAGTCACTGGTGCAGGCACACTGGACACGGCGGCGGTGGAAGCCATGCTGCCGCGCATTCGCCAATTTGTGAACGTGCCCGTGGGCGTGGGCTTTGGCATTCGCGATGAGACCACGGCCAAGGCGATTGGCAAGGTCGCCGATGCGGTGGTGATTGGCAGCAAGATCATCCAACTGATCGACGACCAGCCGCGCGACAAGGTGGTCCCAGTGGCAGGCGATTTCCTTCGTGGAATTCGCGCTGCTTTGGATTCATAATTCAGACCTTCCCTACACCGACCCAGCCTTTAACTGATCCGATTCTGAGGAACCCACTATGTCCTGGCTCGAAAAACTGCTCCCCTCCAAAATCCAGCACACCGACCCGGCTGAACGGCGCAGTGTGCCCGAAGGCTTGTGGATCAAGTGCCCGAGCTGCGAAACCGTGCTGTACAAGACCGACCTGGAGCAAAACCAGAACGTCTGCCCCACCTGCAGCCACCACCACCGTATCGGGGCGCGGGCGCGGCTCAATGTCTTTCTGGACAACGAAGGCCGGTTCGAAATCGGACAAGAAGTGTTGCCGGTCGATGCGCTGAAGTTCAAGGACAGCCGCAAGTACCCCGAGCGCCTCAAAGAAGCCATGGACAATACCGGCGAGACTGACGCGCTGGTGGTCATGGGCGGTGCGGTTCACAGCGTGAGCGTGGTGGCGGCCTGCTTTGAATTTGAATTTATGGGCGGCAGCATGGGCTCGGTGGTGGGCGAACGTTTCGTGCGTGGCGTTGAAACCGCCATCGAACAAAAGGTGCCTTTCATCTGCTTCACGGCCACGGGCGGGGCGCGCATGCAGGAAGGCCTGCTTAGTCTGATGCAGATGGCAAAGACCAATGCTGCCTTGACCAAGCTGGCCAAGAAAGGTCTGCCTTATATCAGCGTGCTGACTGACCCAACCATGGGCGGCGTCAGTGCCGGGTTTGCATTCCTGGGCGATGTGGTCATCGCCGAACCCAAGGCGCTAATCGGTTTTGCCGGCCCACGTGTGATCGAGTCCACCGTGCGCGTGACTTTGCCTGAAGGTTTTCAGCGCGCCGAGTTTTTGCAGCAAAAAGGAGCTATAGATTTCATCTGCGACCGCCGCGAATTGCGCAAGACAGTGGCCAGCACGCTGGCAATGCTGCAGCGGCAGCCAGCGGATGCTGTGAGCTGATCGCGCGGGCTCGTCTTAAAGCAGCACGGCGCCTTGAAATGCTCCGAGCACAATAGCGGCGACCTGCAGCAACACAAGTAGCACCAGCGGCGACAAATCCACCCCGCCTACCAACGGAACAACGCGACGAATCGGTATGAGCGGTGGCGAACAAAGTCTCTCAATCACGTCGGACAACACGTTCTGGGTCTGTACCCATGACAGTACGGCATAAACGATGATCAACCCGGTCATCCCAGAGAGTGCCAGCCGGGCCAGGCCAAATAACGCCAGAATGGGAACTGTTACTAGTCCGCCACCAGCTCCTGCGAGCAACCAGAGAATCAGGAATTGCGTCAGCTGCAGCAAAAAAGCCGCCACCAGGCTGGCCATATCCCATCGGCCCAGAGAAGGTACAACACGCCGTAAGGGTAGAACCAGCCAGTCCGTCAAGGCAAATACGAATCTGCCAAGTGGATTGCCGGAACGGGCTGACATGGGAATGCGCAGGTATTGCATGTACAGCCGCAGCAGGCAGGCACCAGCCACCAGTCCAATGGCAACTTCGAGTAGCAGGGAAATGATTTGATAGAACATGAATTTTTAGATATTGCGCGTTGAATCATAGCGCCCGATCATTTCGGGCAACAAAAACTTAAAATCTACTTTTTAGTCCTACTTGTGCGGCAAGCCGCATCCCCATCTTTTCTGGTTTCTCATGTCCGATCACACCCCAACCCAAACACCACAAGACGACAACCAGCTAATCATTGAGCGCCGCGAAAAACTGAAAGTGATGCGCCAGCAACAGGCACTGGGCAAAGGTGTGGCATTTCCGAACGACTTTCAGCCGACCCACCGGGCTGGCGAATTGTTCAAAGATTTTGAATCCAAAACCACAGACGAACTCGCCGCAGTGGGTGCAATCGCTAAAGTGGCCGGCCGCATGATGCTCAAACGCGTCATGGGCAAGGCCAGCTTCTGTACATTGCAGGACGCCTCTTTTGGACCCTCAAACGGACGTATCCAGATCTACGTCAAAGGCGAAGACATTGGCGACGAGTTGTACGCCAGCTTCAAACATTGGGACCTGGGTGACATCGTCGCTGCCGAGGGGCGCATATTCAAAACCAAAACTGGTGAACTGTCGATTCACGCAACTAGCGTGCGGCTACTGACAAAAAGTCTTCGACCTATGCCCGACAAGTTCCATGGCATGGCCGATCAGGAACAGAAGTATCGCCAGCGCTATGTTGATCTGATGACTGATGAGACTGCACGCCAGCGGTTTGTAGCCCGTAGCAAGGCTGTAAGCAATATTCGTGAATTCATGGTGGCCAACGACTTTCTTGAAGTCGAAACACCCATGCTCCACCCGATTCCCGGCGGCGCCAACGCTAAGCCGTTTAAAACACATCACAACGCGTTAGACCAGGAGATGTTTCTGCGTATTGCACCTGAGCTGTATCTGAAAAGGTTGATTGTGGGTGGATTTGAGCGGGTCTTTGAAATTAACCGGAGTTACCGCAACGAGGGAATTTCGGTTCGCCACAACCCTGAATTCACGATGATGGAATTCTATGCCGCTTACTGGAACTATCTTGATCTGATGACTTACACCGAAGCCATCATCCGTAATGCTGCACAAAAAACCGTTGGTACGCTTGAGCTCACGTACAACGGCAAGGCAGTGGACTTGAGCCAGCCGTTTGAGCGGCTGACCATCACCGAAGCCATCCGCAAACACACCGATGCCGGAGACAACGTAAATGACAGCGTCTGGCTAACCAACGCCCTGCGCAAGCTCGGTCTTTCAGAGGCAAAGGACAAACTATCCTCGCGCACACTGGCCAGCCTGCAAGTGATGTATTTTGAGGAAACTGTGGAAGAAAAGCTCTGGCAACCAACTTTCATCATGGAACATCCCACCGAAATTTCACCTTTGGCCCGCGCCAACGATGATCGCCCCGAAGTAACCGAGCGCTTTGAGCTCTACATCACGGGACGTGAATTTGGCAATGGTTTTAGCGAGCTCAACGATGCAGAAGATCAGGCTGCGCGCTTTCATGCCCAGGTGGCAGCCAAAGACAGCGGTGACGACGAAGCCATGTTCTATGACCATGATTTTGTGCGTGCACTGGAGTATGGCATGCCACCCACTGGGGGGTGTGGCATCGGCATTGACCGACTGATGATGCTGCTAACAGACAGCCCCAGTATTCGTGACGTGATCCTGTTCCCCGCGCTGCGTAGGGAGAGCTAGAGGCAAGCCGCAGCCCATGCAGACGTTGAAGTATCTGACGGCCTATTCCGAATCAGTTCAATCACAGGTCCGCGAACTGATCGAACAAGGCCGGTTGACGGCGCTATTACGAAAAAAATACACCTCCACGCATGACATAAGAACGGACAAGGCTTTGTATGACTATGTCATGCGCCTAAAAAATGAATACCTGCGTAGCTCTGAGCCACTGGCCAAGGTGGCGTTTGACAGCAAGCTCAAAGTCATTCAGCACGCGCTGGGTACTCACACAACCGTATCCCGGGTTCAAGGCAACAAACTTAAGAGCAAGCGCGAAATCCGCATAGCAACGCTCTTCAGGGACGTGCCCATTGAACTGCTGAGGATGATCTCAGTACACGAGTTGGCCCATATCAAGGAAAAAGAGCATGGCAAATCCTTTTACCAACTGTGTACCTATATGGAACCCAGCTACCATCAACTGGAGTTCGATCTTCGCCTGTATCTGACCTGGCAAGATCTGCTCTCGCGTAGCAGTGATCCTGTCTGGCCCGCTCTTTGAATTGTCTGTATCCGATCAAGACCGCGACGACACAGGCACACGCATATCGTCCAGATAATCCCGCGCAATATTCACAGTGCTTTCAACACTCAAAGCCGAAAAATGCGTTGCGAGCCAGGCCTTCGCGCTGGCCCTGCCTAGATCACGAAGCCCGTGGATCAGGCCTGCGCTTACGGACGTTTTTGTTGCCGCACCCTGCTCCTCAAGCACTTCACCACCATCAATTCGGTGCATCAATATATTCTTGTAGGACTTGGCGTCCAATTTTCCTTCAGCTAGCAGGCGCTTCACAAAATCAATAGCACGCATTTCGGCAATCAGTCCTGCGTTGAATGTGATCTCGTTCATGCGATCCATGATTTCGGCACCTGTCGTCGGCAGTTTGTCGCGCTTGATCGGGTTAATCTGGACGAGCACAATATCGCTGCTGTTGCAGCTATAGATCAGCGGATGAATGGCCGGGTTGCCTGAGTAACCACCGTCCCAAAAGTGATCCCCTTCAATTTCTACAGCACGAAACATCATTGGCAAACAAGCTGACGCCATGACAGCATCCACTGACAACCGCTTGCCTGAAAAAACTTCCGCCTTACCCGTAGATACCCGAGTGGCCACTACAAATACCTTGAGTTTGTTGAGTCGCGCCAATCGGTCGAAATCCACCTGCTCCTGGAGAAATTGCCGCAATGGATTGATGTCGAAGGGGTTACTTTGATAAGGCGACATCGTCTGGGACCAAAAACTGGTCATGGCACTCGTCCAGAGACTCGCGGGTGAGTTGATGCCGCCCATCTTTCCAAAAAGCACATCAAACGGAGCGCGCTGCGCCTCCGACAGGGCGCCCATACCAATGATGCCGTCCCAAAAGCAGGCCAGTGACTCCCGAGCCGCTTCACGCGGATCACCTTTGATTGTTTGCTCGGCTTTGGCAAATCCCTGCGCGAGCGCCACAGCATTCATCGCTCCCGCGCTGGTGCCGCTGATGCCTTCGAGCTCAAGTCGTCCGTCCTCAAGCAGCGCATCAAGGACACCCCACGTGAACGCCCCATGGGAGCCGCCACCTTGAAGGGCGAGGTTGACGATGGGTGACTGATGGTCTGATTGCCGTGCAGACGATTGGCGTTTACTAGAGTTCATGATGTGAGGTTACCAAGTTTCAATGAAATCGACTTCGAAAACCTGATTTGCTACCAAATTAGTAGCTGTGAATTGAGACTAAAAGAGAAGTTCAAGCGTGCAGCAGATACTGTCAGATAAAAATCACAAATCAGCTGATTCTTGACATGAACAGTAATGGGCTCAGATATGATTCATTGCGGAAATGGCGCTCACCAATGCGGCTTGCTTGGCGCAATCTGATTCCTCGGTACCAAGATTAAACTAGCCATGCGACGCCAGTACATATTCCGCTTGATTTCGCGAGTTCATTTTCTCTGCACAGGTTGCTGCACGGTTCTTTTTATATCAGCCTGGATACAAAGTACCGTAATTCCCGAAGTGAGTCCCCCAGTCGGCCGCGTGATTGGCTCGACTGGGGCTTCGTCAGGACAAGCAACTCCGGTTAACGTGATGTTCAACCGAAGTGTCCCGTTTGCCGTTGACGTCTTCTTGCTTGAGATACAGCGTCTGGCCTTGGCACGATTCAGCTATATGACACCAGTCTTCAGCGCTGGTCACGTCCATAACGTGCTGTTGTTTCCAGGTCAAATCATCGGGCAAGTATTGCAACGACCGGACAACATGCCGGTGGTGCGCAATGATGAAGTTGATCAGAGAACGAGAATAAATGAGTGAGGAGAACTACATGTTGAATTTAAGACGCATTGCTACATTGGCGACAATAATATTGTTGGCTACAGTTTCGGTTGTTGCAGCCGCTCAAATAACGCCAATGGCGGGCAAGAAAGCCACATTGCGTGACTTGGGCGCTCCGGCCACCAAGCAAACGGCAGAAGCGCCAATGAACCGCCTGATCATCCAATTCAAAGATCGGGCAATGGACAAATTCGGTACGTTTAACGCTCTGTTGGCGAAGGAACATGTCAAAGCCCTGAATACATCCAGTCCGCTTTATGCGGGCGGGAAAAAAGTGACGCTCACTTATTTCAAATCCATCACCCCACAGTCTCACGTAGCACTGACAGATGAAAAACTGAGCAGGTCAGCCCTGTCAGCTATTGCCAGGGATTTTGCCCAAGACTCTCGAGTGGAATACGTCGAAATTGATGAGAAGGTATACCCACACTTCGTGCCGAACGATACCTTTTTTGTTAGTCAGCAATGGAATCTGCAAAATCCTGCGCTTGGCTTGCCTGGTGCCGCCAATCTGACCACTGCATGGGATCGATTGACAACTGGGAACGCATTCGTGAATGGCGCTGGAGTAATCGTGGCAATACTGGATACAGGGTACCGTCCACATTCTGACTTGTTTGCAAACATTGTTGGAGGCTATGACTTTACAAATGGGCGAAATTCCTCAGCACTTGATCCTGGTGACGCTGTAGTAAGTGCAACCGCCGGCTGTCCGATTTCCAACTCCAGTTGGCATGGCACCCACATTGCCGGAGTTGTAGCTGCTGTCGGAAACAACTTCACTGGAGTGAGCGGAGCCGCCTACGGGGCAAAGGTTTTACCAGTGCGAGTACTCGGCGTCTGTGGCGGCTATACGTCTGACATCGTTGATGGCATGCGTTGGGCGGCGGGGTTACCTGTGAGTGGCGTTACCAATAACACCAACGTCGCCAAAGTCATCAATCTGAGCCTGGGCAGCAGTGGCACATGCTCCAATGCTTTTCAATCGGCCATCAATGCGGTACGAGCTGCCGGCAGCGTTGTTGTCGTATCGACCGGAAACGATGCAGCGCTTTTAATAGGTCAGCCAGCCAACTGCAATGGGGTAATAGCCGTAACAGCGAACACGAAAGCGGGCGACAACGCTGAATACGCAGATGTGGGCGCTGGAACGGCCCTCAGTGCTCCTGGGGGAGGATATGGCTCATGGATGATAGGTGATGGCAGCGGAATTTATTCCACCTCAAATGCAGGCCTGACAACGCCTGGCCCGGACAGTTTCGAGGCAAAAGCAGGCACCAGTTTTGCGGCGCCTCATGTAGCCGGCGTGGCGGCTCTCATGTTTCAGATCAGGCCAACCCTTACCCCCGATGAAGTGCAGTCGCTTCTTATGAACTCGGCCCGCCCCCACCCCGTGGGCACGTACTGTGAAAACAGTTCAGCGTGTGGCGCAGGAGTGTTAGACGCGGATGCAGCGGTAGCCCTCGCTCAGGATGTCAGTGCGCCCACGTCCACAGCATCTTCAAGCCCCTCGAATCCTGTGCCGAGAGGAGCCACAGTGGGCTTGACCGGAGCAGCGACAGCGGGCGCAAACCCCATTTCAACAAGGGAATGGTCTCAACTTGCTGGCCCTACAGTAAATATAAACAACGCCAATACAGCCAATGCATCGTTCGTGGTTTCCTCTGGCGCTGCCAGTTATGTATTTCGATTCAGGGCGACGGACAATCTGGGCAGATTTTCAGATAGTTGGGTCACGGTCAGGACAGTCAATTCGCCGCCAGTACTGGCCACTATTCCGTCGCAAACAGTACAAGTAGGTCAAAGTTTGAGCTTCAAGGCAACCGCCACCGACCCGGATGGTGATGCTGTGACATTTGCCATCAGTGGCTTGCCATTTGGAGCTGCCTTCAACACCATGGGAGGCGATTTCGGCTGGCCTACCGCACAACCTGCAGGTCGCTACACATTTCTGATCGCTCCTACCGACGGAGCGGCGTATGGCGTGGCACAGGAGGTCAGCGTAACGATTGTTACGCCCGCTGCGTCTGGGGGTGGTTCGGTCGAATGGATGGATCTACTGGCGTTAGGTGTTCTTGCTTTGACTGGCATGACGCTTCGCCAACGAGTCGCGGCGCAATGCTGACATCGCTGCCGTGGCAATGAGGCCGCCCAGGCTACCCGCTTCGTGTGCGGGGTAATAGGTTGTAAATCCGAGCCATCCTACGGGGGCCACGGCTGCTGCAGAGTGTTGGAACCACAACTTGATCGCCAGAATGAGCAGCGTGACCAAGGCTATTAAACGTGTGGGAATATGTCGCCCACTCAATGAATCCTTCGCGGCAACAGTGGTAGTTGCCCGGTTTGCACGATCAACCAAGACACTGAGTGCATTCCCAGCCAACAACCCGTGCAAAGCGCCTGAGGCGCCAGCGTACGAAGCGCAACCCGGATCCATGGCAATCATGACGGATACACCCAGATAACCGCCCAGCAACGAAGCGGCCTGTATACGCCACCCAATCAGTTGATCAAACGCCAGCAGGATGAATACCAAAGCAACAGCATTTACGGCCGCATGTTGCGCGCTCAAGTGAACCCATTGGGATGTCAGCAACTGCCACCAAGCTCCTGCCTCAAAAACCGGGCGTGAGAACTGCCAGGAATCGCTCAGTCCAGGCGTCCATTGCAAACCCAACGTGAAAAAAACAAAAATGAACGCGGGACGAGCCCAACCTATTACATGACCCGATGCTGCCATGGCGAGATCAAGGGATCAGATCAAGCGCCTGCATATACGTCGGCTGCACCATCAATGCATCCCAGTCCGGTGAGGCCATTTGCGGCAGCAGCGCCAAGCGGCGCGTTTCGCTGCTATCGGACGATTGCCACAGGCCCCGCATTAGCGCCTCAGTCATGCCATCCAGTAGTTCGTCAACAGCCTGGCCACCATCCACCGACTGGTTGCACAGCAAAACCATGTCACAACCAGCATTGAGCGCCACCACACCAGCCTGGGCGTAACTGACCTGCTGACCATCGATCAAACGGGCACCAGCCATGGACAGGTCATCGCTGAACACCGCGCCACAAAAACCTAACTGGACCCGAAGAATGTCATTAAGCCACTTGGACGAAAACCCCGCGGGACGGCTATCCACCTTTGGGTAAACAACATGTGCGGGCATCACACTGGCCAGCGTCGTACCGAGCCAACCATAAGGCGCGGCGTCTTCAGCCAAGATGGCAGTCAGACGGCGTTTATCCACCGGAATGTCATGATGCGAATCGGCTTTGACAAAACCATGCCCTGGGAAGTGTTTGCCACAGTTGGCCATCCCGCTGATTTGCAGACCGTGCATCAAGCTCTTGGCCAACAGGCCAACAACCCGCGGGTCACGCCCAAAGGAACGATCACCAATCACACTGCTTTCACCAAAGTCCAGGTCCAATACCGGGGTGAAGCTCAGGTCTACCCCGCAGGCGCGCAACTCGGCGCCCAATACATAGCCGCAGGCGGTGGCAGCGTTGGTCGCACGCATGGCACCACTGCCTTCTCGTCCCCTGTCGTCGTTCATCCACATCTCGCCCAGGGCACGCATCGGCGGCAGGTGGGTGAATCCATCGGTCTTGAAGCGCTGTACGCGGCCGCCTTCGTGATCCACACAGACAAGCAGGTCATTCCGAACTTTTTTTATGTCTCGGCAAAGGGTGGACAACTGCTCGCGATTGCTCCAGTTTCGTGCAAACAGAATGATGCCGCCAACCAGCGGATGTTTGAGACGCTGCCGGTCTTTGGTCGAGAGTTCCAGGCCAGCAATATCGATGATCAAGGGCGCGTGTTGTGTCATGTGAGGAGTGGGTGGGTTGCCTACTGCGGGAAGTAAAAAAATCAATAATGCTACAAATATTATAGCTATTCACGCATATTCCACGAGGGCTAAGTGCTAGTTTTTTCAACAATACAGAAGCTTGCGGCATAGTCGGTCTCGTCTGTCACACTGACATGAACCGTGAGTCCCTGCGCGTCAAACCAGTCCTTCAGGCCGCCATGCAGCACGATGCATGGCTTGCCCGCGTTGGGGTGATCCTGTGGCAATTTGGCGATTTCGCACAGCCGCCAGGTCATGGGCATGCGCATGCCCAAACCAATCGCTTTACTGAATGCTTCCTTGGCACTGAAACGCGTGGCCAGATACCGCACACCCCGCTCGGGCCAACGTGCACCGCGCGCCTTCCAGGTGCTGAATTCGGCTTCGCTCAAAATCTTCTTCGCGAACCGTTCGCCGTGGCGCTCCAGACTGGCACGTATACGGCGTACGTCGCAGATGTCGGTGCCAATACCGTAAATCATGGCGCTGGAGTTTGGGGATAGGCCTCACTCACGCAGCGCAAATAGTCCTGGATAGTCGCTGCATAACCCATTTCCAGGGCATCAGCTATCAGCGCATGACCGATGGACACTTCCCGCACTCCGGGTACCCGTCTTAGAAAGGTGGTCAAGTTATCGCGGTTCAAGTCGTGGCCGGCATTGACACCCAGACCCGCATCCTGGGCGGCTTGTGCCGCCAACGCGAAACGGGCCAGTTGCGCCTCTTGCTTGATGCCACCCCAGGCGGCTGCAAAAGGCTCGGTGTACAACTCCACCCGGTCTGCGCCGACCGCTTTGGCGGCAGCCATGGAGTGGCCATCGGCATCCATGAAGAGGCTGACCCGAACCCCCAGCGCTTGTGCTTCGGCGATGAGGGGCGCGAGGCGTTTCGCTTCAGACGGCAAATCCCAACCGTGGTCGCTGGTGAATTGCCCTTCCGAGTCTGGCACAAACGTGCACTGATGCGGTCGCAACTCCCGCACAAAACCCATCAGGTTTTGATAGGGGTTACCTTCGATGTTGAACTCCCGGTCTGGCCACGCTTTCATCAGCGCAGACAGGTCGCGCACATCACCCGCTCGGATGTGACGCTCATCCGGACGCGGATGAACGGTAATGCCATTCGCGCCCGCCTGCAAACAAAGCGTAGCCGCTCGGGTAACACTGGGAATGCCCAGATGACGTGTGTTGCGGACCAGTGCAACCTTGTTCAGGTTGACCGAGAGTGCGGTGGGAAACTTGAAGTGCATGATCAGCGGGAAAGGCTTTACAAGGACTGGAGATCGATCATCATTTGCCGGGTACGCAAAGTACCGACCCCGCAATGGTAATTCAGCAGCGTGCGCAATTGGGGTTTCAGTTCCGCCATCACGGCGGCGCAGGCACGCAGCGTGGCGGTAAACGGGGCATCGTCGCCCAAGCTCTGCTGTAATTCAGCCCATTGGCCGCCACTCAGGCTTGCTCGATCACCAGCACTGGTCTGCCTCAAGCCGCCTTCCGGGACGAGGCTGTAATGGGTGTCTGCATCGAGTTGCGCCAGGGTCAAGGTCTGGGCGTCAAGCAGCGGCAGCAGTCCGATTTCGCGCAATAGCAACAGCTCAAAGGTGCGCAGCGCTGCCTGCAGCACCTCACCGTGCTCGGAAGCGACGACCTGCACAACATGGGTATAGATGTCAAACAGCCGCGGATGAGGATCGTCGCGAGCCAGCAAGTGCAGAAGCAATTCATTGAGGTAATAGCCCGACATCAGGGCGTCGCCCGTGGGCATGACATGCCCACCCATCCACTCCGCGCCTTTGAGCGTTCGGATTTCAGCATCGCCGCCAAACGCAACATGCAGCGGTTGCAGAGGTAGCAAAATGGGACGAAAACTGGAACTGGGCCGCTTGACGCCCTTGGCAACCAGCGCGACGCGACCATGGTTGCGGGTGAAAACGTCCAGAATCAGGCTGGACTCGCTCCAGTCATAACGATGGAGCACAAAGGCGGGTTCGTCCGAGATTCGCTTACTCGTAGCCAAAGCTGCGCACCCGCGCTTCATCATCAGCCCAACCCGATCTCACCTTGACCCACAGTTCTAAAAAAACCTTCGCATCGGCCAGTTTTTCCAGTTCCACCCGGGTTTCCATGCCGATACGCTTGATGCGTTCGCCCTTGTCGCCAATCACCATGGCTTTATGACTGTCCCGCTCAACCACAATGGTGGCGGCGATGCGGAGCAGACGCTTGTGTCCCTTTTTCTGCGGTGGCTCTTCTTCAAACTTGTCGATAATCACGGTGGAGGTGTAGGGCAATTCGTCACCCGTCAGGCGAAACAGCTTTTCACGGACCAGTTCGCTGGCCAGAAATTTCTCGCTGCGGTCGGTCAACTCGTCTTCTGCGTACCACCACGACTGCTCTGGCAGGAACCCTGCACAGATATCCAACAACCGTTCAACGTCTTTTGCATTTTTAGCCGACATGGGGACAAACTCGGCAAAGCTGTGCTTTTCCTGCATGCTTTGCAGCCAGGGAGCGATATCACCCCTGCGATGCACGTTATCAAGCTTGTTGGCAATCAAAAGTGTTGGGATATTTTTGCCCAACAATGCCAGGACGCGAGCATCTGCTGGCGTAAAACTGCCCGCCTCGACCACAAACAGGATCAGGTCCACATCTGCAACAGCACCAACAACAGTCTTGTTCAGCGATTTGTTTAGCGCATTGGCATGCAGCGTTTGAAAGCCCGGTGTGTCAACAAATACAAACTGATTGGGCCCCTGGGTGCGCATGCCGGTGATGCGGTGGCGTGTAGTCTGCGCCTTTCGGGAAGTAATGCTGATCTTCTGACCCACCAGCGCATTGAGTAAGGTGGACTTGCCTACATTCGGCTTGCCCACAATGGCAACCAGCCCGCAATGCTGCCCTTGCACCGGCATACCAGAGCCAGGCGCCACACGCATGCTCTTAAGCATGGCTTCAATATCATTTTGGCCTTCAGCCCCCATTGAATCTGCGTTATTAGCTATATTTTCAGGAGCATTCATTAGTGTGCCTTTGCCTTGAGTGTTTGCAGCATCGCAGCCGCCGCAGCCTGTTCACCTGCACGACGAGAACCACCGATTCCACGTTCCGTCATATTGAATTCCGTGATTTCACACTCAACATCAAATGTTTGTTTGTGGGCAACACCCAGCGTGCCAACGACACGATAAATAGGCAGTTTCATTTTGCGCCCCTGTAACCACTCCTGTAACTCGGTCTTGGCGTCTTTCCCGATGGCATCCATCTGCGGGTTGATTTCTACGGCTTTGAAAAGGCGGTGCACCAGACTTTGCGCTACGGCAAAGCCGGCGTCCAGATACACGGCTCCAATCACGGCTTCCAAAGCATCCGCCAGAATAGACGGTCGTTTTTGCCCGCCAGAACGAACCTCCCCCTCGCCCAACCGAATCACTTCCGGCAAACCGAGGGTCACGGCCAATTGGTGCAGGGTATCCTGTTTGACGAGGTTGGCACGCACCCGGGAGAGGTCGCCCTCCGGCAATTCACCCAAGCGCAAATACAGCAAATCCGCTACCGCCAGGTTCAATACCGAATCACCCAGAAACTCCAGGCGCTCATTGTGGTCGGCCGAGAAACTGCGGTGCGTAGTCGCTTGGCTCAACAGTGAGACATTGGCGAACTGATGCTGCAACCGCTGCTGCAATGCAGCCAGCCCATCATTCACGCTCCGAAGCCTTCATGCCTGCAGGTCATTTGGATTGACCATCGTATTTCAATGTCAGATAGCCAGGACCGGCCAGATGAATTTCACGCTCATAAGCAAACTTCACGACGATCTTGTCGCCTACTTTGGTAACCTCAAGGTCCTTGCCCATGATGGAACTGATGTTGTCTATCGCGCCAGCCCGATCAAAAATTGCCCGCACCTCCGCAACCGTACCTCCGGCGCTTGCCTTGTTGACAGCCTTCTTGATAGCCTCAAACTCGATCACGGTCGGAACAATTTGCGCGCCAACAACACCGCATACAGCCAGCACCCCCCCCACAAATAGCAGCCCCAGAAATGACAATCCAGTTTGTCTGGACTTGAGTTGAGTCTTCATGAGTTATCCCTTGGCTTCAATATAAAGTTCAATCAAACGAACCGATACGCTTAAGGTTACCAAAATTCATCCAGACGAAAAAAGCTTTGCCGACGATGTTTTTATCCGGGACGAACCCCCAATAACGCGAATCCAGCGAATTATCGCGGTTATCGCCCATCATGAAATAGTGTCCCTCTGGCACCTTGCAAACGACCCCTTCAACACTGTACTGGCAATTTTGTTTAAACGGGAAGTCTTCCACCCCGGGTACAAAGGCCGGACGGTCATCGTCATTGAGCAAACGATGCGGCTTGTCTCCGAGCGACTCCTCAAATTGCTTGAAGTAGCGCATCGCGTCACCATCAAAAAACTCGGGGACTGCTGTGGTATTTACGGGTTTCCCATTGATCGTTAGGCGCTTGTTCAGATAGGCCACCTCATCACCCGGCACACCCACCACCCGTTTGATGTAATCCAGACTGGGCTTGGGTGGATACCTGAAAACCATAACGTCGCCTGATTTTGGTTTGTTACCTTCAGTGATTTTCACGTTAATGACCGGCAGGCGGACACCATAGTGATATTTATTGACCAGAATCAGGTCCCCAACCAGCAGGGTAGGAATCATGGAACCAGAAGGTATCTTGAACGGTTCGAACAAAAACGAGCGGAGCAAGAACACGGCAATGATCACAGGGAACAGTCCCGCGGTCCAGTCCAGCCACCAGGGCTGCATCAGCAGACGGCTTTTAGCCTCTGCGATGTCTCCATCAACCTGGTCAATCCCCATTTTTCCGAGATCTTCCCGCCGCTTGACGGCTTCAGCCTGAAGTCGGGCAGCCGCCTGTTGACGCTGTGGCAAAAAGTAAAACCGCTCTGCCAGCCAGTAGATGCCGGTTACAACCGTCGCCATGAATAACAGCAAGGCGAAATTGCCTTCGACAAAGCCCAAATACCAGGCAGCCGAATAGCCCACAAATGCCGCAAGAACAATAGAGGTCAGGAACTGCATCAGTCTTCCACCTGCAAAATTGCGAGGAACGCTTCTTGTGGCACCTCCACTGATCCGATCTGCTTCATGCGTTTTTTGCCTTCTTTTTGCTTGTCCAGGAGCTTGCGCTTGCGGGAAATATCGCCACCGTAACATTTGGCGATTACGTTCTTGCGCAAGGCTTTAATTGTCTCACGCGCGATGATGTTGGCCCCAATGGCAGCCTGAATGGCCACGTCATACATCTGGCGTGAAATCACTTCACGCATTTTGGCCACTACCGCCCGACCCCGGTACTGCGACTGCGAGCGATGCACGATGATAGATAGCGCATCGACCTTCTCGCCGTTGAGCAGAATATCCACCTTCACTACGTCAGCCGCACGGTACTCCTTGAACTCGTAGTCCATCGACGCGTAACCGCGCGACACACTTTTGAGCTTGTCAAAGAAGTCCAGCACGATCTCGGCCAGCGGCATCTCGTAGGTCAACATGACCTGGCGACCGTGATATGCCATGTTCATCTGCACGCCACGTTTCTGGTTGGCCAGTGTCATGACCGAGCCCACATATTCTTGCGGCATGTACAGGTGCACGGTCACGATGGGCTCACGGATTTCATCCAGGCGGCCCTGATCTGGCATCTTTGACGGGTTCTCGACCATCTTTACGGTGCCGTCCACCCCCACCACCTGGTAGACCACGCTGGGCGCCGTCGTGATCAGGTCTTGGTCAAACTCGCGCTCCAGACGCTCCTGCACGATCTCCATGTGCAAAAGGCCCAGGAACCCGCAGCGAAAGCCAAAGCCCAGCGCCTGGCTCACCTCGGGTTCGTAGTGCAGCGACGAGTCGTTGAGTTTGAGTTTCTCTAGGCTGTCGCGCAGGCCTTCGTACTGATTGGCTTCCGTCGGATACAAACCCGCAAACACCTGCGGCTGGATTTCCTTGAAGCCAGGCAGCGCTTCGGTGGCAGTGAAGGCCGCACCGCCCGTGCCGGGCTTGATCAATGTGATGGTATCGCCCACTTTGGCTGCCTGCAATTCGCGGATACCGGCAATGATGTAACCCACCTCCCCCGCTTCGAGGGACGCGCGTGGCTCGTTGGCGGGCGTGAACACGCCCAGGCTATCGGCGTTGTAGGTTGCACCCGTGGCCATCATCTTGATGCGCTCTCCCTTGCCCACACGGCCATCCACCACACGCACCAGCATAACGACGCCAACATAGTTATCAAACCAGCTGTCGATGATCATGGCGCGCAGGGCACCCTCGGGGTTACCCTTGGGCTCGGGCACCCTGGCCACAATGGCTTCCAGAATTTCTTCGATACCCATGCCGGTCTTGGCCGAGCACGGAATCGCGTCAGTCGCGTCGATGCCAATCACGTCTTCAATTTCCAGCCGCGCGTTGTCTGGGTCGGCGTTGGGCAAGTCCATCTTGTTCAACACTGGCACCACTTCCACACCCAACTCCAGTGCGGTGTAGCAGTTGGCCACCGTCTGCGCTTCCACGCCCTGACTGGCATCCACAACGAGCAGCGCGCCTTCACACGCAGAGAGTGAACGACTCACTTCATAAGAGAAGTCCACATGACCCGGTGTATCGATCAGATTGAGGTTATAGACCTGCCCGTTTTGCGCTTTGTATTTGAGTGAGGCGGTCTGCGCCTTGATGGTTATCCCACGCTCTTTCTCGATGTCCATCGAATCCAGAACCTGCGCCTCCATCTCGCGTTCCTGCAAGCCACCGCAACGCTGGATCAAGCGATCCGCCAATGTTGATTTGCCATGATCAATGTGCGCAATGATCGAAAAATTTCTGATGTGATTCATCAACGGGAACGCTTAAGTGATTGAATTAAAACGATGAGACAAGAAAAAAGGGCGCGTCGTGTTACGGCGCGCCCTGAACCAACAATCTTTGGCAACTGCGAAGGTTGGAACTTCATTGTAGGGAAAAAGAGGTGTCTGCACAGTCCCCCAAACCCCAACATGAATGAGTTGCAACGCAGCAACAGGTAATTTATACACAGGTTATCAACAAAATTTAGGAGCAACTACGGGGACAAGTTGTGGGTGATCTGTGGAGCACTGTCGAAGCACCCCTTTTCATCCCATATCGTGGACTTTGGCATTTTTCATATGCCCATAATTCCAGATGATCAGGCTCTATTCTAACCAAAAACGCAATTTTCATCCATCAAAGTTAGTGAACGCACACGTCAATTCTGAAGATTTGGTCCGAAAAATATTTTAAAAATGTTTTTTTAAAGGGTGGCGATCAAACAAAAGCCCCACACCCGAGTCGGGGTTGGGGCTTCTTGAGCGGAGATTTCAGCGCGTTGGACGAATAAGCGCGTATTGAGCCCATTCCCCTCTGCGAAACAGCAGATTCACCGGTTTGGTCTTGTCAATTTTGGCCACGGCCGCGTCAAACTCCTTGATGTTGGTCACCTCGACATTAGCGATCGCCACAATCACGTCACCTTCGCGCACGCCCGCCTTGGCGGCACCCTCGGCTGCAGCTTCGACCTTGACGCCACCCTTGATCTTCAGTTCCTTCTTTTGGGCGTCATTGAGTTCGCTTACTGTCAGACCCAGGACCTGGGCGGCTGGGGATTGCTTGGGCTTCTCCTCAGGTGCGGCCGCCTTCTTCACCGGTTTTTCCGGTTCGATTTCCGCAATCGTTACGCTGAGATCTTTGCTTGCACCACGACGGAAAACTGTCAGCGTGCTTTTCGTTCCGGGTTTGGTGCTACCCACCATGCGCGGCAAGTCACTGGATTTTTCGATGGCCTTTCCATCGAATTTGGTGATGATATCGCCCGCTTCCACGCCCGCCTTTTCGGCAGGTGAACCGGTCTCCACGCCACGCACCAAGGCGCCTTGCGGCTTGCCCAGCCCAATGGACTCAGCCACATCTTTGGTCACTTGATCAATCTGCACGCCAATGCGACCACGGGAGACACGCCCTGATGCACGAAGCTGGTCACTAACACGCACGGCCTCATCCATAGGGATCGAGAATGAAATCCCCATAAACCCACCAGAGCGTGAATAGATCTGGCTGTTAATGCCCACCACTTCGCCACGCATGTTGATAAGCGGCCCGCCCGAGTTGCCCGGATTGATGGCCACGTCTGTCTGGATGAAGGGCAGGTAATCTCCGGTATCGCGCTGCTTGGCGCTCACGATACCCGCTGTCACTGTGTTCTCCAGGCCAAACGGCGACCCGATAGCCATGACCCACTCTCCCACCTTCAGGCGGCTCACGTCACCCACTTTGACGGCAGGCAGTCCCGCTGCCTCGATCTTGACCACGGCGACGTCACTGCGTTTGTCCGCGCCAATAATCCGGGCTTTAAACTCGCGCTTGTCGGTCAGCGTGACAAGGACTTCGTCGGCCCCGTCAACCACATGAGCATTGGTCATGACGTAGCCGTCAGCCGTCAGGATGAAACCGGAACCCACGCCGCGGGGTTGCTGTTCTTCGTCTTGCGGCTGTGCGCGGTTATTCGGTTTAGGCGCCTGCTTCGGCATATTGGGAATAGGCACACCAAATCGGCGAAAGAACTCCAGCATTTCTTCGTCCGCAGCGCTGCCACTCCCGCTGGCCTTTGCCGACACCTTCTCCAGCGTACGGATATTCACGACAGAAGGCCCTACCTGCTCCACCAGATCGGTGAAGTCCGGCAAGGCCCGACTTTGGGCAAACGCGGGCGCAGACGGTACAAAGGCGACCACAGCCGCTACGGCCATCACCCCTGCCGACAGACAAGACCGCAAACTCTTCCAATCGACTAAAAACATCATCGACCTTTCATTGAAAACGAATCACCTTGATTACACGCAACGCTACAGACCCAGGTCACGCTGACATGTTCTAACTGGGGGCCTATTTCTTCCGCTCAAGCCCCTGCGCAAAGGCAGCGAGCGTCTGGGCTGGCGCTTCTCCCACAACAGTAAGCCACCAATCACCGATACGCCGAGTGATTGTCTGCGTAGCCCCGATGACCATCTGACCTTCCTGTCCATGGTGGCGGCGATCAAACAACTCCACAAAAAGTGAAACCGACGCAAGTCCATCCGAAAATATCCACTGCATCGTATTGTCGGCCGCAGCCGTTTCAGTAGCAGCGACAGGCCGCTTGAAACAACTCATGGCTTTGAAGCCCGCTACTGGCGCCTTGAGCACCCAGCCTTCAACGGCAGCCGTTGTCTTGATCATCTCGGGCCTGTCGACCTTGTAACCCTCGGTATTGCTCATCATCTGGTTGAGCTTTGTCATGTTCACGGGCGCATCCAGTTGCAACTCTGAAAAAGCAGACTGCTCCAGCACCCGTCCATCTACATCGAGTGTTTGCAGCTTCACCACCAGACCGGTCCGTTTTTCGCTCCAGACCCGATAGCCATAACGCAGCTTGTCTTTGGGCTGCAACACCACCACATCGGCATCAAATCCGGCCACACGGTCATGCCCCGCCTGGCGGGCACTGTAAAACTGCGCGATTGAAGAGTCCGCTGATTGCAGGAGATTCGGAAACAGCCCCAGCGACTCGCGCCGCTCCGCTACCGCATGTTTGCTTTCAGGCAGAAAGGTAATGACCTGATCGTCGCGCCGGAACGTGGAACGGGGGGGGCCGCTCAGCGACTCCACCCGCTCCATCTGATTCTGACCATCGCAGATATGCCAGATCTTCGCGCTCGCCATGCTGGACCCCGACGACACGACGAAGGTGCCAATGTAGGCGCGACGGCGTGAAGCCTCATGCATGCGAAGAAGCCATTCGTTGATGCCACGGTCCGGTTGGGCAGTTTCAACTGGGCCGGACGACAAGCCGGGTGCCGGCGATACGGCCGTCTGCGCAACGCCAACACTGCAAGCCCCGGCAACCGCAGCCAAGGCCAGCGCAGCATCGCGTACACGGCGAAGCCAGCAACCGGTAAACAGGGTTATCTGCATGGGTCGCATGTCTTACCCCCACCCTATCGGTTGGGCACCTCAAAAGTAGCATTACGCAGAAATCCGGCCGGCATCTGCAAGGCGGACGTTCCGCCAAACTGCTTGTGCGCGGCCAACAACTCATCCAGCCGTGGATCACGGATCATGATTTGGGGTTGCTCGATCGCCACCACGGTAGCCGAGGCAGGGGCAGCAGGCGCAGCGGCCAGGTTGACAGTCGGCGCGGTGCTGAGGCCACCTACCAGGCCCCATCCCACGGCGGCTACGGCCGTGAAAGATGCAAGGCCAGCCACCAGCTTCCAGCGGAAGCGGGAAACATTCGCACTATCTCTTTTAGTGTCAAATTGGCCATTAGCCCCCGCATTTATTGCGTCAGGAGCTATTAATTTAACAGCGTCAGCTGATTGAACAGCTACCTCTTCACTCTTCAACCTGATCTGCAGACGTGCAACAAATGCCAGATCATTATGGCCGGCCGCATCGCCCGAACGCAGCACGTCGCCCACCACGTGGTAGGCATGCCAGGTAGCGCGAGCATCATCGTCCTTGCTGACGGCTTCAACCACCCGAGCAAACTCCTGCCCGCGCAACTGGCCGTCAGCCAGTGCGGAAATCGCTTCGCGTGTTTTCAAAGTGTCGTTTGTCATCTCATTCCACCTTTTCAGACCTGCTTTTCAGGCCTACCAACGTTTTCCCGACTGGTTATCCAGCAAGGGTTTTACTTTTTCAGAAATCGCTTCACGTGCCCGAAAAATGCGCGACCGCACGGTTCCGATCGGGCAATTCATCACAGTCGAAATTTCCTCATAGCTCAGCCCTTCGATTTCCCGCAAAGTCACCGCCTGACGCAAATCTGCAGGTAAAGCATCCATCGCGGCGTTAACCACCGCTGCAATTTCCTTGGCCGCCAGCACCGATTCAGGCGTTTCATCTGACGTTGGTTCGTTTCCGTGCCAGGAAGTTTCATCGTCATCGTCACCTGAACGTAAAGACCCCTCAGACACGGTCGGATCGCGTTTCAGTTCCAGCAACGCTTTCTTGGCGGTGTTGACGGCAATCCTGTACAGCCAGGTGTAAAACTGGGCGTCACCACGGAACTGGTGCAGGGCCCGGTAGGCACGGATGAAGGTTTCCTGAGCGATATCTTCCACCAGATCAACATCCCGCACCATGCGTCCAATCAGCCGCTGAATCCGGCGCTGGTATTTGATCACCAGCAATTCAAAAGCCCGTTGGTCACCCGCGACCGTGCGCTCGACCAGCATCAAGTCGCTATCAGTGGTAACCGGGGGTAACGCGTCCGTCATGACAACCTTGCGTCCACAGTCAAGGTAGTTGAGGCGATACCGCCTTTGGTGCGAGGGTGAGCATAAAAGGCCCTCCGCAGGGGCATCCACTGGCCGGGGCTGGTGCGCAATTCGCGCAATAGCCAGCGCGGCTCACCCCCGGCACCTGAATACTTCAACAACAGGAATCTCTGAAAATCGAGATAAACCGCCAGCGCGCCGGAGATAACCCAATTGGCATCAACCCGGATCCAGGCCGACAAATCCCAGCGCAATTCGCCCGTCTGCATACGCCACCAGGTTCGATGTACGGCGGCTCCGGCCAGCACGAGCACAGTGAATGTAAAACGTTGCCGCCAGCCAGTAACGTCTACACCATGCAGCCAGCAAAGCCACACACACAGACCTGTCAACCAGAGGCCTGCGATGACATACAAATGGGCTCGGGAGCGACGAACCGGATAGCTGACCGCGGGGGCGCTATTCATGGTCCGGCCCGTTGCGACGGCCTCAGACCCGCTTGAAAACGAGTGTGCCGTTTGTCCCGCCGAAACCAAAATTGTTCTTCACCGCCACGTCAATCTTCATGTCACGTGCCGTGTTAGCACAATAATCCAGGTCACACTCGGGATCCTGATTGAAGATGTTGATGGTGGGAGGACTCTTCTGATGATGAAGAGCCAGCACCGTGAATACCGATTCAATACCACCGGCGCCACCCAGCAAATGACCGGTCATTGACTTTGTGGAATTCACCACCAACTTCTTAGCATCGTCACCAAAAGCGGCTTTGATCGCGTTGGTCTCGTTAGTGTCTCCCAGCGGAGTCGAAGTGCCATGGGCATTGACGTAATGCACGTCAGCCGGGTTGACACCTGCATTGCGAAGCGCCATTTGCATAGAGCGGCGTGGACCGTCCACATTGGGTGCGGTCATGTGATACGCATCACCGCTCATGCCAAAGCCAGTCAACTCGGCATAGATTTTCGCACCACGGGCTTTGGCATGTTCGTACTCTTCGAGCACCATCACACCCGCACCTTCGCCCAGCACGAAGCCATCGCGATCTTTGTCCCAAGGGCGTGAAGCTGTCTTGGGATCGTCATTTCGCGTACTTAGGGCACGGGCAGCGGCGAAGCCACCAACGCCCAATGGAGAAACAGTTGACTCGGCCCCGCCAGCCACCATGACATCACAGTCACCGTATTCGATCATGCGCGCCGACAGTCCAATGGCATGCAAACCGGTGGTGCACGCCGTAACGACGGCCACGTTGGGGCCCTTGAACCCGAACTTGATGGATACATGGCCCGAAATCATGTTGATGATCGAAGCCGGCACAAAGAATGGTGATACGCGACGCGGGCCGCGATTAACCAGTTCGTCCCGGGTTTGCTCGATCATGGGCAAGCCACCAATACCCGATCCAATATTGCAACCGATGCGTGTGGCCTCTTCCTCGCCCAAGGCATCGCCGACCGGTAAACCGGAATCAGCAACAGCCTGGCAGGCCGCCGCCAGCCCGAGGTGGATGAAGCGGTCCATGTGACGCGCTTCCTTCTCGGGAATGTAGTCCGCAATATTGAATCCCTTGACCTCACCAGCGAATTTGCACGCAAAGGCGCTCGCATCAAAGCTGGTGATGAGTTCAATGCCGGACTGCCCGGCCAGCAATTGGGTCCACGACTCAGCCACCGTGTTACCCACGGGGGAGATGCAACCCAATCCTGTTACGACTACGCGACGACGGGACATACGCTGAAGATCCAATCAGGCTTTTTGATGGGTGTTGGCGTAGTCGATGGCGTTTTGCACAGTCGTGATTTTTTCGGCATCTTCGTCCGGAATTTCGATCCCGAACTCGTCTTCCAGTGCCATCACCAGTTCAACGGTGTCCAGCGAGTCGGCGCCCAGATCGGCCACGAAAGCCTTGGCGCTGGTGACTTGTGACTCTTCAACACCGAGTTGTTCGGCAATGATTTTTTTGACGCGTGCTTCGATATCGCTCATGGGTTCCCTCAAAGGGTTGTAAAAGAATCCGTAATTTTAGCCGGGCTTGGAGCCTTCCCCAATACCAACCGCTGGACGGACAAACCAGCTTGAACTTACATGTACATACCGCCGTTGACGTGCAGCTCCTGCCCCGTCACATAACTGGCTTGTGGTGACGCCAGATAGGCCACCGCGTGCGCAATATCGTATGGTTTGCCTAGATGGCCCAGCGGGATCTGGCCCAGCAGCGCCTTTTGCTGCTCTTCCTGCAAACTGGCGGTCATGTCGGTTTCGATAAAGCCAGGGGCGACGCAATTGACTGTGACATTGCGCGAACCGAGCTCGCGAGCCAGTGCACGGGTCATGCCCGCCACGCCGGCTTTGGCGGCAGCATAGTTGGCTTGCCCCGGATTGCCTGACGCGCCGACGACCGAGGTGATGCTGATGATGCGGCCATAGCGCTGCTTCATCATCGTGCGCATCACGGCGCGGCTCATGCGGAAAACCGCCTTGAGGTTGGTGTCCAGCACAGCATCCCAGTCGTCGTCCTTCATGCGCATGGCCAAGTTGTCGCGCGTGATGCCAGCGTTATTCACCAGAACCTGCAAACCACCGTGTTCCTTGACGATGGCATCGATTAGCGCTTCGGCAGCGGCAGCATCGTTCACATTGAGGTTTTTGCCGCTGCAGCCGGGGAAACTGGCCAGTGCAACGCTGATCTTCGCGGCGCCATCGTCCGTGGTGGCGGTACCGATCACCTTCAAGCCCTTTTTTGCCAGCTCAAGTGCAATGGCGGCACCAATGCCACGAGAAGCACCCGTCACCAAGGCCACTTGCCCCTCAAATTTCACGTCGCTCATGTCAACAATCCTTTTACGTCAGCCAGACTGGCCGGGTCAAACAGTGGCGCTCCGGTCATCTCGGCATCAATACGCTTGACCATCCCGGCCAACACCTTGCCTGGGCCACACTCAACCAGCGTCGTCAATCCATGCGCCTTGATGGCCTGCACGCACTCCACCCAGCGAACCGGACCAAACGCCTGACGGTACAGCGCGTCACGAATACGGTCGGCCTCCACCTCAACCGCCACGTCAATGTTGTTGATCAGCGCCATTTGCGGCGACCCGAACTCGACAGATTCCAGCTGCTCACGCAATTTGTCAGCGGCGGGTTTCATCAGACTGGAGTGGAATGGCGCTGACACAGGCAGTGGCAGGGCCCGCTTGGCGCCATTGGCTTTGAGCACTTCGCAGGCTTTTTCCACTGCCGCTTTACTGCCAGCGATCACCGTTTGCGCGGGGTCATTGAAATTGACGGCTTCAACCACTTCAGTCGAATGCGTTCCGAACGAAGCCGTGACCTCGGCGCAGCCAGCCATCACGCGTGCCGCATCCATACCCAAAATTGCGGCCATCGCTCCAGTCCCCACCGGCACGGCATCCTGCATGGCCTGTGCCCTGAAGCGTACCAACGGCGTCGCCTGTGACAGCGTCAAGACACCTGCTGCGACCAGCGCAGAATATTCGCCCAGCGAATGCCCGGCAACGGCTTGCGGTGCAACACCGGTCTCGCTCATCCAGACCCGGTAGGCCGCAACGGCTGCTACCAGCATCACTGGCTGGGTGTTGGTGGTCAGCGCCAGGGCTTCTTTCGGGCCTTCATGAATCAGTTTGCCAAGGTCTTCGCCCAACGCTTCAGAGGCTTCTTTCAGCGCTTCCACCACAACGGGGTGGTGACCCCATGCATCGAGCATGCCCACTGCCTGGGAACCTTGCCCCGGGAAAACAAATGCGAATGGTTTCATTGAATCTGCCGAAAATTACGGATTAAATGAGGCTAGAGCCCTCGTGGAATATTCGTGAGAAGCTACAAATTCAATAGCACTGCACCCCAGGTGAAACCACCACCCACACCTTCCAGCATGAGCAACTGACCTGGCTTAACCTTGCCTGCACGCACACCGGCATCCAGGGCCAGCGGAATCGACGCAGCCGACGTGTTGCCATGCTGGTCCACCGTCACGATCACTTTATCCATCGACAGCTTGAGCTTTTTGGCCGTGCTTTGCATGATGCGGATATTGGCCTGATGCGGAATCAGCCAGTCGATATCGGCCTGCGTCTTGCCAGCTTTCTCCAGCGTGGCTCTGGCTGCATCTTCAAGCACTCCGACCGCCAGCTTGAACACAGCCTGACCGTCCATCTTCAGCAGCGGGTCGCCCGTTATGTGGCCACCCGACACGTGCCCTGGCACGCACAGAATGCCAACGTGTTTGCCATCGGCATGCAGGTCGCTGGCTAAAATGCCTGGCGTTTTGGACGCTTCCAGCACAACCGCGCCAGCACCGTCACCAAAAAGCACGCACGTGGTTCGGTCCTTGAAGTCAAGAATTCGGGAAAAAATTTCCGAGCCAATAACCAGCGCTTTGTTTGCGGCACCAGTTTGAATCATGGCGTCAGCAATGGTCAGCGCATAGACAAAGCCGCTGCACACGGCCTGCACGTCAAACGCCGCACCACCGGGAGCGCCTAACTTGTGTTGCACGATGCACGCCGTGGACGGGAACACCATGTCAGGCGTGGACGTAGCCACAATGATCAAATCGATGTCCCTGGCATCCACGCCCGCCGCCTGCAATGCATTTTTGGCCGCCGCGGTGGCCAGATCGCTGCATACAACATCAACGGCCGCAAAATGCCGGGCGCGAATTCCGGTGCGTTCGACAATCCATTCATCCGAAGTTTCGACGCCACTGACGGCCAACTCGGCCACCAGATCGGCGTTACTCAAACGACGGGGGGGCAGATAACTACCGGTTCCAGTGATGCGGGAATAGCGTCTCATTTAGTGCGCCGGGGCTACCGTATCGGGCTGCACCGGTGCGCCAGAAGCCATCAATAGCGGCGCGGCGTGGGCAATGCGAACCTGAACTTTGTCCAGCAAGTTGTTGCGGGCTGCATCATACGCCCGCTTCAATGCGTACTCAAAAGCCATTTCATCCGCAGAACCGTGGCTTTTGAAGACTAGCCCACGCAAGCCCAACAGTGCTCCGCCGTTGTAACGCCGATGATCCATTCGCCTTTTAAGAGCAGTTATTACCGGATAGGCGATGATTGCCGCCAGTTTGGTTAAAAAATTGCGGGAAAATTCCATTTTCAGGAAATCCACAATCATCGCCGCCAGACCTTCACTGGTCTTTAGCGCCACATTGCCGACGAAACCGTCGCAGACAACGATATCCACCGTACCTTTGAAAATGTCGTTACCTTCAACATTGCCAAAGAAGTTCAGATCGCCAGATTTAGAGGCTGATCGCAGCAATTCACCTGTTTTTTTGATGACTTCGTTGCCTTTAATGGCTTCTTCACCAATATTGAGCAAGCCAACCGAAGGATTGTTATCGCCACTCAGTACGGAGACCAGCGCTGAACCCATTACCGCGAACTGGAACAAATGCGCTTCTGTGCAATCCACATTGGCACCCATATCCAGCACCGTAGTGGCCTGACCCTTCGCGTTTGGAATTTGTCCGGCAATAGCGGGGCGGTCTATGCCGTCCAGCGTTTTGAGCACGTAACGCGAAATGGCCATTAAGGCGGCTGTGTTGCCGGCGGAAACGGCCGCCTGGGCCACCCCCTCTTTCACCTGCTCCACCGCCACGCGCATGGAAGAATCTTTTTTGCGGCGTAATGCAACTTCCAGCGGGTCGTCCATACCGACAACTTCGCTCGCAACGACCTTGGTTGCGCGCGGGTGGGAGAAGTCCTGGAGACTTTCCTGCAAACCCACCAGTACCAGACTGGCGTCCGGGTGCAGATCCAGAAACTGGCGGCAAGCCGGTAGCGTGACACGGGGCCCGTGGTCACCGCCCATGCAGTCAACAGCAATGGTGATCATGGGAATCTATTGAAGGACCAGACGCATCAAAACAAAGGCCCGACGCTACAACTAAAGTAGCTTCGGGCCCAGGCTTGAATAGCTCGATCAGGCTTCAGACTTGGTCTTCAGCACCTTGCGACCACGGTAAAACCCGGTCGGGCTGATGTGATGACGCAGGTGAGTTTCACCAGTGGTTGGCTCCACAGCGATGCCTGGAACAACCAGTGCATTGTGCGAACGGTGCATACCGCGCTTGGAAGGAGATTTTTTGTTTTGTTGGACGGCCATGATCCGCTCCTGGTCTATGCACCGCCAAAACCGGCAATGCGTGGGGTTAGTTGGATACGCGAAAAATCGCGCGAAGCCTCAGATTATAGCCTAACTGGTTGATTTAGCTTGGTTTGCCGATCTGCATTTTGGCTAAAACCGCAAACGGATTGGGCTTTTCAGGGGTCAC
>ERZ795056.1286-NODE-1286-length-29482-cov-47.017841_pt1 | contig 29482 bp, 21 predicted proteins | sample MGYA00375140_ERZ795056 | MGnify/ENA primary metagenome ERZ795056 (study PRJEB30185, sample SAMN05720227) | activated sludge metagenome | isolation source: Anaerobic digester | place: USA | collected 2015-03-09 ... | reverse complement strand
AGCAACTACACCCGCTAACCCGCTCCAATACTCAGCCCGTAGAAATAATTGAAAAATTTAGCGGAAAGCTGCAAATCTCCTAAGTATCGTCACGCGACCTGCTTACGACGAAGTTCTTCGTCACGCAATTCGCGTCGAAGGATCTTGCCAACGTTGGTTTTTGGCAATTCGTTGCGGAACTCCACATACTTCGGGATCTTGTACCCGGTCATATTTTCTCGACAATGGGCGAGCAGTTGCGGCGCGGTCAGCGACGGATCTTTGCGTACAACGAAAATTTTCACGACTTCACCCGACTTGCCATCGGGGACCCCCACTGCGGCCACCTCGAACACGCCAGAGTGCATGGCTACCACGCCCTCAACCTCATTGGGATAAACATTGAACCCTGAAACAAGAATCATGTCCTTCTTGCGGTCCACGATATAGAAGAAGCCGCGCGCGTCCATCGTTCCGACGTCGCCCGTCGAAAGCCAACCCTCAGAATCCAGCACTTTCGCTGTTTCATCGGGTCGGTTGTAATACCCGCGCATAACCTGCGGCCCGCGTACACAAATTTCACCTGGCGTCTGATGGTCGTCAAGCGCAATCCATTGGCCGTCGTCGGTACGTAGGCGAACCTCCGTCGATGGGATCGGCAGGCCGATAGACGCGTTATATCCTGTCGATGTAACGGGATTAATCGTCGCGCCCGGCGATGTTTCAGTGAGTCCATAGGCCTCAATAAGCGGCGTCCCAGTGACTCGCTGCCACTCCTCCGCCGTTGCTCGTTGCACGGCCATCCCACCACCTAAGCCGTGCCGCAGCGCGCTAAAGTCGAGTTGCGCGAAGTCCTCATGGCTCAGCAATGCAGTGAAAAGAGTATTGACGCCAGGCAGCACCGTAAATCGATGCGCCGCGAGTGTTCGAACGAATGCTGGCACATCTCGCGGATTGGTGATCAGCACAACTTTCGCCCCCATCGTCGCATACACGAACGTGCACGCCGTCAGAGCGAATATGTGATACAGCGGTAGCGCCGCGATGACGCACTCGTCGCGCTCATCTTGCTGGAAGCCAAACAGCCAAGCCCGCGACTGCATTACGTTGGCAATGATATTGCCGTGAGTCAACACCGCGCCCTTGGAAACGCCGGTTGTGCCACCGGTGTACTGCAAAAAGGCGATATCGTCTTGGGTCAATGTCTCGCGCTTGAGCGCCTCACCGGCGCCATCGGACAATGCCGCATTGAACCGAATCGCCGATGCAAACTTAAATTCCGGAACGAGCTTCGCGACGTGGCGGACCAAAAAATTGAGGCCAGGGCCTTTCCACCAACTTAAGCGATCGCCCAGCCCCGTAACTACGACGTGCTTCACCTGCGTTTCGCTAATCACTTCCTGCAGAACACTTGCGAAGTTCTCAATAACTAAGATGCCCTTGGCTCCCGAGTCGCTCAGCTGATGCTGCAACTCACGCGGCGTGTACAACGGATTGCAGTTGACCACAGTCAACCCTAGGCGCAGACAGCCCATCAAGGCGACTGGATACTGCAAAATGTTGGGCATCATGAGCGCGAAGCGATCCCCCCTCACGAAGCCGTGCTTTTGCAGGTGAACGGCGAACGCAGCACTAAGTCTGTCTAATTCACGGTAACTCAGGTCTGAGCCGCTGCAATGGAAGGCGATGCGGTCCGCGAACTTCGTGAGTGCCTCTTCCAACATTTCCGCCAAGTTCGCGTACTGAGCGAAATCGATTTCAGCGGGGATGGTCGGTGGGTATTCCTTTAGCCAAGGTCTGGTTGCTGCGTCTGCCATAGTGTCCTCCTTCGCGCATTGTAGGCACGGCAGGCGACGACTTGTCAAAAAGCAAAAAAGCCCGTTAAAACGAGCTTTTCGCGCTGGCGGAGGATCGGGGATTCGAACCCCGGTTAGGCTATTAACCTAAACACGCTTTCCAGGCGTGCGACTTAAACCACTCATCCAACCCTCCGGTGAGCAACCGAAATTCTAGCGTGCTTCTCGGTCATGCCCGAAGTTCAGGCGTTTAATATGCCAATTTCGCCATGTACTCATTACACTTCGTCGCGTTGAACGTGCCGGATCGCCACCTAGCATCCTTGGCATGCATGAGCTTCCGAATTTCATCCACTTGCCACTCATCGGTCTCGCGATCGGCATCATCGTCGGTTTAACAGGCGTCGGTGGCGGCTCGCTGATGACGCCGATTCTGGTTGCAGGTCTCGGTATACCACCAGCCATCGCCGTCGGCACCGATTTGCTCTTTGCGTCCATAACCAAATCCTTCGGAGCGGCGGCGCATTGGCGAGCCGGCAACGTCGCGAAGCGACTTTTGCTAGTTCTGATACTTGGCAGCCTGGCCGGTGCCGGATTAGCGTTTGCTCTGATTCATGGCTTGAAGCCGAACATTGACTCGCTCAATCGAGTCATTCGCAGCGCGCTGGCCGTTGCTTTGTTCGGCACCGCAATTGCACTGATGTTACGCCCGTGGTTGCTACGTATGCGTCGACCCCTCACACTCCCTATCGCTGCAAACGACATCGACAGCCAAAAGGTCTGGCCGACCATGACGCTTGGCTTAGCCATCGGCGCGGTGGTCACGCTCTCGTCGATCGGCGCCGGCGCGATTGGCGTAACCGCACTGCTTTTGTTACACCCTGCACTTCCTATTTCTCGCGTCGTGGGCACGGACATCGCCTATGCCGTGCCGTTGACTGCAGTGGCCGGTCTCGCTCATGCGAGCGTGGGGCATGTTGATGGCGGATTGCTCGCCGGGCTATTGGTGGGGTCCGTGCCGGGCATCCTAATTGGCGCACATGTCTCTAGGCGCGTGCCTGAAATTGCCACTCGAAGTCTGCTCGTGGCCGCGCTCTCGTTCGCCGGCGCGAAATTGGTTGCGTAATGAGTATTGAAATAAATGCCGCAAGCGTGAAGCCTTGGTATGCACGGCCGCGTATCGTGAGCACACCTGAAGGGTTTGCACAACGTCTTAGCCAAACGCGCACGAAGCTGCAGGCGGCGGCGCGCTACGCGCCTTGTGTGCTCGCGAGCAGCCTGTCGGTCGAAGACATGGTGCTCTTCCACCTCGTCGCGAAAGGTGACCTTTCCATCGAAAGCTTCGCATTGGACACGGGAAAGCTTCCCGCTGCCACGCTCGCACTCTGGGCAGAAGTCGAAGCAAACTACGGTCGCAAGCTAGCGCGCGTCACGCCTGACGCGGCCGAACTAGCAACCCTCGCAGCCGCACAATCCGACAGCGCAATCTACGAAACAAAAGCCGCACGTGCGCTGTGCTGCGATGTGCGCAAGACCGCGCCACTGCGGCGCCAACTCGCGGGCAAAGCCGCATGGGTCACCGGTTTGCGCAAGGCGCAAAGCGCTGGCCGTGCGAGCGTGCCGCATCAACTCTGGGACGCCGCGTTCGGGCTTGAAAAATTCAACCCACTGGCCGATTGGACCGACGACGATCTTTGGTATTTCGTGGATCGCGAAAACATCCCCGTAAGCACGCTTTACAACAAAGGCTACGCCAGCATCGGCTGCGATCCATGCACGCGACCGATTCGCTTTGACGAACATCCGCGCGCGGGTCGTTGGTGGTGGGAAGCGGCTGCGGACACTGCGACGGGGACCTCCACTGAATGCGGCATTCACGTAGCTGCGTCGACGAACTAAGCTACGCCGCCAACAACAGACACCACAACGAACGATACGAAGGCCACTACATGACCGCTCGCGACGCATTCTTGACCACGCCGACCGCAACGGTGCACACGTTGCAAAACGATCACCTCAATTGGCTCGAGGACGAATCCATCAGCATCTTGCGCGAAGTGTTTGGCAGCTTCGAGCGCCCGGCAATTTTGTGCTCATGCGGAAAGGATTCGCTCGTCGTCTTGCACCTCGCCATGAAGGCCGCTGCGCCGGGCAAATTGCCAGTGCCGATCGTACATATCGACACGGGACACAACTTCCTTGAGGTCATCGCTTTTCGCGAGTATCTCGTACAGAAGCACGGCCTCAAATTAATCGTGGGTCACCTTGATGATTCGATCAAAAAGGGCTCGATTGTGCTCGCCGATACGAACGAGAGCCGTAATCCGCATCAAACGATTACGCTCCTCGAAACGATCGAGGCGAATCGCTTTGATGCGATGGTCGGTGGCGCGCGACGCGATGAAGAGAAAGCTCGCGCGAAAGAGCGGGTGTTTTCGCATCGCGACAGCTTTGGTCAGTGGCAGCCGCGAGCGCAGCGCCCCGAGCTTTGGAATCTTTACAACACACGTATTGCCCAAGGCGAAAATTTCCGCGTGTTTCCGATCTCGAATTGGACCGAACTCGACGTTTGGAATTACATCGCGCGGGAGGAAATTGAGCTGCCGTCAATCTATTACACGCATCAGCGCGAAGTGATCGAGCGCAACGGGCTGCTCGTGCCTGTCACCGACATTACGCCACCGCGGGCAGACGAAACCGTCGTAACGCGTGACGTGCGCTTCCGCACGGTGGGTGACATTTCATGTACCTGCCCCGTGGCCAGCACGGCTGCCACTGCGGACGCTGTCATTCTCGAAACGATTACCGCCACGGCTAGCGAGCGCGGCGCAACACGCATGGATGATCGTGCAAATGACGCTGCGATGGAACGACGAAAGAAAGAAGGCTACTTCTAAGCCTTACGCGTATTTGCGAACCACGGTCAGTGCTCGTCGCACACTAAACACAAAATGAAAACACAGAACTCCATCACCTCCTCCCACGCACGCCCGCTCCGCTTCATCACCTGCGGCAGCGTTGACGACGGCAAAAGCACGCTTATCGGCCGCTTGCTCTTTGACAGCAAAGCGCTCATGGTCGACCAACTTGAATCGCTCGGTAAGGCGCGCGGCGCACAAAGCAAGAGCGGACAGATTGATCTGTCGCTCGTCACCGACGGCTTGGAGGCCGAACGCGAGCAAGGCATCACCATTGACGTAGCCTACCGCTACTTCGCCACACCCAAGCGCAAGTTCATCATTGCGGACGCGCCGGGGCATGAGCAGTACACGCGCAACATGGTGACCGGCGCGTCGAAGAGCGACGTGGCTGTCGTGTTGATCGACGTCACCAAGCTCGATTTTTCACAGCCGACCGTCGAACTATTGCCGCAGACCAAACGTCACAGCGCGCTCGCGGCACTCCTTCGTTTGCAACACATCGTCGTCGCTGTGAACAAAATGGACGCCATCAATTTCGATCAAACGAAGTTCGAGCGCGTCGTTACAGCGTTCACGCAGCTCGCCGCTTCGCTCAAAATCACGCACTTCACGGCCATTCCTCTCTCCGCGCTCGACGGCGACGGCGTGGTTGCACATACCGAGCGCACGGCATGGTTCAATGGCCCCGCGCTGTTGCCACACCTTGAGTCGCTCGTGCTCGACGACGTGCTGCATGCCGATGAGGTCGCGACACCAACGCAGGCGCACATCGCCGTGCAATGGGTCACGCGCGACGCCGCTGACGATCACGTTCGCTGGGCGACGGGCGACATCGCCGAGGCGCAACTTTCAGTTGGAGAACACGTCACCATTTTCCCGAGCGGCGCGAAGGCCGTGGTCGCGGCGATTCGCACGGGCCGAGGTGACGTTGCCCGTGCAGCGCCCGGCGAAGCAGTGGCCGTGCGCTTCGACCGTCAGGTGGATGTGGCGCGCGGCGATTGGATCATCGCCGCCAACGCTGCAGGCACCGTGTCGACCCTCGTGCAGCGCGCCACAGCGACACTCGCGTGGCTCGACTCCGCGCCGCTGACCATCGGCCGTCGTTACGTCGTGCGCCACGGCGCGCGCTGGTTGCCTGCCCGCGTGAGCTCGGTGTCGTCGTGCCTAAACTTGGCAAGCGCACAATGGACCACCGCGCAGAGCGGTGGCGAAGATGCGCCGCTTGCAGTGAACGCCAACGATCTGGTTCGAGCAGAAATCGAATTTGCTCAAGCGCTCCCTCTGGCGGCGTTTGCGGATAGCGCAGCGCGCGGCGCATTCGTATTGGTAGACCCCAGCACCAACGCGACCGCCGCCGCGGGGATGATTCAGTAACAGCTTTTCTGCTCCAACGACCAGCACGCGGTCATTTCAGGAAATTTGTCTTCATAGTCGACTACGCATACTTTGTCGGCTAGAACACTGCACAAAGACCGCAGGCCGGTCGCTCGATCAATTTATCAGCGAAAAGTTGTTACGGCGTAAATTATCCGCGGCGCGCACAAACGCCGCGATCGCGACGCCACGCTACGCGCATCGAAGTGCGCGCCACAGCGCCGCGCCCGTTGTTCACGATATGCTTCTCGGGATGCAGTGGCATTGTGCCCGGCCCACTTTTGTAAAGCACGTCATGAATCTAGAAAAAGTCATTTTCGGTTTCTTCATCATCTTGGCGTGTACGCTGAACTTCGGTTTCTTCATCGGCGACATCGAGCGTCCCGATCTACATCACCCGATGGAACTCGGCGCTGCAGTCGCGGTGAACCTTATCGCGACGGTGCTCAAGTTTGGCGATCGCACGCATCTCGGCGCCACGCATTTGGCCACATCGTTGGTTGCATCGCTGCAACTGGTCGCCGCCGCGATGTTTTGGGCCGTTCACGTCTACGGTCAGGGCCTTGCCATGAACGCCAGTAGCACGTCGACCGTCGTTTCCCTATCTGGCGGCGCATTGCTCGCCAACATCATATCGGTCATCCTGCTCATCGGCGAAACGCTTCGCCATGGCCGTTAGTCGCCTGAGCACGCGCGCGAAAGCGCACGCCTAGCGGCCAACCTCATCATGGGCGACGTTCTTTTTCTCATCCTGCGCCGCATGCGCGCGCCGCTGATCTTGTTGATCGCGCTCTACGCAATCGCTGTGTTCGGTTTGGCGTTAACGCCGGGGGTGCGCTCCGACGGAACGCCGGAGCGCATGACCCTCTTCCACGCCTTTTACGTCGTCAGCTACACAGCAACCACGATTGGCTTTGGCGAAATACCCAACGCGTTCACAGACGCGCAGCGCATGTGGATGATCGTGGTGATTCACCTGACCGTCATTGGCTGGACGTACACGCTCGGATCCATCTTCACCCTGGTGTCGGACACTACGTTCCGTGCCGCAGTCTCGCGCAGTATGTTCGCGTGGCGCGTTCGCGGCATCGGACAGCCCTTCTTTATTGTGTGCGGCTACGGCCAGAGCGCGGCGCTCATCGCCCGCGCGTTGGACCGATTGGATTACCGCATCGTGGTGATCGAATCGCGTGCCGACCGTGCGTCGCAGCTGGTTATCGTTGACGTGGCCTCGCCGCTGATCACGCTGTGCGCTGACGCGAGATTTCCGGACGTACTGCGCGACGCAGGTATTGATCGCCCGCAGTGCGCTGGACTCCTCGCGCTCACGTCTTTAGACGAAGTAAACCAAACCATCGCTATCGGCGCCCACACACTGCGCCCTGGACTGCAAATCATCGCACGCGTGAAAAACGCCACCGTTCAAACGAATCTTCGCGCACTCGGCGGCATCCAAGTGGTCAACCCGTTCGACACATTTGCCACCAATCTCGCGCTCGACCTTGATGCACCGGACGTCCTGCGGCTGGAGGAGTGGCTTACCGATTCGCCTGATGCGCAATGCCCCAATCGCCTCGGAATCCCCACCGGTTCATGGGTCATCGTAGGCTTTGGACGATTTGGGCGCGCGATCGCGCGCGTGCTCGACCAACGCGGCATCGCGTGGCGCGCGGTCGACCACCAAAGCATCGATTTGGAGAGCGCCAACGGCCATCAAGTCGTCGTTGACGACGACACCGGACGCGCTCTCGGCGGCGCTGACATTACGCACGCCACGGTCGTCGTAGCGGGCACAGACAACGACGCCACCAACCTCGCGATCATCACGCTTGCGCGCCGCGTCAACCCGAACGTCTACACCATCATTCGCCAAAACCATGTCGCCGACGCAGTGCTCGTCCACGCGGCGAAAGCCAACATGCGCTTCGTTCAGGCTGAGATCATGGTTCATGAATGCCTGCAACTGATCAAAGTGCCGCTGCTGGCGTCGTTCCTGCGTCGCGTTGCAACCGAAGGCGCACACGTCGCGACTGACGCCATAGAAACGATTCAGCGCTCATTGGGCCACGGCTCGCCGCACGTGTGGACATTCCACTGCGACGTGATGCGCCCCGGCATGTTCGCGGCGTTCTTCCAAAGCGGTGGCGAAAACCTGATTCTGGAACATTTACAACGCGACCCGTTCGACGCTACAGCACGCCTTTCGTGTGTCGCGTTAATGCTCGCGCGCGGCTCGGAAGAATCGTTGCGACCCGACGAGCAGGCACCGCTGCAAGTCGGTGACCGCATCCTTTTCGTTGGCGATGAGCGCGCGATGCGCCTGCAAAGACGCTTTGCGCGAGATCCGCTGTCCATCGAATATGTCCGCACAGGTGTCGAAGTTCCGCGCACCTGGTTGTTTCGCAAAATTCGGCAACGCAGCAATCCTCAGTCGTTGAGTTAACGATATAGCTTTATAGCGCCAGCGGCAGCGATATGGTCTTTTCAGCCAATATTTGGCGATAGTCGACTTTTCCGTTTTTTCTGAGAAATCGCGCGGAGAAGCCCACCGGTATGCGGTTTAGCCATTTTTGAGCGATCAAGCTGTTGGCACAACCTTACTTCCCGCCCGCCATGCGCCACGCCTCGCCAACCGTCGTCGCTCCGGGGGCGACGTGTTGCATCACTAGTGCTAGCCCTATGAACATGGCCAACAAAATGACCACGGGCAACACGCTGCGCCGCACCGCCGTCGTCAACCAATCTGGCCGATGCGCCACATCCGCGCGCTTGTAAAGCCACGTCCCAACGCCACCGTCGATTAGCAGCTCGGCAAAGAACGTCGGCGCGCTGTACACCGCGTAAAACGCGACGCCGAAAACGGCGGCCGCCACCACCACGATCCCGATCAGTAGCACGACGAATCCAGCGTCACCGTCAATATCTAAATCCCAACCGCCGCCTTTGCCGCCGCCACCCGAGCGACTACCGCCTGACACGAACCCGCTCGCAAATCCATCCGATGGCCCCTCTGCGAACGAGTCGCTAGCCCCACCGCCGCCGAAACGCCCGCCACCGCCGCCCCACGACGAGGCGCCCCCCGAGCTGCTAGAACCGCTTGAGGAGCCACCCGATCCACCGCCAAAACCGTCGCTCCAAGAGCCTCCACTGTCACGCGCCGAACGCGCGGACGACGGCGGCGGGGATTCGTGCTGACGCCGTTGCCACCACACCCAAATACTCACCAAACCAAGGAACACAGCCCAGGCGATCAACACCGCCAACGGATAACGCCACAATGGCCGCACACCCGCGCCATGCATAGCCACAGACGACAAAAAGCCGCAGCCAATCGTCGAGGCCAGCATCAACGACATCACCAGTCGCGGCGAACCCCTCTTTTGCAACCAAGCCGCCGCGCGCGCACGCGCGTCACCTCCAGGGCGAACCAGCGAGCGTGACCCAGTGGGGGAAGATTGTCGTGATTGTTTTGGCATGAGTGTGGTCACCTTTGCAGGAAAGACGATTCTGCGCCGATTTTCGCGCCGTTGTTGGCGCAACTGCATGCCTTGCCACTGCCCGTGGCCACTCGATCAGGATCGACCGGCTTCGAGCAACGCCAGCCGATCAGTCGCAGCGCGTGCAAAGCGCGGATCTCGGTTCGTCACAAGCAGCTCCTTGATTGCCAATGTCTGCGCAACCCGCAACGCGTCGTCGCTTGGCACACCCGTGTCAGGACTCACGCCTACCCCCTCCCAATTTGTGTTGGTGATCGGATTGATGACTCGACCATCGGGAACGAACATGGCGAAGTGTTTGGTCAACTTACTAAAGCGGCCCGGATTCGCCGCACCAGCGGTAATCTCGCCAACAAGCTTTGCTCGCTTCAAACTCTTCAGGTAGTAAGCAAACTCCTCTGCGCCGGAGCCCGTGCGATTGGACGTCAAAACATAAACCGGTTTTGATCCACGGAAGCGCTTCCCTGGCACCCAATCGAGTGACCACGATTGTGTGAGCGCGTTCGCGCCACGGTCAAAGAAACTGCTTAAGTGCGTGCGCTCGTCGAGCAAATAGCTAGTCATCAGCGCGACCGTGGCCGGATCGCCCCCGATGTTTCTGCGCAGGTCGACAATCAGCGCATCGGAGTGCGCGAGCAAATTCATCGCGGCGGCAATCGTGTCGCCCGACCAACCGACCATTTCGAATTTTCGCAACTCGACGTACCCGACGTTCAAAGGCAATCGCTCCACCTTTTCGACGCCAAAATTGAGCTTCGCGGCGTCAAGTCTTGCCTTTGCAAGCTCATCGGGCGTTGGCTCTTGCGGTGACATCCGCTCGGGTATCGCGTCAGGGCTAAACGTCACCCTAATGTGCTTGTCTCGCGCAATTGCGTAAATGTGATCGGTAAGTTTCGCCGCGTACGCGATTGGATCGGTAACACCGGCATACTCATTCGCACGTTCACGCGCCGCAAGCGTCGCCTCGACTTGCTTAGCGACTTCTGGAAACACGTAGCGCGTATTCATTTCGCGAATCACCGCCTGCAGAACCTCGTCGCGGTCTTTCGCGCTCATCGGGACGCTCGCGTATGACTCACGCGCAGTCGCAACGCCTGCAGCCTGTGTCGGCTGCGCTACCGCGATGGCATTCGAAACCGCAAGAGCAATGAACAAATACGAGACGCGCGTTAACTTGGAACCGAACATAGGTTACCTCCGATAGTTTATGACTAAGCAGATTATCTGCCGGCAACAGGTTACTTTGGCGACGTTTTACAATGCGAACACCAATCTTCTACTGCGCTATTCTCAGTCATGGATGCCATTGACAGCATTATTCTCAAAAAATTGGAAAAAGACGGGCGCATGAGCTTTCGAGAGCTCGGCGTGGCGGTTCATCTCAGTGCCAACGCCGCCGCAGAGCGTGTGCGCCGCTTACAGTCGAACGGAACAATTCGCGCGATCAGTGCGACCGTTAACCTTGCCGCGTTAGGGCGCCCGCTCGAGGCCAATATCGACGTGAAATTGCGGCAGGGCGTGAGTGCACAAGCGTTCGAGCAAGCGTTAGTCGGTGTAGCGCAGATTCGAAGCGCAACGCTAATGACGGGCTCTTTCGATTACACCGTGCGTGTGGCCTGCCGCGACCAAGATGACTTAATGCAGGCAACCGAATATCTGCGCAACAAGGCGGGTGCGCAGGAGACTTACAGCAGGGTCATCCTGCGCGAAATCGCGTTGCGCTGATCCGTTTGGGCAGGTATGCGCGCCCACCGAAAGTGTTTGTACGCGAACCGGGCCGCCGTTTTGCGCGGCAAGTCAAGCCGCCGCAAACACAATCTCGCCCTTCAGCGCATCTACCTCAATCGTTGATCCCGGCGCGAACTTGCCGGCGAGCAATTCTTTCGACAGTGGGTTTTCCACGGACTGTTGAATTGCGCGCTTCAAGGGGCGTGCGCCGAACACCGGATCGAACCCTGCTTCGCAAAGCACGTCGAGCGCGGATTCGCTGACTTCGATCTTGAGATCGAGCTTCGCGAGGCGCTCTTCGAGGCGCAGCAATTGGATGCGAGCGATACCTTTGATGTTGTCTTTGCCGAGCGCGTGGAACACCACGATCTCGTCGATGCGGTTGATGAACTCCGGACGGAAATGGTCTTTCACTTCGGCCATCACCGCGAGCTTTACGAGTTCGGGCGGGTCTTCGACCATCGCTTGGATCTTCGCGCCGCCGAGATTGCTGGTCATGATGATGACCGTGTTCTTGAAGTCCACCGTGCGCCCTTGCCCGTCAGTCATTCGACCGTCGTCAAGCACTTGCAGCAACACGTTGAACACATCCGGATGCGCCTTTTCAACCTCGTCGAACAAGATCACGCAATATGGCTTGCGACGCACTTGTTCGGTGAGCTGACCACCTTCATCAAAACCGACGTAGCCCGGTGGTGCGCCGATCAGGCGCGCGACCGAATGCTTCTCCATGTACTCGCTCATGTCGATGCGAATGAGGGCTTGTTCGCTGTCGAACAAGAACTGCGCGAGCGCCTTGGTGAGTTCCGTTTTGCCGACGCCCGTTGGGCCAAGAAACAAGAACGAACCGTAGGGCTTATTCGGATCAGCGAGCCCGGCGCGCGAACGACGAATGGCGTCCGCAACCAGCGACAAGGCTTCATCTTGCCCGATCACGCGTTTATGTAGTGCGTCTTCAATATGCAGCAACTTGTCGCGCTCGCCGGTCATCATTTTGCTCACGGGAATGCCCGTGGCGCGTGACACGACCTCCGCGATTTCTTCAGCGCCGACTTGCGTACGCAGGAGCTTTGCCTTCACGGGTTTGTCTGCGCTGTCGCCGCGGGCAGCTTCGGCGTCTTTGAGCTTCGCTTCAAGCTCCGGCAATTTGCCGTACTGAATTTCCGACATGCGCGCGAAGTCGCCGCGACGGCGCGCTTCGTCCATTTCGAGCTTCAGCTTTTCGATCTGCTCTTTGACGCCTTGCGAGCCCTGCACCGCGGCCTTTTCGCCGCGCAGCACTTCGTCGAAGTCGGCGTATTCGCGCTCTTGCTTCAGGATTTCTTCTTCGAGCAGCGCGAGGCGCTTCTTCGACGCGTCGTCTTTCTCTTTCTTCACCGCCTCGCGTTCAATCTTCAATTGAATGATGCGGCGATCAAGTTTGTCCATGACTTCCGGTTTGGAATCAATCTCCATCTTGATACGGCTTGCCGCTTCGTCGATGAGATCAATCGCCTTGTCCGGCAAGAAGCGATCCGTGATGTAGCGATGCGAAAGCTCGGCCGCGGCAATGATTGCCGGGTCCGTGATGTCCACACCGTGGTGAACTTCGTACTTTTCTTTGAGTCCACGCAGAATTGCGATTGTCGATTCGACCGATGGTTCGCCCACGAGCACCTTCTGGAAGCGGCGTTCCAACGCGGCGTCTTTCTCGATGTACTTACGGTATTCATCAAGCGTGGTTGCGCCGACGCAGTGCAGTTCGCCACGAGCAAGTGCGGGCTTCAACATATTGCCCGCATCCATCGCGCCTTCGGCTTTGCCTGCGCCAACCATCGTATGCAGCTCGTCGATAAAGACGATGGTTTGGCCTTCGTCTTTGGCCAAGTCTTTGAGCACGGCTTTCAAGCGCTCTTCAAATTCGCCACGGTACTTCGCACCGGCAAGCATCGCCGCGAAGTCGAGCGAGAGTACGCGCTTGTTCTTTAAGCCTTCGGGCACTTCACCGTTCACGATGCGTTGCGCTAGGCCTTCGACGATCGCCGTTTTGCCGACGCCAGGCTCACCGATCAAGACGGGATTATTTTTTGTTCGGCGTTGCAGTACTTGAATCACACGACGAATTTCGTCATCGCGACCGATCACCGGATCAAGCTTGCCAGCGCGAGCGCGCTCGGTGAGATCAACCGTGTACTTATCAAGCGACTGACGTTGGCCTTCGGAGTCTTGCGAGTCAACGCCGGCACCGCCACGCACGGCGTCCACCGACGCTTGCAGCGTCTTGGCGTTGCCACCGGCGTCTTTCAGTATGCGACCCGTCTCACCCTTGTCGGATGCGAGCGCGAGCAAAAACAGCTCAGAGGCGATGAACTGGTCGCCACGCTTCACCGCTTCTTTGTCGGTGAGGTTCAAAAGGCCGTTGAGGTCGCGACCAATGTTGATGTTGCCGTCGCCGCCTTGTTGGCGCGGTAGACGTTCGATACTAGCTTTCAGGTCTTTTTCAAGCTTGGCCACATTGACGCCCGCGCGCTGCAAGAGCGATTTGGTGCCGCCGTCTTCCTGCTCAAGGAGGGCCATGAGCAAGTGTTGCGGTTCAATCTGAGTGGCGTCGAGGCCGACCGCGATAGACTGCGCTTCGGCGAAAGCCTGCTGAAAAAGAGTAGTGAGTTTGTCGAAACGCATGGTGCATTCCTCCGTAGAAGTGATTTGACCGATAACTGGGGATGCCACGTACAGAATCAACTACCGGCAACGCCATCAACTGATTTGCGTCAAACGAGGAGCCAAAATTGCGCTGGATAAAACGTGTCGTTGCCGGACTGCTCGCCTTAGTCCTCATTGTCTGCGGTGCCGTTGCAATTTACGCGTGGCGTAGCGTACCGACAGACAGTGCTTCTTTCGCCCTCGCTGCGAAACTTAGCGAAGCGACGATCACGCTCGATACGGACGGCATCCCGCTGATCGAAGCAAAATCCGAGCGTGATCTGGCGTTTTCTGTCGGCTTTATGCACGCGCGTGATCGGCTGTGGCAGCTTGAAGTGAACCGGCGCATCGGTCGCGGCGAGCTTGCCGAAATACTTGGCCCGAAAGCGCTCGACACCGACAAATTTCTTCGAACTGTAGGCGTTCATCACGCCGCTACGAGGCAGCTCGCGAAGTTCCCCGAAGCAGATCAGGCCCTATTGCAAGCCTACGCGGATGGTGTGAACGCGTATGTTGCCGGCGCAATGACCGTGCGCCCGCCAGAATTCGTGATTCTCGGCGTGCAACCGGGCAAGTGGGAGCCGGTCGATACAGTTGCCTGGGCACTCATCATGGCGATGGACTTGGGTGGCAACTGGAGTAACGAACTGCTGCGACTACAAATGTCGGCGCGGATGCCGGTTTCAAGGATTGACGAACTGCTGCCGCCGCAGCCGGGTGACAAATTTCCGCCGCACGGCGACTATGCGGCGCTGTACAAATCCATCGGACTGATTCCGCAGTCGGTCGCTGTCGCATCCGCCGCAGTCACCGCCGATCCGTTGTATTTGTCATTCGGCACCGAGGGCATCGGCTCGAACAACTGGGTCGTCAACGGCGCGAACACCATGAGCGGCAAACCGCTCCTCGCCAACGACCCACACCTCTCGCTTGCCGCGCCCGCGATTTGGTACTACGCGAAGCTCAAAGCGCCGGGCGTCGAGGTTACCGGCGCGACGCTTCCTGGCGGACCTGCTGTGGTGCTGGGTCGCACCAAAGGCGTTGCGTGGGGCTTCACCAACACCGGGCCGGATGTACAAGATTTGTACATCGAAGAAATCAACGACAAGGGCGAGGCGCGCACACCCGACGGTTGGGCAAAGCTCGCATCACGTAACGAAACCATCAAAGTCAAAGGCGAGGCCGACACTCAAATCACCGTGCGCGAATCACGCCACGGGCCGATTCTCTCCGATGTAAATGCGCCACTGGCAGCAGCCATCAACAGCAAAAAATTCGCCATTGCTTTGCAGTGGACTGCGCTTGATGCGGACAACCAGACCGCTCTCGTCGCACCACGCATGAACAAGGCGCAAACGGTCGCCGAGGCGAAGGAGACACTGCGCACCTACATCGCCCCGCAACAGAATATGGTGTTCGCAGACACGCTAGGCAACACAGCCTTCATCGCTGCGGGCCGCGTCCCAATTCGCAAGCCCGAGAACGACATCAACGGGCTGGCGCCCTCACCCGGCTGGGACGCGAAATACGATTGGAGCGGTTTTGTCCCTTTCGATCAGCTGCCACAACAAACCGTCACCAGCTATCTAGCGACCGCCAACCAACGCATCCACGCCGACGACTATCCGCATTTCATCAGTGGCGAATGGGCGCACCCGGGCCGCAAGCTGCGCATCGAAGAATTGCTCGCTGCGAAACTGAAGCATGATGCGCAAGGTTTGCGTGAGATTCAGCATGACGTGCGACACACACATGATCTGCCGTTGCTGCAGCGGATCGATAAGCTGCCAACCGATACCTTTAAGCGACAAATGGCGATAGCCGGTTTGCGTGCTTTTCATTCTGATCGATCCGCGGGCGCACCAACTTTCCTCTATTGGGCTTGGACTCGCGCTCTTACACGAAAGCTCTTTTCTGACGAGGTCGGGACACCCCTATTCGAAGCGATTTATGGACGCCGTGATTTCCGCGCCGCAATGAATAACGCTGTCGCCAAGGGTGACGCTTGGTGGTGCGACGACAAAAATACTAAGACATCAGAGACCTGCGAGTCGATCATAGTTGAAGCTTTTGACGAAGCCATACGTGAGCTTGAGCGGCGCTGCGGAGAGATCAACGAAGTAGAAGGCCTTACAAGTATCTCGTGGAGCCACGCGCATTTCGCCCGCAGCGAGCACCGCCCGTTCTCCAACGTGCCGCTGCTCGCAAAACTCTTTGAAATCCGCACCCCCACCGCGGGCGACACCTACACCGTCATGGTCGGCAAAGTGCGCCTCAAAGAACCTAACCCCTTCGCCAACGAGTTCGCGGCGAGCATGCGTGCGGTGTACGACTTGTCGATTGCTGACGCCAACGCCGCTACGATCATCTATTCGACCGGCCAATCCGGCAATCCCTTCTCGTCGCACTACCGAGACCTCGCCCGGCGTTGGGGCTCGGGCGGTGCGGGCGCGTACATTGATTTGGCACGTGGCGAGGCAAAAGGCACGATTGTGTTGCGCGGCCAATAGCCAGATGCGAGAAAATATTTGCTTGTGCGACTGAATCCACGGGCCACAATTCTTTTATCGCGCGAACGTGTCTCCAATTTCCGTATATCGAAAAACTGCTGCTGGCGTCGAAGAAGTACAGGCGTGCGTCGCGGGCCTGCACCCGCAAACTCGCCGCGTACTCATTCTCACCGACGGAATCACCCCGTTGTCGCGAATCTCGTCGTACGTGCGCGGCGCGGACGTTGCCCCGCTCGTTGACGAACTGTTGCGCTTAGGCTTTATCGAGGCTGCTGGGCGAACAGTGACCGAGCCCAAAGTCGAAGCGCCGCGCTTACCCAAGCCCGAAGAATTTCCGGGGCCGACGCCGAAGCAAATGGAAGCTATTCGCGAAATCGTGTTGTACGCTGTGCACTCAATGATCGGGTTCAGCGCCACGCAACTTGAGCTTCGCATCATCGAGTGCGACAACGCGGTCGAAATGCGGCAAATAGTTGGCGAGATTCGCAACATCATGGATCGCCAGTTGGGCACCGGCGTTGGCGATCGGTTCATCGAGGCGGTTCGTTCCGTCTCGCAAGCCGCGCGCTAGCGCAGCGCGGGCTCGAGCGGCCCTGACGCTCGTCGTTCGTCCGCTCCACTCGCACCTCATCGCAGCAAGCACGCGAAGACGCATTCCCGCTGCTACGCTTACGCCATGAAATTTGATGCCGCCTCTCAGACAGGGTCGCGAACGCTCCGTCGCTTCGTGTATCTTTTTAGCGCGCTGGCGACGTGCGCGTTTTTGGTGGGCTGCAACTCAGGTGCAGCTCGCAGCGACGTAGCACTCTCGTTTTCCGACTGCCGAATCAAACACATCGATTCGCTCGTTCGGTGCGCAATGGTTGACGTGCCCGAGGACCACGCCTTAGCAGCAAAGCCGGACGCCAAAACGATCAAGATTCAGGTCGTCGTGATTCCTTCGCTTTCGCGCAATCCGCAGCCAGACCCGGTATATTTTTTTGCTGGTGGGCCAGGACAGGCCGCCAGTGACATCGGCAACTTGGTTGCGGCACACGGCGAGTTGCGCAAAACTCGCGACATCGTTTTGGTCGATCAACGTGGCACCGGGAAAAGCAAGACTTTGACCTGCGACAGCGATGGCGCAAAAGGTAAAGACAAACCCGACGCGGTCACCGAGGCGCTCACCGCCTCGCTCGACAAAGTGGATTCCGAATGGGCGAAGTGCATCGCCACGCTCAAAGGAAATCCAGCGCTGCATCGCACTGATGATTACATTGACGACCTCGAATTTGTGCGCAAGGGGCTCAAACACGACCAGATCAACGTGTGGGGCGGCAGCTACGGCTCCCGCGTTGCGCTTCGCTACATGAAGCGCTATCCACAACGCATTCGCACAGCCATGTTAGACGGCGTTGCGCCCACGACCCTGCGCTTGCCGGACGACGCGCTCGCCAGTTCTGAGCTTGAGTTGCGGGCGGTGTTTGCAGCGTGCGCGGCCTCGACGGCATGCAGCGCCGCGTATCCAGATGCGCTGACATCGTTCGATGCGCTCGTGAATTCACTCCGCGCGAAGCCGAAGCACATTTCAATCAAGCATCCCGCCACGGGAAAAGCGATTGACGCCACCGTGTCGGATCGAACGCTTGTGTCGCAGCTCTGGGCGCTGCTCTACCAGCCGGAGGCAGCGCGACTAGTGCCAACCATCGTGAACCAAGCAGCACGTGACAATTTTGCGCCACTGGCCGCGACGATGACCGCAGCAAACGTGGGCGAAGCAGAGATCGCCATCGCGCAACGCTTCGCTGTCATGTGCGCGGAAGACATGCTCGGACGTTCGCCAGCGCCGAACGCTCGGTTCCAATCGGTGACCGATATGTTCTATGGCTTCTGCAAAACTTTGCCCCACGGCAAAGTTGCGCCGGAATTTTTTGAACCCACGACGAGCAGCATTCCGACGCTCTTGCTTTCGGGCTCACACGATCCTGTGACACCGCCTTTGCAGGCCGCGCTCGCAGCGAAAACACTGTCAAAGAGCAAACACATCGTAGTGAACGGCATGGGTCACATCGTGTCGCACCAGCCTTGCGCGCGGCGCATCGTCGGAAAATTTGTTACTGCTGGAAGCATTGATGCTGCGAGCGACGCTTGCGAGAAAGAATTGAGCATGCCGCGACCGTTGTTTTACGTGTCTCCGCTGGAGGCCAAGCCATGATTGACGCGCAAGGCCTGAGCAAACATTTCACCGTGCGCGAACGCGGGTCGTTCTTCTCGATTAAAGTGAAGACGCGAGTGGTGAACGCTGTTGACAATGTGAGCTTCGTGGCCAACGACGGTGAAGTCACCGGCCTACTCGGCCCGAACGGTGCAGGAAAGACGACCACGCTACGCATGCTGTCAACGCTTCTCACGCCTGATCTTGGGCGGGCAGTGATTGATGGCGCAAACCTCACCACCGAGCGCGCAACCGTGCGCCAGCGACTCGGTGTCTTGGGTGACGCAAAAGGGCTGTACTGGCGGCTAACGGCGCACGAGAACATTGTTTACTTCGGGCGCCTGCAAGGCTTGACTGAACGCGAGGCTAAGCAGCGTGCGGACGCGCTGATTGACGAGCTCGGTCTGCACGATTTGGCGGAGCGTCCGACGCAAGGTTTTTCCCAAGGTGAGCGCATGAAAGTGGCGATCGCGCGCGCGCTGGTGCACAACCCGCAAACCATACTGTTAGACGAGCCGACAAACGGCCTCGACATCATGTCCACGCGCGCGATGCGCGAGATGATTCGCGGCCTGAAAGCGCGCGGCAAATGTGTGCTTTTTTCGAGCCATATCATGCAGGAAGTCGCTGCGCTGTGTGATCGCATTGTCATCATCAACAAGGGACACGTGATCTTTTCCGGAACGCCGCAGGAAGTATTGAACGAAACCGGCTTGACAAGCCTCGAAGATGCTTTTGTGCAGCTCATTGGCAGCGAAGAAGGACTGTTCGCATGAGTGCATTTTCTCTGCCACGCTTGGGCCTCGTTGCGCGCAAAGAATTGCTCGATTTGCTGCGTGATCGTAAGAGTATTTTCATGGCGCTTTTCGGCGTTGCGATCTCCGGGCCGCTGGTTGTGTGTCTGCTGTATTTCGTCGGGCAGTCGATTCAGGGGCGGCTCGAAAAACCAACCGCGCCGATGGTGAATGCGCAGTTCGCGCCTGATCTGGTGCGCTTCATGGAGCGCCGCGGTTTGAAGGTGGACGCCGATCCGGTGGACTATGAAGCGCGCGTTCGCAATGGCGAACTGGACGCGGTGCTGGTCGTTGATCCGACCTACGCCGAAGCGCTCGCCAACGGACGCCCGGCGAAGATTACGTTGGTGACGCTTTCGAGCCGCGAGCGCTCCGCGCCAATCGCGGGAAGGCTCGCGGGCGAAGTGCGCGAGTATGCGTCGATGATCGGCAATGAGCGCTTGATTTTGCGAGGCGTTGCGCCCGCCGTGGCGCGTCCAATTCAGACGGAAGAATTGGATTTGTCGACGCCGGAGCAACGCAGCGCGCGTTTCCTGCAGATGATGAGTTTTTACGCGTTGTTCGCGGGTCTGATGGGCGCGATTGCGGCTGCGCTTGACGTAACCGCCGGCGAGCGCGAACGACAAACGCTGGAGCCACTACTCACGACGCCAGTGACGATCGGTGAACTGGCCATTGGCAAGTGGCTCGCGGTGAGCGTGGTGAATTTGCTGGCGGTGACGGCGTCGATGCTTGGCTTTCTGATTTCGTTGCAGCTCGTACCGCTCGGAAAATTGGGGCTGCCGTTTAATTTCGGCGCTCGCGAGTTTGGCGGATTTATGGCGGTGTTGATTCCGTTTGCGCTCATGGTGCCGGCGGTACTGCTCGCGTTCGGAGCGGCTGGGAAAACCGCGAAGGAAGCGCAAAGCTCGCTCTCGATTGGCGTGTCGCTCGTCGGGCTGTTGCCGCTGATTAGTTGGCTGCGACAAACCAAAGCGCCGTGGTGGGACGCGTGGGTGCCGGTCAACGGACAGTTCGCAGTGCTCTCGAAAGTGCTACGCGACGAAACGATCCCCAAACTCGAATGGGTGGCGATGTGGGGCGTGCCGGCGGTGATTTGCGTGATCGCGCTCATCGTTTTCGCGCGCAGACTGGGTGACGAGCGAATGCTCGCAGGCCGGTAGCGATACAGCTTTTTAGCGCTAACGACAGGCGAGCGGTCGTTAGCGCTAGAAAAATGACATTATCGACTTATCGATAAAACGAGCTTAAACGACCACCCGCTGGTCGTTAGGCCATAAAAGCCGTACGTAGGAATCCTAGTTCGCCGCACAATCACGGACTTTGAACTCCACGCGCCGATCAATCGCGTCCGTGGCGTCGTTGGCGCCGGTGCCGACAATGGTTTCTTGATAGCCACGACCGGCGGACTTAAAGCGTTGGCGCGCATCGCGGCTGGTTTGCGAAATGAGCGCGACGATGCTCTCCGCGCGCTGCAGCGACAGGCGGTCGTTGTATTCAGGCGAGCCAGATTTGCTGGCGTGGCCGGTGACGTCCACGCATTTGTTTTTGCTGGCGACGACCTGCCCAACCGATTTCATCCACAGGCGATACTGAACGGGTAGATCCGCGCTATCGACAAACGCAGTGCCGCCAACTTTGAACAGAAGCTTCACCGACAACGAACCCGCGTCAATGCCCGCAGCGACCAATTCAGAAAAGACCTGCTCAGCTTCCGCTTTACGTCCAGTGCGCCAATACGTTTGATAGAGACCGGTGAGCGCTGTCGGGTGATTCACTGCCACTTTGCGAATGTTGGTGAAACCCTGTTCCGCCTCGGCGTAGCGATTGCCCTCGTAAGCGGTGACTGCATTAGCAAGCTCAGATTGCAGCGCGAGCACTTCGTTCAACGTGCGGCTTTCGCCGTACATCGCGCCCACACGATCACGATGGCGACCGTCAGTGAAATACATCGGCGCGTCTTTGAAGAATTGCGTGGGCTCCGCGTTAAACGCAGCCGAATCCAGATAGGTGTTGATGCGCGTTAGCACTTTGCCGGTCGAAGATTCCACCATCGCGACTTGCAGGCGTAACCACTTGCCGGGTTGCAGCGATTCGTTTGCCGCCGGCACAGCGTAGTTCGCCAGCAACGCCCACTGCGCGTTGTTCGCGCTATTGATGTCGAGTGGCACGAAGTTAAGCGGTGCCATGCTTTGCGAAAGCGATGTGGCGAGCAAGCGCTGCAACTCACGACCCGAGCTCGTTACCTCTGCCGACTGCGCGCTGAAAAATTCTTCAACCGGTACGGTGTTTTGTGCGGGACGCGGCGTGTTCACTAATTGCTGTCCGAGCGACTTCGTGAGGAACGCTATAGCCGAGGGCACATCGCGATGAAACGTGACCTCGATCGGCGGTGGCGGCGGAGGCGGTGCTGGGCGCACGACCTCTTTTTTCTCGCAGGCTGCGAGGAACGCGACCGCAAGCAGAGGTGCAACGCGCAGAATTTTTGATGACCAACGCAACATGATGATTCCCCTTTTTTTGGCAAGGGACGACGACTATCGACAAGAACTCAGTTGCCGTCGCTCCGTACTCGTTAACTCGTCGGTCCCCAGCGAAAGTTTGGCTAGCAGCCGCTCGCATACTTCTGAAGACGTCTTGCCAGTTCCACGCAACTTTGATGCTACCTCAGGGTCGAACCCAGAATCACCGGGTTCAACAGGGTCAATCGGCGAGCGCGCAGGGCGAGCGGGTTTGGCAATCGGCGGAGCAGTAACCGCGCGTGGCGTGTCCTCAGTAGGCTCAACGCCGTTTACCATTGGCGCAGCGGCGTTCTTAGCGGTTGCGCTTGACGCCTTCGGAGATGCTTTATCGGTTGCGGGTGACGCATTCGGTGATGCTGGTTTCCCGCTCAGCGACAGCGACGTGCTTGGCGACTGCGCTGGCGCAGCCGACGAGCCAACGTTTTGCGCAGCGGGCTCGGGTTTGTGCTCGGGTGGCGTTACCGCCGGGGCGGACGGCGATGTGGCGGAGGGTGGGTTCGCGAGGGGCGGAGTCGCTGTGTGCGTAACACCTGATTTGAACAGGAACTTCCAGGCAACCGCGGCAAGCACCATCAGCATCACACCAACGATCAAAGCTGTTTTCAATTTTGATGTCGAACGCGTTGCGACTAACGGTTCAGCTAAGTTGCGTACCTGCGCACCGGCCGCGTTCGCTTTATCCATCGCATCGGCCACCTGGGTCGACGACGGCAACGGATCGGGAGCAACCGTGGCCTCCAACACCTTAGGCGATGTTGCGGCAATTCTCTCGCCAACTCTAGCCGCAGGCTTCGTGTCGGCCGCCGGGTCACCGGACGCGTTTCGCGCAGATGTCGTGACGTCCGGTGGCACGATGTAAGTTGTCGGTGGCAATTCGGACGTGCGCGCCCAACTCCAACCTAGCGCTTCACGCAATGCATCTACCGACTGCAAGCGAGCTTCGGGCCGCACAGCCAACGCACGCTTCACCGCATCGATAAACGTGGGTGAATAGAGCGCCGACGCCGACTCCTCAAACGCGTGAAGGGAGCCGCCCATCAGCCGCGTAACCGCTTGTGACGGCGGCGAGCCCATCGCTAAGAAGTACAACACCGCACCAAGTCCGTACACGTCCGTCCACGGCCCCTGCTCCATCGTGCCGTCGTCAGCGTACTGCTCGATTGGCGCGTAGCCCGGTTTGAGCACCGTCGTTAACGATTGTGCCGCGCCCGCAACCACATTGCGCGCCGCGCCGAAGTCCAGCAGTACGGGCTGCCCCGTCGGCATGATCAAAATGTTGTCGGGCGAGACGTCGCGATGTAACACGCTCTGCGAATGCAACTCACCTAGCGCATCAAACACGGGCATCATGACGCGCTGAATAGCCGTCTCGTCAAACACATGCGATGACGTCGCGGCCTTGCGCAAATTGCGAAGCGTGTCGCCTGGGTAATAGCGCATCGCCATGTAGGCCGTGCCGTGTTGCTCCCACACGCGATACACCTCAAGCATCGCGGGGTGCGAGAAACGCGCTTGCATGCGCGCCTCACGCAAGAAGCTTTGCAAACCCGCCGTGTACGCGTCACGATTACCGTGCGAGCGCACAGCAACCGTCAACTCGGCGGTACGCGCTGCAATCGTGACCGGCAAGTATTCTTTAATCGCAACCGTGCGATCAAGTGTGGCCTCGTACGCGAGGTAGACGATGCCGAAACCACCTTCACCGATCAGTCCCGTGATCGCGAAGTCACCCAGCACGGTGCCTATCGGCAGTGCGTCGGGATGATGTTGCGAAGAAGATTCGGTCAAACTGATCGCCAACGGATTACGTTTTTCAAGGAACGGCGTACTCTCATTTACAAAAGAGTGTGCTCAATAAATGAGCATCGAAAACGCCACTTTTTACGACGCGATTGTAAATCTAGGATCGATCAACGCGGCATCGCGTGAAAATACGGAATTGGCTTAGTGCCGTTGACTCAATCGATTTGTAGGCGCGGACTTGGCCGCGCCAGTCTCCGGTTTCGCTCCGTCCTGCGAAGCGACGCCGAGTCGTCGCCTACAACAGAAGCAAAGTGCGTCGGGTTGTGTCTACTTCCCCCGCCGCTCGTCATCGAAAAATATATTGACCGTTATGTGCTCCAAACTGCGCCGCTACACCATAGTTGCATTCATCGTGCTGAGCATTTGCACAAGCGCAGCGGCAGCCGCTGAGAATCAATCGCTTTACCTCGCCGGACGTGTGCTCAGTGTGGACGAGCGCGACGCGATGCTGACCGTAACGATAGAGCGGAACGACGCCTCACCACCGCCAGCGCTCGCTCGCTTCGCGGTGCCCAAAACGAACGACCGTGCGACACAGGACGACGCGGTCTGGATGTTGGGATCAGCGAAGGTGGCGGATCGCACCGTCGCGCGCTGGCGTGTGGAGGCGGCCAGCCGCGCGATGCTAGCTGCGTGGTCGGTGGCTCCCATCAAGGTCGGCGACGCGCTCGCTGTTGTCGGCTTTGCGGTCGACGTGAACGATAAAAGCAAGCCACGTGACACATTGCAAGCACACTATCTAATTGGAAACGGCAAAGTCGTACCGTTACGTGCATTTCCGCGTTAGCGCCATGGACGGGCGCGGCTCCCTATAATTTGCCCCCTGTTTCACCCTTTTTATCGCGCGAGGCGACGCCTCTCGTGAGGTTTTTCTTTGCCTGAAATTTTTCCTCTCCTTCCGCCACTCCCTCGAAGCGGCGAACGCGCGCAAGTCGCGCGGCCCGCGGGTGCTGGCTTGGCGCTCTCGCTGGTGCGGCTCGCGGATGGTCTGCGCGCGCAGAACCGTCCGCTGATCGTGACCTGCGCCGATGCGCAAGACGTACATCACCTGTCGCTCGAAATGGCGTGGTTCGACCCGACGCTGCGCGTGCGCGAGTTCTCCGACTGGGAAACGCTCCCCTACGATCATTTCTCGCCACACCCCGATCTGGTGAGCGACCGACTCAAAGCGTTGTACGCGCTGTCGACCAACAGTTGCGACATCCTCATCGTTTCGGCAACCACTGCCACGCAGCGGCTTTCGCCGCGCAGCTACGTCGCCGCGCGCACCTTTGCACTGAAAAAGGGACAAAAGCTCGACGTAGATAAGTTGCGCCAGCAAATGACGCTCGGTGGATACACGCACGTAACGCAAGTGGTCTCGCAAGGTGAGTTCGCGGTGCGCGGCGGCATCATCGACATCTACCCAATGGGTGGCACGTTACCGGTGCGACTCGATATGTTCGACGACGACATCGAGTCAATCAAAGCTTTCGAGCCCGACAGCCAGCGCACGCTCTACCCCATCAACGAACTCTCGCTCCTGCCCGCGCGTGAGTTCCCGACTGACGAGGCGGGACGCACTGTCTTTCGCCAGCGCTTCCGCGAGATTTTCGAAGGCGATCCGTCGAAATCGTCTGCGTACAAGGACGTGTCAAACGGCATTTTTCCCGGCGGCATTGAGTATTACCTGCCGCTGTTTTTCGACGCAGCAGAAACGTTGTTTGATTACGCGGCCAAAGACGCTGTGTTCGCGCTCATCGGTGACATTCACGCGACGCTCACCGACTTTGAAAAGGAAACGCGCGACCGATGGGGGCTGCTGCGCGGCGATAGTGCGCGTCCGTTGTTGGAGCCGAACGAACTCTATCTTGGCCGTGATGATTTTTTGCATGAAATCAAAAGCTACTCTCGCTATGAGTTAAAGACTGGCGAAACAGAAACGACGCAGCGCGTGCCCGCGATGGAAATTGATCGTCGCAAAGAGCGACCGCTCGGCGCGCTCGCTGATTTCTTGGCGACAGCTACGCAGAAGAAAGGTCGCCTTTTGCTCTGCGCTGAGAGCGCGGGTCGCTTACAGACGTTGCAAGAAATGTTCGTTGAACACGGGCTAACGCCGTCGAAAGTTGATGACTTCGCTGCCTTCCTTGCGGCAAGCGAACCGTTTTGCATCACCCCTGCGCCATTATTCACGGGCACAGTTCTCGTCGAGGAAAAACTAAGCTTCGTCACCGAAGCCGAGATCTACCCGAGCACCACGCGCTCGTCGCGCCGCAAACGCGTCAAAACGAGCAACATCGATTCGATGCTGAAGGACCTCTCCGAGGTCAAAGTGGGCGATCCGGTGGTGCACGAAGAGCACGGCATTGGACGCTATCTCGGCCTCGTTTCGCTTGATCTGGGCGACGGCTCGAACGAGTTCCTACATCTCGAATACGCGGCCAACGCGAAGCTTTATGTGCCGGTCTCGAACCTGCATCTGATATCGCGCTACAGCGGCACCTCGCCCGAGCATGCGCCGTTGCACACGCTCGGCTCCGGCCAATGGGAAAAGGCCACGAAAAAGGCTGCGCAGCAAGCGCGCGACACCGCAGCAGAACTCCTGAACCTCTACGCACAACGTGCGGCGCGCTCGGGCCATTCGTTCAAGATCGATTGGAGCGACTACGAAACTTTCGCAGCGGGATTTGCATTTGAAGAAACGCCCGACCAAAGCGCTGCGATTGCGGCGGTCATTCAAGATTTAGTCGCAGCCAAACCGATGGATCGCTTGGTCTGCGGCGACGTGGGTTTCGGCAAAACCGAAGTGGCGTTGCGCGCAGCGTTCGTGGCGCTCATGGGCGGCAAACAGGTCGCCGTATTGGTGCCAACGACGCTCCTGACGGAGCAGCATTACTTGACGTTCAAAGATCGCTTCGCGCCGTGGGCTTTGCGCATCGAAGAGCTGTCACGCTTCCGCTCCGCGAAGGAAGTGAAGGCCACGGTCAAAGGCATGGAAGAAGGCACAGTCGATCTCGTAATCGGCACGCACAAACTCATCCAACCCGACATCAAATTCAAGAACCTTGGCCTCGTGATCATCGACGAAGAGCACCGTTTCGGCACGCGCCAAAAAGAGCAACTCAAAAAGCTCCGCGCCGAGGTGGACGTATTGACGCTCACCGCCACGCCGATCCCGCGCACTCTCGCGATGAGTCTTGAAGGCATTCGCGATTTCAGCGTGATCGCCACCGCGCCGCAGAAGCGCCTCGCCATCAAAACCTTCGTCGCGAAGGGCGGCGACGGCATCATTCGTGAAGCGATTTTGCGCGAGCTCAAACGCGGTGGTCAGGTGTATTTCCTGCACAACGAAATCGAGACGATTGAGAACATGCGCGAGCGCTTGGAGACCATCGTGCCGGAGGCTCGCGTTCGCGTCGGCCACGGGCAAATGGGCGCGACAGAACTCGAAGGCGTGATGCGCGATTTCTATCAGCAGCGCTTCCAAATTTTGCTGTGTTCAACGATCATCGAAACCGGCATCGACGTTGCAAACGCGAACACGATTCTGATCAATCGTGCCGATAAATTTGGCCTCGCGCAGTTGCATCAGTTACGCGGTCGCGTTGGTCGTTCGCACCATCAGGCGTATGCGTACTTGCTGATCCCAGGCGAAGACGCGATCAGCGCCGACGCGAAAAAGCGCCTCGAAGCAATCACGCAACTTGAAGACCTCGGCGCCGGCTTCTATCTCTCGATGCACGACCTAGAAATTCGCGGCGCGGGCGAAGTGCTCGGCGACCACCAATCGGGAGAGATGCAAGAGATCGGTTTCTCGCTATACAGCGAAATGCTGAACCAAGCCGTGAAGGCACTGAAGGCCGGCCGCGAGCCGAATTTGGACGAACCGCTGGGCGTCACCACCGAAGTGAATTTGCACACGCCAGCACTATTGCCCGACGACTACTGCGCGGGCGTTCACGAGCGATTGGTGATCTACAAGCGGCTTGCCAACTGCGAGGACGAGGACGCGTTGAACGACTTGAAAGAAGAGTTGATCGATCGCTTCGGCCTGCTGCCGCCCGCCACCGAATCGCTCGTCGCGGCGCACCAACTGCGCATCGCAGGCAAAGCCGTCGGCGTAAAGAAAATCGACAGCGCCCCCGAGCGCACGATCATCACCTTCAAACCCAAGCCCACATTCGAGCCGATCAAGCTCATCACGCTTATTCAAAAGGACGGCCGCTACCGCTTCCACGGCCAAGACAAAGTAAAAATCGAACGCCCGATTCCTGCGCTCAACGAGCGCGCGCGAATGGTGCGGGAGTTTTTTCTGGCATTGAAGTAGACGCACCGGGTACGGTCGACACCGTTCGGGCTGAGCCCACCGAAGGCTGCATCCGAACGCAAATTCGAATGCTGAGCGCGAATCGCTGTCATTCCCGCGAAGGCGGGAATCCAGACCGCACCGCGCACCTTCGTCGGTCAATGGCTCTTTCGCTGCAACGACAAGCGGGCGGCCGTTACAGTGAGAAAAGTTAGATAGTCGACTATAGTATTTTTGTGCTGCAAACGACCGCTCAGCAGTCGTTCGCATGGAGAAGCTGCTAACACGCAGAATTGTGGGAGCGGGCTTGCCCGCGATTGCTGTTGCCGACAATTACGAGTTGCTTAGAAGAAATTGATTCGAGCCCCCACTCGTCGCGGGCAAGCACATACGCAGTTCATGGCATGGTTCGTCAGGCAACTGATCGGCCGTTTTCATAGTCGAAGCGATACACGATTCCATTGAAGTCGACAACCTCGATGCAATGCGGAAGAAGCGAAAAACCTTCCGAGAAAATATCCGCGCCGGACGAACTCCATAGCAAATCACCGTCTTTAGACAATCGCGCAATCTCAAGCTCACCGTGGGAAATGAGTGCTTGATGTCCTGCATGACGATGGATACCAAAACACGTGGCCGAATCAACCTGCGCAATCCACTTGAACTCGAATGGATTAAGACGTACGCAAACTGCACTGTCACCAACGGCGAGATACATGAGACCGCGTTCATAAACAGCAGAATGCGCATGCACGCCAGTGCACCCACCGTTTTTTCCAAACACCGCGATGGCCTGACTATTGAGCAGGACACCATGAGCGGACGTGGCTTTGCCGTTGATTGCGAAGTTTCTCGCAAACCGGTAGGCGCGCGCATTGTCGGACGAGTCAAACGAGTACATCGGCTCGTCTACTAATTCCACCGTTCCGAGGTCAGTTTCAATACGCATGTGTGAATCCAAATTTTTATAGCTAGAGCGATCGCCAATATATCCATCGCTTAACACCGTTCAATCCGCGGCATTTATGGTGCAGCGGTGAGTTTGCGCCTGGTCGCAAAGCCCCGAGAAAGGACGAACCCAAAGTATCAAAAAGCGCGACCATCGCGGTAAGCCTCGCTGTCGGAGCGCACGACTGATATGTTTCGTTTGTCAGACTGATTGCTGGCGTCTCTCTATCGTCATTCTCGGTGAAGCTGGGAGTCCAGAAGTTTGCTTTTGCACTTGCGATGAACATCAACAGTGCGCGGTCGATTCCTGGATACCCGCCTGCGGCGAGTATGACGGCAGCTCAAGTTGCGATTCGGAGGCGCGTAGCTCATCAATTTGGCGTTTGTGGACCGCAAACACTGCCCTCTCGGGCGAGGACTTGATCATGATCTTATGGGGTGCCATTTGG
>ERZ795056.1284-NODE-1284-length-29521-cov-8.083690_pt1 | contig 29521 bp, 25 predicted proteins | sample MGYA00375140_ERZ795056 | MGnify/ENA primary metagenome ERZ795056 (study PRJEB30185, sample SAMN05720227) | activated sludge metagenome | isolation source: Anaerobic digester | place: USA | collected 2015-03-09 ... | reverse complement strand
TCGCTTCGTTTTGAGTTGACATCTCCTGAGTTGACATCTCTTGAGTTGACATCTCCCGAGTTGACATCTCCCGAGTTCTCAACCGCTTCAGCATAACTATCTCATTTTCAGCAACTTATATTCCTGAACTTGACTTATTTCGCTTCGTTTTGAGTTGACATCTACTGAGTTGACATCTCCTGAGTTGACATCTCGTGAGTTCTCAACCATCTCACATATACCTTTCCTCCAACACTTTCTTATGGTGATATAAATGCCCCACAGTAATAAATCCCAGGGCCAGGGGCGTTACCGGTTTATTGTTCGAAATGCCCGAACGATCCAGCATCTCATTGGTTAAACTGTCGAATAAGAATCGGGTAGATGCCCGAACAGCTTTCAATTCATCGCAAAGGCTCTTCCAGCTTCGGTGATTCGCCTGTGAAGCAACAGCGTAGTCATCTTCTTCAAAGCCCGGCAGTGAAGCCTGTTCGCCCCGTGCAATAGCCAATGCCCGGTAATTGAAAATCCTTTCAGTATCGGTTACATGCTGAAGCAATTCTTTGATCGTCCATTTACCAGGTGCATAGGCTTCATTAGATTTTTCTTCAGAAATACTGTCGAAAAAACGATCGATGACCTGTTGCTGATTTTCAAAAGCCAATGTAAGATCATCTTCCGCAACCTGGCGGGTATAATTTTCAAAATAAGGAGGAAATGTTCCTGGTAATGGTCTGGGCATATCGTTGAGTTTTGAACAAAAATATGCCGCAGGCGATTAAGTTGTCTAAAACTTTTACCTGCGGCAAATCATATTTATTGAATGGTTGATTAACCCATTTTAGTTTTTTTGATCTTCGCTTTTGGCAAAACCTCTTTTGTCTTTTCAGTTTTCATAGTTCCGGCCAGTTTCACCGCTTCATAAGCATTCACAAATCCACCGGTTTTGGATATTTCAGACAGGTCAACTTTATCAGTTGTGCCTGGCTTGTTTACTTTTTCTTTTGACACTACCGCAGATTTTTCAATCACATATTTCAACTGCTGCGGCGTAAGTTTTGGATAATGTTGCAGGATAAGCGCAGCTACACCTGCCACTACCGGGCAAGCCATGCTCGTTCCGCTCGCATTGCCATATGTTGTACCTCCTGGCACTGTAGAATAGATGCTTACACCAGGAGCAAATACATCTACTTCAGATTTTCCATAGTTACTAAAAGACGCAGTTAAACCGCCATTTTTCAGATCGCCACTGGCGCCAACCGTAATTACATTCGTTGCCTTTCCTTTTCCATCGATATATACAGGGTTGGGGAAGTTATCGGCAGAATCTACATTCTTGGCATCGTTACCTGCAGCATGTACCAGCAATACTCCTTTGCTTTCGGCATAACGGAAGGCATCGTCTACCCATTGTTTTTCGGGCGAAAAGTCTTTACCAAAACTCATACTGATGATCCGGGCACCATTGTTCACCGCATAGCGGATGGCATTGGCAATGTCTTTATCATGCTCATCGCCATCTGGTACCGCACGTAGCATCATAATGCGAACATTGTCTGCAATACCATCAATACCTTTCTCATTGTTCCTTGCGGCTGCAATAATTCCAGCGCAATGCGTTCCGTGGAATGGGGTGGAGGCCATGATATCATTATTTCCATAATTGCGGTCGTTGATATTGCTTTCATCATCGCCCACGATCTCTTTACGATATTCTTTGGGAGGATTGTTGGCCGCATCTGCTTTGCGCATTTGCCCGTTAATGTCATCGATCAATTGTGTATTGGTGATCTCGTAGCTATTATTTGCCTTGCTGATGTTTAGGACGAGCGATTTCGTCATTTTTCCTTCCAGGCTGCTTACCGTAAGATCTTTCAGGTCATTGCCATTGTATTCTTCCTTTCCCAGTTCCTTGCGCAGGATTGAATCGCCGGCCAGGAATTTTGGCAATAATTGTTTCAGGTATTTGATCTCTTCTTCATTAACACCGCCTACAATTTTTTCCTTGGCCTTTTGATAGGTTTCATAGGATAATTTATCGGCCGCTGATAATCCGGCCACGTCTACTTCTTTGCCTTCCCAGATCGGCTTCAGTTTATTATATACCCTGGCGCCTTCATAGCTGTCTTCTTTCACATTGCGGCCATCTTTACCACCCAGGAAATTCCAGCCATGCACATCATCTACATATCCGTTTTTGTCGTCATCTATTCCATTTCCCGGGATCTCTTTTGGATTGGTCCAGAGAACGGGTTTCAGATCTTCATGCAAGGTGTCAATGCCGCTGTCGATCACAGCTACCACGATACGGTTGCTTTTTAGTTTTTTAGATTTAAGCAAGGAATAGGCTTTATCCAGGCTGATCCCGTTAAAGCCACTGCTGGCAGGGTCCAGCTGGTGCCAGTTCTTAGGTACACTGGTTTCGGTTTCTTTCTTTTCAGCTTCCTGCGCAAAAACGGGCGCCCCAAACAAGCAAGCCGCTAACAGGAAGAGAGGCATTTTGATCATGTTCATATGTTACATTTTACAGAACAAAAATAACGGTAATCGACCTAGATCGGTTACCGTTTGTATTTTATTGGCTAAAAATTATAAATCGAAACGGATGCCCTGGGCAAGGGGCAGTTTATCGGTATAATTGATGGTATTTGTTTGCCTGCGCATATATACCTTCCACGCATCACTGCCACTTTCTCTGCCACCTCCGGTTTCTTTTTCTCCGCCAAATGCACCGCCTATCTCAGCACCCGATGTTCCGATATTTACATTGGCAATTCCGCAATCACTTCCTGCCTGTGAAAGGAAATGTTCAGCTTCCCTCAGGTTATTGGTGACGATGGAAGAGGAAAGCCCTTGTGGCACGCCGTTCTGCAGGGAAATGGCTTCCGCCATGGTCTTGTATTTCATGATGTACAGGATCGGTGCAAAGGTCTCATGCTGTACGATCTCAAAACTATTCTTCGCTTCAGCGATACAAGGTTTCACATAGCAACCACTTTCAAATCCTTTTCCTTTCAATACACCGCCTTCAACGATGAATTTTCCGCCTTCTGCCTTGCATTTTTCAATGGCAGCGAGGTACATATTCACCGCATCTTTATCGATCAACGGACCAACGTGATTCTTTTCATTCAGTGGGTTGCCGATCTTCAACTGCGCATAGGCGTGTACCAGTTTTTCCTTGAACTTATTATATATTTTTTCATGGATGATGAGCCTTCGGGTAGTAGTACAACGTTGTCCTGCAGTGCCTACTGCGCCGAAAGTGGCGGCGGTCATGGCAATGTTCAGGTCAGCTTCATTTGAAATGATGATGGCATTGTTTCCACCCAATTCCAGTAAACTGCGACCGAGGCGTTGGCCTACTGCTGCGCCTACGGCTTTACCCATGCGTGTGCTTCCTGTTGCAGATACCAGGGGAATGCGGGTATCCTGGCTCATCCATTCGCCCACTTCCCGTCCGCCGCTGATGAGGCAACTAACGCCTTCGGGTACGTTATTTTTTTTGAATACCACTTGAATGATGTTCTGGCATGCGATACCACACAAAGGTGTTTTTTCGCTGGGCTTCCAGATGGCTACATCGCCACAAACCCATGCCAGCATACTGTTCCAGCTCCAAACGGCTACAGGGAAATTGAAGGCTGATATGATGCCTACTAAACCGAGCGGATGATATTGTTCATACATCCTGTGTCCCGGGCGTTCACTATGCATGGTGAGGCCGTGCAATTGCCTCGACAAACCCACAGCAAAATCACAGATGTCGATCATCTCCTGCACTTCTCCCATACCTTCCTGTAAGCTCTTGCCCATTTCATAACTCACGAGTTTACCCAGTGGCGTCTTGTATTTTCTTAATTCATCTCCCACCTGGCGTACGATCTCGCCACGTTTTGGAGCTGGCCATAAACGCCATTCTGCAAAGGCTTCCTGTGCTTTGGCTACAACGGTGTCATACGCATGCCTGTCGGCGCCGGTTACTGAGCCAATAACAGTGCCATCAACAGGTGATGTAGAGGTTATCTTTTCTCCCTTCGATTTGATCCAGGTTGTTCCGGTTGAAACGCCGGCATTGCTGGCTTGTATTTTCAGTTCTTTTAAGAAATCCATGGTATAAAAATTTTACGCAAGTTACGATGTATTTATAATTTTCCTGCTTAAGCGGTTGTGGTTCCTGACTGTTGTAGAAAATCGAGTGAAAGAGCTATCACATCATACACACGCTGTAATTCAGCAGCCGTTATGCAATAGGGCGGCATGATATATACGACATTTCCCAGGGGCCTGAGTAGCACGCCCTGATCGATGTAAAACCGATAAGCATGTTGGCGAATGCTGTTAAAGTAAGAACCTGCTTCCCCGGTTTGCAATTCAATGGCGAGGATGGTTCCTGTTTGCCGGGTTGATTTCACCATCGGCTGCAGCGCAATGTTTTTTGCAAATGACTGGTGTTGCAAGCCGATGAACCGAATCTGGTCCTTGCAGCTTTCCTGTTGCAATAGATGCATACTGGCATTGGCGGCAGCACAGGCCAATGGATTGGCGGTATAGGAATGCCCGTGAAAAAATGTTTTGGTTACATCATCTGCATAAAATGCAACATAGATATGTTGTGTACTAACGGTTACGCCAAGTGGCAGAAACCCTCCGGTGATTCCTTTCGATAGGCAAATGATATCAGGACTCTGTTCAAGTTGTTCAATTGCAAACACAGTTCCCGTTCTGCCAAAGCCCGTCATAACTTCATCTGCAATGCAAAGAATATTGTGTTCTTTGGCCAGCCCGATCAGTTTATCAAGGTGAGCAGCTTCATACATCTGCATGCCGGCAGCTCCCTGCACCAGCGGTTCAAAGATGAAAGCAGCTACGGTATCCTGTTCGGCTATTTTTTTAAATTGCGCACTAACAGCTTCTATATTGTCTTTAGTAGGTAACGGAATATGAAATACTTCAAATAATTGTTGCTGGAACGCTGCATTAAAAGTGCTGCGGCCACCGGCACTCATGGCTCCGAATGTATCGCCATGATAAGCATTTTCAAAAGCTATGAGTTTTGTTTTATGCGTGGAGCCCTGGTTATGCCAATATTGAAACGCCATTTTGATGGCCACTTCTACAGAGGTGGATCCATCATCGGAGAAAAAGACTTTGGAAAAACCGGAAGGTAAAAGGCGGATTAATGTTTTCGACAGATCAATGGCCGGCTGATGTGTAAAGCCGGCAAAGATCACCTGTTCCAGTGTTTGCGCCTGTTGGGCAATGGCAGATGCAATGTATTCATTTGCATGTCCATGAATATTTACCCACCAGGAAGAAATGGCATCAATATAAATTTTCCCATCCAAGGCGTGTAACGCACAGTCCTTTGCCCGAACAATTTGTATGGGTGCATCGGCCGTTTTCATTTGGGTAAATGGATGCCAGATATGATCGGTTGATTGGAGTTGCTGGCTCATTCAGGATAGTTTAATGTTGAGTTGATTGGCCAATGCAGCGATGCTCTCCTTATTAAAAGAAGGAATTACTGGTATCCTGAATAATAAGGGTAAACTGGTATGATCCAAAATAAACGTTTCGGATGAAGGATTCTTTTCACCACTGAAAACCAATCCTGCAATGGGGATCTTTCTTTGTTGTAAAGAATCAATACTTAACAAGGTGTGATTGATGCTGCCCAAATAGTTGGATGATACGAGTATAACAGGTAAGCCTAGGTGCTTAATGAGGTCAATGGCCAGGAAATCGTTTCCGGCCGGACTCATAAGTCCACCTGCCGTTTCTACCAATATATTATTGTTGCTGGATGGAATGGTAAAGTCTGTTAGTTTAATCTGTATCCCGTCGATGGCTGCCGCCTGGTGTGGGGATGCCGCCGTCGTTAGCCGGTATCTTTCGGGATGGATAAAACAAGCGGGGTTACTCACCATATTACGAATGAAAATGCTATCGGAATGATCCAGGTCGCCTGCCTGGACTGGTTTCCAGTAATCATAGCCCATTGCCTGGCAGGTCACTGCCGAGCAAACGGTTTTACCGATACCAGTATGTATGCCGGCGATGATGATGCTCATGACAGAAATTGATTTACTGCTGATAATAAAAGATCAACCTGCTCACGTGTATTGAATGTATGCAGGCAGATGCGCAATCTTTCCGTACCGGCCGGAACAGTAGGAGGCAGGATGGCCTTCACAAAAATGCCTTTTGAAAATAAGTGTTCTGATAAAGCCCTTGCTTTAAAACTATCACCAATGATGATACCTTGTATGGCAGAGCGGCTATCCATAAAGGTTATGTTTGGGTATTTGGTTTTAGCTTCCCTGAAATAATCAATCAATTCATAAAGGCTTTTTCTATCTGCACCCGGCAATGCCTGGTAAGCCTTTTGAATCTGCAGGTAACTATGTGGTGGGAGGGCAGTGGCAAAAATAAATGAGCGGGCATGGTTGAGCAGGTAATTCCTTAATACTGAACTTCCAACAACAGCGGCACCATGCAGCCCCAGCGCTTTCCCGAACGTATACACGCAGGCATATATTTCTTTTTCGAGTTGGTAATGACATACCAGGCCTTCTCCTCTTTCACCAAATACTCCCGTGGCATGGGCTTCATCCACGATCAGCAACGCTTCATGTTTCTGGCAGATTTCGGCGATCTCCTGCAAGGGCGCTTCATCTCCATCCATGGAATAAATGGATTCTATTGCCACGAATTTCTTTCCGGTAGCTGCGAGTAATTTCTTTTCCAGGTCGGCCACGTCGTTGTGACGGAATTTGAGCCGGTTGGCATGATTCAATCGCATACCATCAATGATGCTGGCATGAATGTATTCATCCGAAATATAGGTATCGCTACGTGACGCCAGACAGGAGAACAATCCTACATTGGCCATATATCCTGCATTAAAGATCAGGGCAGCTTCAGCCCGGTGAAAGGCTGCTATGGATTTCTCTGCGTCTATGGCTTCGGGTGAGTTACCGGTAATGGAACGGGAACCAGTGGCACCGGCGGGCAGCGATTGCCCTGAAATATGCTGTAGTAAAGGATTGCGGGAGAAACCAAAATAATCATTTGAGCTAAAATCGATCTTGTCGCCCGCATGGATGAGCGACCTCAGCAGGCCCGATGATCTTTTTTCATCAAGCTTATCCTGCAGGAACTGGTCAAACTGTTTTTGTATATCCACGATCAGGAAGCGATTTCTGTCAACTCATTAACCGGCGCCGATTCTTTAAAAGGTTTGCGGGGCGTTAATCCCAGCAGGTTAAACATCTGTCGGTCGGCATCAAAATCAGGATTGGGAGTTGTTAATAGTTTTTCCCCTGCAAAAATTGAATTGGCGCCTGCCATGAAACACAAGGCCTGTTCGGCCAGGCTCATTTCATTCCTGCCGGCCGATAAACGTACGACCGATTTTGGCATGATGATCCTGGCAGTAGCGATCATGCGGAGCATTTCATCGATCTGCACTTTTTTGTTATCCTGTAATGGGGTACCCGCTACCGGAACCAATGCGTTGATGGGAACCGAGTCGGGATGTACTTCCATGGTACTCAGCGTGTGAAGCATTTTGATACGGTCTTCGTCCGTTTCACCAAGCCCTACAATGCCACCACAGCAAACACTTAGTTTGGCCTTGCGTACATTATCCAGCGTTTGAATGCGATCTTCAAACTGCCTGGTGCTGATAATATTTGAATAATTATCACTGCTGGTGTCGATATTGTGGTTGTATGCAAAGCATCCGGCAGCTTTCAGCTTTTCGGCCTGTTCGTAGGTAAGCATTCCCAGGGTACAGCAAACTTCAAGTCCCATGTCATTCACTTCAGAGACCATTTCGAGCACCCTGTCAAAATCTTTGTTATCCCTAACTTCCCGCCATGCTGCCCCCATGCATAACCGTGAGGCACCATTGGCCTTGGCCGTTTCGGCACGTTGCCTTACTTTTTCTACCGTCATCAGCGGCTCTACTTCAATATCGGTCTGGTAACGGGCGGCTTGCGGACAATAAGCACAGTCTTCCTTACAGCCCCCGGTTTTGATAGAGATCAGGCTGCTAACCTGCACCTCTGCGTAAGCGTTATTCTGACGGTGAACGGTGGCTGCATCATAGATTAGGTCGAGCAGCGGCCTTTCATAAATATTTTTAATTTCAGATAATGTCCAGTTGGTCCTGATGTCCATAATGCAGTTGCTGTTGTATTTAAAGGCAAATATATTATTAAACAGGTTTCGCTCCTGTTATGCAGATAAAAGTTTTGTATGAGAAGTGAATTTAACCCGGTTAGTATTGTTCCTGTTCGTTGGGAAAATCCCTGCTTTTTACATCGCGGATGTATTGTTGTACGGCGCCTGTGATCTGTTCGCTCATGTTCAGGTATTGACGTAAAAACCGGGGTTTGAATTCGGTATTGATACCCAGCATATCGTGCATCACAAGCACTTGTCCGTCACATGCTCCGCCGGCACCAATACCAATGGTAGGAATGTGCAGGCTCTTTGAAACCTCGCTGGCCAAAGCCGCGGGTATCTTTTCGAGCACGATGGCAAAGCAGCCGGCTTCCTGCAGCAGGAGTGCATCCCTTCTTAATTTATCGGCTTCTTCTTCCTCTTTTGCCCGTACAGTATAGGTTCCGAATTTATATATGCTTTGAGGAGTAAGACCAAGGTGGCCCATAACGGGAACGCCTGTACCCACAATTCTTTTGATCGATTCTACCACTTCTTCTCCGCCTTCCAGTTTAACGGAATGCCCGCCGGTTTCTTTCATAATCCTAATGGCTGAATTCAACGCTTCTTTAGAATTGCCCTGGTAAGAACCAAACGGCATATCAACCACCACCAGGCAACGCTCGATGCCACGAACCACGCTCTGGGCATGGTAGATCATTTGGTCGAGGGTGATGGGAAGGGTAGTTTCATGACCCGCCATTACATTGCTGGCACTGTCGCCAACAAGAATGATATCGATACCCGATGCATCAAAGATCTTTGCAAAGGAAAAATCATACGCGGTGATCATGGAGATCTTTTCGCCACCGGATTTCATTTTCTGAAGGGTGTGCGTGGTGATTTTTTTGATTTCTTTGTTTACTGACATACGATGGATTTGTTTTGATGGAGAACTGCGATGGGGGAGTTGGCTCTGCATTAGAATAAAACAAATCCTGCAATCGATCGCTTATGATTGTAAATGTAAAAAGAAAATCATTGGAAAACTATTTTTACTACAGGCGGCATTTTTGACAGGAAACACGAAGTTCTCCTGCTAAACCTTTTCTTTCATTTCTGCCCATAAATGCTGTATCAGTCCGTCGGCAAGACCGATCTTGGGTACATAAATTTCCGTAGCGCCAGCCCAGCGCATCACATTGATGTAGATCAATAGGGCGGGTACGATCACATCGGCCCTGTCGGCACGCAGGTTATATTTGCTGATACGGTCTTCGAGTGAAACAGCATCCAGTTCTTTATAATAATCCCGTAAAAGTTCCAATGGCAGGGATTTTCCATCTTTTCGTTTGCTCATCGAAAATACCTTGTTGATATTGCCGCCGCTCCCGATGGCAATCACTTCCTTTTGTCCCCTGGTGGCCACTTTGATATCTTCTTTCATTTCTTCCCAGTCGGCTTCAGAGATGAGTTTTTTCAGGAGCCTGATGGTACCGATATTGAAAGACTTCTTAAAAACCAGAATGCCGTTTCCAAAAAAAGAAATTTCGGTACTTCCACCGCCCACGTCGATGTACATATAGCTATGGTCTTTGTCCATGTTCTCTGCGATATGATTTTCATAAACCAGGTTGGCTTCCATATCACCCGTGATCACTTCCAGATCCAATCCTGTTTCAATATTTACCTTTTGCAGGATCTCGGTTGCGTTTTCAGCATCCCTCATGGCACTGGTAGCACAGGCTTTGATGGCATCCACTTCATATGCATTGATGAGATGACGAAAAGCTTTAAGTGTTTGAATGAGCATACCGGCTTTTTCGGGGGAGATGATCTTATTTTCAAAAACATCAAAACCAAGCCTCAGGGGAACCCTGATGAGGTTTAATTTATTAAATTCCGGTTTGCCATTACCGTTAGGTATTACTTCTGTGATGAGAAGCCTGGCTGCATTGCTTCCTATATCGATCGCTGCAAGTTTCAACAAAGAATAATTTATCTGGGTGAGTGGTCAATACAAATTTCGGCTAAATCATTCAATTCAGGTTAAAAAGAAATTAACGCAGCGTGTACATCTCCTTGAAGATTTGATCCTATATGTTATAATTATTCTATGGGTTGTATCGATTCATCCAAAATAGGTGAATAGGGAAGGGTAATTATTGCAGCGATCTTACGGTATAAGTAATGGTATGTTTCAACCTGGGAGCGAACTTTACGGGTATTTCGTGGGTTGATATACTGGTTGCTTTGTTCATTGTTAAGAATACGGGCCTTTATATTATCCCGGAGTTGAATGCCAATGATTTCTTTGATTTCTTCCTGCATGGATTTTTCCAGGATAGGACAAGCTACTTCAATCCTGTGATCGATATTTCTAACCATCCAGTCGGCAGATGAAATAAAAACTTTTTCTTTTCCGCCATGGTGAAAGATCATGACCCTTGCATGTTCCAGGTATTCATCAACAATGCTGATGGCATGTACCGGTAATTTGAATTTTTTATTTTCAGTATACATGCTGCAGATGCCGCGTATGATGAGTTTGATCTCTACACCTACTTTAGCAGCTTCCGTTAACTTTTCGATCAGCAATTCATCACTCAGTGAATTTAATTTCAGCGTAATGGACGCCGGTTTCTTTTGCAAAGCATATTTAATTTCACGGTTGATGAGGTTAGTGAATTGTTTGCGCATAGACACAGGGCTCACCACTAATGTTTTGCAGGATTTGAGGAATGATTCCCTGGTTTCCGGGTGTTCGAGATAGGTAAATACCTTGTTCACATCTGCCATGATATTTCTGTCGGATGTGAGCAGGCAATGGTCACCGTAAGCCAACGCTGTTTTTTCATTCAGGTTTCCTGTACTTACGAATCCATAATGCGTGGTTACGTTATTTACTCTTCTGCGGATAAGGCAAAGTTTGGCATGAACTTTAAACCCGGGAACGCCCAGTAATACTTTAACTCCCGCTTCTTCCAGTTCCTTTTTCCATTCGATGTTGGCTTCTTCATCGAACCGTGCCCGGAGCTCCAAAACTACCGTTACAAATTTTCCATTCCTCACAGCATTGGTAATGGCGTTGATCACTTTCGACCGGGAAGCCAGGCGGTAACAGGTTATTTTGATGCTCACCACTTCCGGGTCGATTGCCGCTTCCCGCAAAAGATCGATCACACTATTAAAAGAATGATAAGGGAAATGAAGCATGATGTCTTTATCCAATATCACATTTGTTACACTGTTGGCATTGCGTAACTGGGGATGGGTAAAAGGTTTTTTGCGTTGACGGGTATGCTTAAATACTGCATCGGGGAAATTTATAAAATCCTTGAAATTATGAATACGGCCGCCGGCAATGAGATTGTCTTTGTGCGACAGTCCAAGTCTTTTTACCAGGTAAGTAAGTAGTGAAGCAGGAATGTCTTTGTCAAACACGAAGCGTACCGGTTTGCCTTTTTTCCGGTTCTTTAGTCCTTTCTCTATTTTTTGTATCAGGGAAGTAGAAACATCATTGTCGATGTCGATCTCTGCATCGCGGGTAACCTTGATGGCGTGGGCCGAAAAACTATCGTATCCAAAAAAGGAAAAGATATTGGGCAGGCAGAACCTGATCACATCTTCCAGTAAAATGATATGCTGTTCGTCGTTACGCGAGGGTAGTATAAGAAACCTGGAGAGCCCTCTAACGGGAACGGATAGTAGTGCAAATTTCTGGGGGATCGATTTATCTTTTTTTGCCAGTGTACAAGCGAGGTAAACAGATTTATCGTTGAGTACCGGGAACGCCTGTATGCTTTCGATCATCAGCGGAACAATGTAACTTCTTACTTCTTCATCAAAATAATCGAGCACAAATTTCTGCTGAATGCTGTTTAGTTTTCTTTCATTAACCAGGTGGATGTTCTGTTTTTTCATCTCCCGCAGGATATCGTTCCATACCCGGTCAAATTCAGCCTGCTGGGTGATCACTTTTTCCTGGATCTCTTCAAGAATGCTTTCGGGATCCAGCTCAAGGTGCATCTTTGCTTTGCTGCCCAGTTCGATCATTCGTTTCAATGCAGCCACCCTTACCCTGAAAAATTCATCAAGGTTATTGGAGAAAATGCCCAGGAAACGGATGCGCTCTTTTAATGGAACCGCTTCATCTGCGGCTTCCTGCAAAACCCTGCTGTTGAAAGATAGCCAGCTCAGGTCACGTATGATCGTTTTTCGTTTATGCAAAACAGTTGTTGTTGATTTTCAAATGAAATTAACAGGAAATCGGTTTAGGTTATGATTTCGTAATATTAATTTAACGTGAAATTTCTTTTAATACCAGTTTCTGGTTTCTTGTTTCTCGTTATTTCGTTTCTCGTTTTTAACCACAAGGTGCACGAAGTTTTAAATACAAAGGACACTAAGATCAATCTACAAAATCCGGCATCCCGTATCCAGCATCTAGTATCCAGCATCTAGTATCTAGTATCCAGTATCCAGCATCCTACTTCCTCATCCTCTCAATAATCCCCGTCGTAGAAACGCCTTCCACCATATCGGCCAAAACCACTTTCCCTCCATTGGCGATCACTTCCCTGGCCCCGGCAATCTGTTCAACCGTATAATCTCCTCCTTTTACCAGCACATCCGGCATAATGGCCTTGATCAGTTCAAGCGGGGTATCTTCTTCAAAAATAATAACCGCATCTGTCATCACCAGGGAAGCTAGTAGCAAGGCACGGGCCGTTTCATGGTTTACGGGCCTGGTTGGGCCTTTTAGCCTTTTCACAGAAGCATCCGCATTCACCCCTACGATCAGTATATCTCCTTCACTGGCTGCCTGGCTTAATGAAGCGATATGGCCCTCATGTAAAATATCAAAAACGCCGTTTGTAAAAATGATACGCCGGTTTTTGAGTCTCCACCGGGTTACTTCCTGGATGAGTTGGGGGAGTTGGTATATTTTATCAGGTATCGATTGAACTGCTTTCATGTAAATTTTTATGTTTATTGATAATGGGCAGGAGCAGTAAAGCGGTTAGTCCGGCCACGATAATAATACCCGTAGCAACGCCCCACATCAGCCATCCGAAAGCGGTGCCCACGGGCGAAATAATTCCATAAATGGCGAGCGTTTCTCCAACGAAAATTGGAAACGAGCCGATGCCACCCGGTGTGGCGATCATGGCCAATGTGGCCAGTGACAGTACCGAGAAAGCGGCCTTTATGCCCAGGTGATCGGTGCCATCCATGGCCCAAAATCCAAGATAGATCTGCAGGAGATACATCGACCAGATGAAAATGGTATGCAGGATAAAAGCTTTGCGATGCTTCAGGTTGCGGATCGACCGAAATCCTTCACCAATTCCTTTGATGAAATTATTTATTTTAAAGATCACCCGGTTATTTGGAAAACGATTGAATAGCCATTTTACGATCATCAGTAATATGATCACGATCCCCAATGCAATGAGCAATTTACCCCAAAGCGGAAAGCCGGGTGCAGACGTAATGGATTCCAGTTTGCTTTTTACATATCCGCCTACCACATCTATCTGGATTAAAACAGTTAACGCTATGAATAAAAGGTAACATACAAAGTCAAAAGTTCTTTCTACAATGATGGTGCCCACCAGCTTATCTACTTTTAACCGTTCGTACCTGGCCAGGAAAGTACATTTCAATATCTCGCCGAGGCGGGGAATGGCGGCATTTGCCAGGTATCCAACCATCGTAACAGAAAATACATTTTTCAGGGAAGGCTTGTATCCGAGGGGTTCCATGAGCAGTTTCCATCGCATCGAGCGGCTTATATGGCTCAACAGGCTCATAATGATGATGGGAATCACTACCCAATAATCGGCGTGTTTAAAAGCAGCGTAAAACTCCTTCTTTTCGAGTTCTGTCATTGATTTCAACTGCCACCAAACCAGGAAAATACCTCCGCCTAAAAAAAATACATAGTTGAATATGGATAACAGGCGTTTACGCATAATTGTCTACAAGGTACAAAGGCTTTTTAAAAGAAACCAGCAGAATGGGTTTACTTTCAGTTAGTTCAGTATTAAATTATCGATCAGCCTTACTTCGTGAAGGTAAGCTGCTACCAATACAACGGCTTTCTGACGGCCGTCCCAATCATTTATCAGGGCAAGGTTCGACGCATCGGCAATGTCTACATAATCTACTTTAAATCCATGTTCAGTGAGAAACCGGGTTGCTTTTTCTTTCAAAGCACCCAGTTTTCCTGGTTTCATTTCATTTTTCACCATGATCATGGCTTTATAAATGAACAATGCCTGTATTCGTTCCTGTTCATTTAGCCTCACGTTGCGGCTGCTCATGGCCAGTCCATCGGTTTCCCGGATGGTTTCACTGATGCGGATCGCCGTATTAAAGTTTTTTAATTCAACAAGTTTGCTGATGACCATGCACTGCTGGTAGTCTTTTTGCCCGAGGTAAAGTACGGTTGGCTGAACGATGCTGAGCAGTTTATCAACTACCATACAAACGCCCTGGAAATGCCCTGGCCGGTAATGGCCTTCCAGTACGGTTTCCAGGTATCCCAATTCATAGTGAAGCGTTGGTTTTCCGGGAGGGTATATTTCTGTTACGGATGGAAGGAATAGGATGTCGCATCCAGCTGCTTCGAGTTTGTCGATGTCTGATTCTATGGTTATCGGGTATTTCTCAAAATCTGCTGGATTATTGAACTGGGTGGGGTTTACGAAAATACTGCTGACGGTGATGTCATTTTCCAGTTTACATTGCTTCACCAGGGAGATATGCCCGTCATGCAAAGCACCCATTGTGGGTACGAAGCCGATATGTTGATTGCCCGGATGGCGCTTTTTCAATAAGTTACTTAGTGCCAGGGCTTCTTTGATGATGATCATGAAATGAGATTAAGATGTCTACAAATGCTTGTGCAATAACAATTTCAATAAATATCAGTACCTTTGCAAACCGTTTGAAAATTTATTAGTGCATCTAACCAAGTCGAAATGTCAACAAAGAAAAGAATTTTATTCATTGCAAACGAAATGTCGCCGTACCTGGAGTTGACAGAGTTTGCAGAAATTGTTAATAAGCTGGCGGTTTTATCCAATGATAATAACATGGAAGTGAGGTGCATCATGCCACGTTTTGGGGTGATCAATGAGCGCAGGCACAGGTTGCATGAAGTGGTAAGGCTTTCTGGTATCAACGTATCCATCGACAACGATGATTATCCGTTGGTGATTAAAGTGGCTTCTCTTCCTAATGCAAGGCTGCAGATCTATTTCCTCGACAATGAAGATTATTTCAAGCGCAAAAATATTTTTACGGATGACAAGGAAAAATGGTTTGAAGACAATGGCCTTCGTACCGTTTTATTCTGCAAAGGAGCCCTGGAAACGGTGAAAAAATTCGGATGGCCTCCAGACATCATTCATTGCAGTGGCTGGATGACAGGACTTATTCCGATGTTCATCAGGGTTGCGTATAAAAAAGAACCTGTATTCAGTAATAGCAAAGTTATTTATACCATCGGTCATAATTCTTTTAAAGAAAAGATGGGTGCCGATTTTCTGAAACTTGCTACCATCAACGATCATATCGGAAAAAAAGAACTGGATATTCTGAAAGATAATAACAATACAGCCATGTTCAGGGCAGGTGCTACCTATGCCGATGCCATCACTTTTGGTGCAGAGAACGTAGACAAAAAACTGGTAGAAGAATTTTCAAAAGTAAAAGGAAAGAAAGTGTTGAAATTTAATGCAGAAAGTGATTTAACAGACTATTTACAATTATATGCCGACCTTTCAAAATAATTTGTAAACAGCCCCATATTCTTAAAATTTCACCTGTGCATAGAAGAATTTTATCCCTTGCCCTTTCGGGTTTCCTGATCATAGTACTTATTAACTGGAGTTGTACCAAACTCGACACCACCAATCTTGGCAGCGACCTTATACCTGTTGTTGATAACATCAACACTTTTGCTGATACACTTGATATCCAGTCAACCCAGGCTGTGTTTAACGATAGCACCAAATTAACCCTCTATGAGGATTATGCTTTGGGAAAGATCACAACCGACCCTATTATGGGTCAAACAGAAGCCAGGTTGTTTTTGCAATTAAAGCCTGCTTTTTACCCTTATTATTTTGGCGCTCCGAAAGATACCATCACGGCTGTTGATTCAGTGGTGTTGTGCTTGAATTATAAAGGATTTTATGGCGACAGTACAACTCCATTGACCTTTACGGTAAATGAAGTAGATAAAAACAATCATGGCGAATGGGATTCACTTGGTTCCTTTACATATCCTAGCCTGAGGACTTTATCATATTCACCCCTGGTTGGAGCAAGCCTGGTTGACAATCCGACTACGATATCAATACCTTCTTTAGCTAACGTGATCAAAATAAACAATGGCAAGGATTCTGTATCAAACCAGATACGCATCAAATTATCGGCAAACTTTGCATTATCGCTGATAGAATGTGATAGTTTACTAGGTGGAAGCTTTGTGAAAGATTCCTCTTTCAGGGCTTTCAACAATGGTTTTGCTGTTACCGTTACATCGGGTAACGCACTGGTATATACGAACCTGGCCACTGAAAAAACAAGACTGGAAGTTCATTATAAGCGTAGGAACGGCGGGCCTATTGATACAACCGTGACAAGCTTCTATTATAACGATGGTGCCAGTGGCAGTTCAGCTCCATCAAGGGGAGCGGTAGCAAATAACATTACCCGCACCAGGAATCCATTGCCTTCCGGCGACCAGGAAATTTACCTGCAAACAACACCTGGAACGTATGCCAACCTGGTAGTACCAGAACTTACCGGTTATTCGAACAGGATCATTCACCGGGCCGAGATACAGGTAGAGCAGATCCCTGATAATATTATTACCGACAAATATTTCCCTGCTCCGAATTATATTTATCTTGATTTGAAAGACTCTGCGGTGGTAGGAGATAAATGGAAACCTATTTATTTTGACCTGAATCCAGGCACGTCTTACGATCCCGACTTTAAAACTGCAGGTCTGCCGTTTTTCCCGATCACCTACGTGGTAGATCACCTGTATTTTGGTTCTTACCTTCGTCAAAAGGCCGATGCTGGTATGATGCGTGGATTTTATAACCTGAATATTACCCGTTATATCCAGCAGTTGGTGACCAAGCAAACACCCAATTACCAGATGCGTTTGTATTCGCCGCAAAGTGTATCATATCCGCAATATGTAACACCGCCTACCAGCCCGTTGATACAGTATGACAATACGATCGCATATGGCCGGATCAAGATCGGGGGAGGTAACCATCCCAACCCGAATTACCGGATGAAGCTTCGGATCATCTATTCCAACATCAAATAATTTTACTGATATATCAACAAAGCCCTTTTTTAATGCGAAAAGGGCTTTGTTGTTTAAATCCTTCACCCTTATCTTTGCAATCTTAAAAAAAACGAAACATGGCTTATTTATTTACATCAGAATCTGTTAGCGAAGGACATCCGGATAAAGTAGCAGATCAGATCAGTGATGCACTGATAGATAATTTTTTAGCTTTTGACCCTACCAGCAAGGTAGCCTGCGAAACGTTGGTAACAACCGGGCAGGTGGTATTGGCAGGAGAAGTGAAAAGTAAAGCTTACCTGGATGTGCAGGAAATTGCCAGGGGTGTTATCCGTAAGATCGGTTACACCAAAAGTGAATACATGTTTGAAGCAAATTCATGCGGTATTCTTTCTGCTATTCACGAACAGTCTGGTGATATTAACCAGGGTGTGGATCGTAAGAAAAAAGAAGAACAAGGTGCCGGCGACCAGGGTATGATGTTCGGCTATGCTACCAATGAAACAGATGATTACATGCCTTTGGCGTTGAATCTCGCTCACAAACTGCTGGAAGAACTGGCTGCGTTGAGAAGAGAAAATAAAGCCATCAAATATCTTCGCCCCGATGCGAAAAGCCAGGTAACCCTGGAGTATGATGACAATAACATACCGGTACGCATAGACGCTATCGTAGTTTCTACCCAGCACGATGATTTTGGAAAAGATGATGCGATGCTGGCAAAAATCAAAAAAGATATCATCAACATCCTTATTCCAAGGGTGAAGGCCAAATACCCTAAATATTCTCACCTGTTCAACAACAAGATCAAATATCACATTAACCCAACGGGTAAGTTCGTGATCGGCGGTCCGCACGGCGATACAGGTCTTACCGGACGTAAGATCATCGTGGATACCTACGGTGGTAAAGGAGCGCATGGTGGTGGTGCATTTAGCGGAAAAGATCCAAGTAAAGTAGACAGGAGTGCAGCGTATGCAACCCGTCACATTGCCAAGAACCTGGTTGCTGCAGGTTTATGCGATGAGGTATTGGTACAGGTAAGTTACGCCATTGGTGTAGCACAGCCAACCAGCATCAACGTAGTAACTTATGGTACTGCTAAAGTTGCATTAACCGACGGACAGATCGCGGATGCCATCATGAAAATGCCATGCTTTGATATGAGGCCTTACTTCATTGAACAACGTTTGAAGCTTCGTAACCCAATGTACAGCGAAACAGCTGCTTATGGTCACATGGGTCGTAAGAACGAGATCGTAGAAAAAACATTCACTTCACCAGATGGAAAAGTAATCAAGAAGAAAGTTGAATTATTTACCTGGGAGAAACTGGATGCCGTAAAAGAGGTAAAAAAAGCATTCGGATTAAAATAATCTTAAACTGATACCAGAAGCCCTCTCCCTTGAGAGGGCTTTTTATTTGTATCAATAACCTAATTTTGGTTTGTGAAAAATTTCAGACATCAACATCAACGTCCCAAGAAAAATACGCTGGTTATCGGGCGTGAAGCTGTGATCAAGGCCATGCAGGAAGGTCAGCAGCTTGATCGTATATACCTTCAATCAACCGTTCATGGCCCTGTGATCGATGAGATCCGGAAGCTGGCAACAGAATTTGGCGTGCCCATCAATAAGGTGCCGGTAGAAAAACTCAATGGTTTCAACATCAGCAATCATGAAGGATGTGTGGCGCAGATATCTAAAATTCAATACCAGGATCTGCAGCAGGTAATCTCGTTTGTGGTAGACAAAGGAGAAGTGCCTTTGTTCCTGATGCTGGATGGGATCACTGATATTCGCAACATTGGTGGCATTGCCCGGAGTGCTTTTTGTTTTGGCGTACACGCCATCATCATCCCGGAAAAAGGGGTTGGCTCATTGAATGAAGATGCCATTCTCACATCTGCAGGTGCTTTGGAGCAGGTAGCTGTATGCAGGGTAGGAAGCCTGATGAAGGCAGTAGACGAATTACACCTGAATGGCATTAAAGTGTTTGCATCGGAAATGAAGGCCGACACCGATATTGCCAATAGCAACCTGGCCGAACCATGTGCCATTATCATGGGAGGAGAGGAGCATGGTGTATATCCTGCGTTGATGAAGATCTGCGACGGAACATTTCGCATACCCATGACCGGTACTTTCGATTCGTTGAACGTGTCGGTATCAACCGGTATCATTTTATATGAAGCTATGCGGCAACGCATATCTTGATCATTACTTTAAGGATGATTGAATAATATTTCAGCATATGAATAGAAAAGCGGTTTCACTGGTCGAATGTCCCCGCGATGCCATGCAGGGATGGCCACATTTTATTGCTACAGAAAAAAAGATTGAATATATTAATGCCCTTTTAAAGGTTGGATTTGATACCATTGATTTCGGCAGTTTTGTATCGCCGAAAGCCATTCCACAGATGGCCGATACAAAGGACGTGTTGAAAGGATTGAATCTTGAAGGTAGTCGCAGTAAATTGCTGGCTATCATTGCCAACATGCGGGGCGCCGAGGAAGCGGTTGTGTATGATGAGATCAGTTACCTTGGTTTTCCCTTTTCCATTTCAGAAACATTTCAGCAGCGGAATGCCAATGCCAGTATGGCCCATTCTTTCAACAATGTAGCTGATATACAAAATCTGTGTATTAAGAATCAAAAGAAACTGGTGGTGTATATCTCTATGGGTTTCGGCAATCCTTATGGCGATCCATGGAATGAAGACATTGTATTTGAGTGGGCCGATAAACTGGCAGCACTTGATATCGGCATTATTTCACTGGCAGATACGGTTGGCCTGGCTACACCCGAACAGGTTTCTCGTATAACCGGTCACGTTATAAAGGCTTTACCCGATACTGAAATCGGAGTTCACCTGCATTCTTCACCCTCAGACCGGAAAGAAAAACTGGATGCAGCATTACAGGCAGGATGCAGGCGTTTCGATTCGGCGATGAAAGGCATCGGTGGTTGCCCGATGGCCGGGAACGACCTGGTGGGTAATATGGATACAGAGTTCATGTTGCATCATTTTAAAACTTTAGGGTATCGCTTGCCGTTAGTTTCGGAGCAGCTACTACATTGCAGCCGGCTGGCAGCTGAGATATTTGTATAAATTATCGTTATGGATTTTCATGCAGAATTTTTTCCGAAACCATTCATCAGTAAGATCAATCATCAACATAAATTGTTGCTGGCAGGTTCCTGTTTTACCGAACAGATCGGGGCGAAGCTGTCTAAACATAAATTCAATGTGCTTGACAATCCCAATGGCATATTGTTCAACCCGGTGAGTATTGCGGATTCAGTGCGTTCCTATATCCATCACAAAACATATAAACCCGAAGACCTGTTTTGGTACAATGAATTATGGGGAAGCTGGGATCATCATACCCGTTTTTCGAATATCGACCGGGAGGTTGTATTGGAAGGAATAAATGATTCACAGGCTAAAGCGCACGGGTTTTTGAAATCTGCCGATTGGATATTGCTTACCCTGGGTTCGGCCTTTGTGTACGAGATGGAAGGAGGCAGGGTAGTGGCTAATTGCCATAAAGTACCTACAGATAAATTTACCAAAAAGTTATTGAGTGTTGAGGAAGTTGTAAAAGTGCTGGGGGATAGTCTGAAAGAATTGTTTGAGTTTAATCCGGGGATCAAGGTCATATTTACTATAAGTCCTGTGCGTCATTTACGGGATGGATTTATTGAGAACAACTTCAGCAAAGCCACGTTGATTCATGCGGTACATCAGCTTATAGAGAAATATAATGCAGCCCAGTATTTCCCTGCTTATGAACTCATCATTGACGACCTGCGGGACTACCGGTTTTTTGCCGAAGACATGGTGCATCCGAATTATGCCGCCACTAATTATGTTTGGGAAAAATTCATCCAGGCTGCTATTGACGAGTCTTCACAAAAATTGATGAAAGAAATTGCGGTGATCAATGCAGCCAGGGATCACAAGGCATTTAACCCAACTTCGCAACAACATAAGAAATTTTTGCAGGCTCATTTGGAGAAAGTGAAAAAGTTGCAAATGGAGCACGACTATCTTGATTTGGATGAAGAGGCTAGGTATTTCGGGGGAGTTGACATCTCCCGGGTTGACATCTCCTGAGTTGACATCTCCTGGGTTGACATCTCCCGAGTTCTCAACCACCATCACTCTTCATTGGGGAAATCTACGCAAAGTAAAAATGAATCTATCTGTTCATGAATCATTTTGATAAAATTTGATTTGCCTCCAAATTTTTTTAGCAAATCAATATATTGGGGATCCAACTGATTTTCCATAATAATATTATGATAAGATGACCATTTGTGGTCTTCAATTCTACTTACAAGTTTATGTTTTAAAGCATTTGCATTGATGTAAAGAATTGTATTGATTAATTGAATTTCATTTTCGGTCATTACATGTTTAAAAGGCCTATGAAATAGGTTGCCTTTTCTATTATGTGTCTTATTGAAGTAACTGGAGTAAGAAATAAACAATCGCTTAAATGCATTGTCAATGAGAGTATGTTCGCCAATTTTTTGATCCAGAAATTTTCGTTCTGTTGTGCATAGATCTTTACTAGGCCTGCTTTTAAGGTATGATGTTATTGTGCTAATGTTTTTTACCTGGATATAAAAATGAAAATGATTGTCCAGTAGATTCCATGAAGTAGTATCTACAAATGCAGAGCAGTAATAATTAAATTGGCTTAAAAAATTGTTCCTGTCTTCATCATCCAGGAACAATAGTTCCTTGTTGTTACTTCTATTGTAGACATGGTAGTATTCATTTTCAATAAAAGGGGCTTTGTATTTTTTCGGAATTCCCATTATAATCAATCTTTAAAATGGGTATAAAGATTGTTACAATAGTTTATTAAAAAATGTGGAAAGGCACAGGCAAAATTGATTTTATTCACAAGAAAAGGGGGGGATTGACATATCCTGGGTTGACATCTCCTGGGTTGACATCTCGGGAGTTGACATCTCCCGAGTTGACATCTCCCGAGTTGACATCTCAAGAGTTGACATCTCCCGAGTTGACATCTCAAGAGTTGACATCTCCCGAGTTCTCAACCACCATCAATGTATCCTATCACCCCGCACTTCCTGGCTATTCATCAACTCCTTTTCATATTTCAGCCACTCGGCCCATCTTTTGCGGACCACTTTTTTCGGAAGATAGTGTTCGGCGAGGGTTATGAATAATGTATAATGCCCGGCTTCGCTTTCCATGAACTTTCTGTAAAATCGTCGCATATAGGCATCATCAAGTCCTTCACTTAATCTTTTAAATCGCTCACAGCTCCGGGCTTCGATCAATGCCATGGTAAGCATCTGGTCTAAAAAACGCTCATCGGGACTACCGCCTTTTTTCTGAAACTCGAGTAATTTATTTACGTATACGTCTTTCCGTTGCCTGCCGAGTTGTAGTTTTCTCTTTTTCAGTTCGGCCAGCACCATCCTGAAATGACCCCATTCTTCGGTAACGATCGGGCTCAACTCTTCTACCATCAACGTTTTTTCAGGATTTTTTTGAATCAAAGAGATACAGGTGGTGGCCGCTTTTTGTTCACAATAAGCATGATCAGTTAAAATTTCTTCCAACTGTATTTCTGCGAGGTTTACCCAACGTGGATCGGTGGGCAACTGAAGTCCCAGGATATTCCGGGTATGTTCGCTTAACATTTCATCCATACCCAAAATTAATTAACCGGTCATGATTGACCCAGTTTTTTTCAAACAACTAAATTCACTCAGGCGCTTTCCTGATTTTTAATTTAATTTACAGTTCATATCCCCAATCATGAGAATATTCCTTTTTATTTTATCGGCTGCCATCACCATCGGGCTTTGCCTGGTGCTACATACTAAAATGGTTCTCGCGGCGCCCCTGGGCAAATTACTGGCGCCCCAGGAAGGCATCTGGCAGAACGCCGAGCCTGCCAATGAGAACTTTGGAGCTGATCTAAAATTTCCTGCCCTTACAGGAAAAGTAAATGTGTATCTCGATGAAAGACTGGTACCACATGTATTTGCGGAGCAGGAGAACGATGCTTATTTTGTACAGGGATACCTGCATGCGAAGTTCAGGTTATGGCAGATGGAACTTCAGGTATTGTCTGCCGCAGGTAGAGCGAGTGAAGTGGTAGGTGATATTGCTCTTAATCATGACCGTGAGTTTCGTCGCCTCGGTATGGTATATGCCGCAGAAAATTCGCTGATGGAAATGGAAGCCAATGAGACCATCAAACGGGAATGTGATGCCTATACCGCAGGAGTAAACGCTTATATTGAAAATCTTCCTGAAAGTAAATTGCCCATTGAATATAAATTACTCGGTTATAAACCTGAGAAATGGAGTAATCTGAAAACAGCACTCTTTCTTAAATACATGTCATACGACCTGGCTGCCCATGAAAATGATTTTGAATTGACCAATGCACAGGCGTTCTTCAGTCCGGATGATTTTAAAAAACTCTTCCCACCGATCCAGGATTCTCTCGATCCGATCATTCCAAAAGGCACCGTATTTTCAGCGCCTAAAGTGATCCCGGTAATTCCAGCTTCGGTGGATTCATTGTATTTCAAAAAAGATACCGCTACCGCGGGTGAAGGATCTAAACCAGATAGGGATAATGGCAGCAACAACTGGGCTGTGAGCGGATCAAAAACACAAAGCGGCGCTCCTATACTTTGCAATGATCCTCATCTTGGATTGAATCTCCCTTCCCTTTGGTTTGAGATACAGATATCAACTCCAGGATTCAATGCCTATGGAGCCAGCTTCCCCGGCGCACCCGGCGTGATCATCGGCTTCAACGACAGTTGCGCCTTTGGCTTCACCAATGGTGGCAGGGATGTGCGTGATTATTACGAGATCACTTTTAAAGATGAAAGCCGCCAGGAATATTGGTTCAACAACCAATGGGAGAAAACAACCTTCCGCTACGAAAAAATCAAGATCGCCGGCAAGCCCGATATGATCGATACTGTTGCTTATACTGTATTCGGTCCCGTTATGTATGATCGTTCCTTCAATGGAAAAAGAAATACGAGCGATAAAAGTTATGCAGTAACCTGGACGGCCCATCGGCGCAGCAACGAGCTGCTCATCTTTAATATGCTCAATCATGCCAAGAACTATGCAGATTATTCTGCAGCAGTGACCAACCTGCATACACCCGGACAAAACTGTGTGTTCGCCTGTAAGAACGGTGACATTGCGATCCGCACCCAGGGCGAATTTCCGGCCAAATGGAAAGGGCAGGGCGATTTCGTTATGCCGGGAACGGATAGCAGTTACATGTGGCAGGGTATGATACCGATGGATGAAACGCCTTTTCAGTATAACCCTGAAAGAGGATTTGTGAGCAGCGCCAATCAACGCCCGGTAGATTCAACTTATCCTTATTACCTGGGCCGCGATTATCCGTCACCGAGAGGATTTATTATCAATCGTAAACTGGCCGCCATGCAGGGCATCACCCCTCAGGATATGATGGCCCTGCAAACAGATAATTACAATGTATTTGGAGAAATGGCCAATCCAATCTTTATAAAAAATATTCTTGCTGAAACCCTCAATGGAGAAGAAGCCCGTTATTTTGAATTATTAAAAAACTGGAACCTGCGCAATGATATTGATTCAAAAGGCGCCACCATATTTGTAAAGACCTGGGATATCTTCCAGGATACGGTGTTCAGCGATGAATATGCCAATGCTCCTTCGGTGATCATGAAACCATGGGCCAGTACCTTGATAGAAGGAGTTTTAAAAGATTCTGCATTCAAATTCCTGGATGATGTTCGCACGCCAATTAAAGAAACCCTTTCAGATATGACCACAGTTGCTTTTAAAAAAGCAGTGGCCGTATTATTAGAATCAGAAAAAGCCGGGAAACTCGAATGGGCTAAATACAAAGATACGCGTGTGAATCACCTCCTGCAGAAAATAGCGCCTTTCAATCGCTCGCACCTGCCCATTGGCGGTGGTTCCAACGTGATCAATGCAACCCGCGACAACCATGGTCCCAGCTGGAGGATGGTGGTAAACCTGACAGAGAAAACGGAAGCGTATGGGGTATACCCTGGCGGACAAAACGGAAACCCCGGCAGTAAATTCTACGACAATTTCATCGACCAATGGGTAGCTGGTAAATATTACCCGCTCTGGATGATGACGGCAGCTGAACAAAAAGATAAGAGAGTGCATTGGGTAATGCATTTCAGTAAATCCTGACCTTTAAATTAACGGAAACCAATAAACGCAATTCGCATGAAATTCTTTATATCTTTTTTATTGATGGCACTTCTTAGTTTTGTAACCTGCCTTTATCTTCCCTGGTGGAGCATTGCCATTGTTTGTTTTATCATTGCGGCAGCTATTTACCAAAAGCCCGGAATTGCCTTTCTATGCGGGCTGCTGGCGCTTTTTGCACTCTGGGCCGGTTTGAGCTGGTGGATCAGCACCCAGAATGAACATTTACTGGCGCATAAGATTTCTGAATTGATATTGAAGAAAGACAGCCCGGAATCATTGATTGCTGTAACCGGGGCTATTGGTGGGCTCACTGGTGCATTCGGCGCATTGACCGGAAGTTTGTTCAGGAGAGTGTTTGCTTCAAAAGCTGTTTAATTCAACAGAGTGACCGGCTCTGTGTTAATTCCGTTTTGCCGGTATATTTATCTTTTCAGTAACATTTCCAACCTTAATTTCGTTTTTACCTAAACCATTGTATGAAATTATCTTTACTAGTTTTATTATCCTGTTTTTTCCTCCCTGCATCATCCCAGAAGATTTTTGGAACTATATTTAACGATAAAGGCGACCTGCTTCCTTTTGCATCTATAACGGTAAAGGGTAGCTCCATTGGTGCCAGTGCAAATAATAAAGCTAAGTTCTCATTTTCCCTGCCTGCTGGTAATTATACATTGGTATGCCAGCACATTGGATACACAGCATTGGAAAAAAAGATCAGCCTTACAGATGACCTGGAAGTGAGTTTTGTTTTGAGCGAACAGAAACTGACCATGAAAGAAGTGGTGGTGAAAAGCGGTGCGGAAGATCCTGCATACGAGATCATTCGCCAGGCGATCAAAAAGAGAAATTTTTATCATACACAGGTGGATGGATTTGATTGCGACCTGTACAGCAAGGATATGATCAAGCTACGCAACATGCCCGACCGTATCTTTGGTAAGAAGATCCCTACAGATGATCGCAAAGACATGGGGCTTGATTCAGCGGGTAAAGGCATTGTATATCTCTCTGAATCCATTTCTAAAATATATTCACAACGTCCTGATAAGTTTAAGATGGAAATACAAAGCAGTCGCGTGAGTGGCAGTGGGGGCTTTGGTTTCACCTTCCCGGCCTTTATCAGTTTATACACAAATAATGTAAGTGTGTTCACCGATAAGTTTAATCCACGTGGTTTCGTTTCCCCAATAGCCGACGGTGCCATCAGCTTTTATAAGTTCAAATTCCTGGGAACTTTCTGGGAAGGCGGTAAGGCCATCAACAGCATAAGGGTAACACCACGTCGTAAATACGAACCGCTGTTTTCGGGTGTGATCAATATCACTGATGAAGACTGGCGCATTCATAGTTTTGATTTGCTGCTCACTAAAACCGCCCAGCTCGAAATACTGGATACCCTGCAAATTACGCAGCTACACGTTCCCGTTGGCAATGATGTATGGAGAACGAAGAACCAACTTCTGCATTTTAACTTCAACCAGTTCAAGTTCGATGCGATTGGCAATTTCCTGACCGTATATTCAAATTACGAGATCAATCCCACGAGGAAGAAAAAGTTTTTTGATAATATCGTGATCAAGTATGATACCGGTGTGAGCAAAAAATCCAAAGCTTACTGGGATACCATCCGTCCCGTGCCTTTGGAAAAAGAAGAACAGAAAGATTACCAGGTGAAAGACAGCATCTACCTGGTGAATCGTGATTCTATGATGAGTAAGCGGGTTGTGGATTCGCTCAACAAACGGCAGGGAAAAATAAAACCCCTCGATCTTTTCTGGGGTGGCATTCGCCGTAATCATTTCAGCCGTACAAACCGATCGAGCTGGGGCATTAACCCGCTCATTCCCGGGCTGGAATACAATACAGCAGAGGGACTGGTTGTAAATGCAAGCGGATATGTGAATACTTATATAAAGAAATGGAAATCGAATTTCAGTTTCGAACCTAATATCAGGTACGGATTCAGCAATACCCACCTGAATGCATGGGCCAACCTGGTTTTCAGAACGAGGGATTTTGCACCAGGGAAAAAATTAAAACGATATTCCTTTGCGTTCAGTGGGGGTAAGCGGGTAAGTGATTTCAATAAGGAAGGTTCTATTAAACCGCTTATCAACAGCATTAGTACATTGTTGTATGGACAGAATTATTTGAAAACATACGAAAATTATTTTGGCAGCATCCGTTTTAATAAAAGATATGAAAATGGATTACGGTTCAGCATAGACGCTTTGTATGAGGATCGCATTCCGCTGGATACCACAACCGATTTCATTCTTAATAAAAAGTATACTTACCGGTTAACGCCGAATTACCCGTATGAAAAGATCAGTGCACCTTTCACGCCGCACCAGGCGATGATCCTGTCGTTTAATATCAGCTTTAAACCCGGCCAGAAATACATACAGTTCCCTTACAACAAAGTACCTATAGGATCGAAGTATCCGACCTTCAGCCTTAATTATTCCAAAGGATTGAAGAATGTGCTGGGCAGTGATGTGGATTTTGATAAGTGGCGCTTTAGCATCCAGGACGATAAGAATTTTAAACTGGCAGGTACCCTTCGTTATAAAGTGGGCGTGGGTGGTTTCCTGAACAGCAAGGCTGTATATATCCAGGATTACCAGCATTTCAATGGCAACCAGGCTTTCGCCGCCAGTGAATATGTAAACAGTTTTCAGCTGGCGAAGTATTACGAGAACAGTACCATTGCATCCTTTTATTCACTTGCACACATTGAGCATCATTTCAACGGGTTGCTTACAAATAAAATTCCTCTATTCAGGAAACTCAACTGGAACCTGGTAGCCGGAAGTAATGCGTTTTATGTCAACAAAAACAGTAATTACATAGAAGTATTCGGCGGACTTGAGAATATCTTTAAAATTTTCAGGCTCGATTTTGTTGCGGCCTTTGAAAACGGAAAACAAGGCCTTACCGGTTTGCGATTGGGTACGGGAGGTGTGATCGGGGGCAGTTTGCAAACGAACCGTAGTGGCAACAGTGTGTCTATAGGGTTTTAATTATTTTATTTTTTATCTTTGTTGATATTTGGTTTGCCCTGCAAGCATCCAATCAGCAAGGCCGGTATGTTTCCGGTTTTGCAAAGATTTCCCGGGAAAGCCGGGATCAAATTCAACAACATGGCCATATTACACAACCGCGTATCGCAGGCTGAGCTTAAACAGCGCCTGTATGCCGAGACGGAACATCGTGTGACCGTTTCTTTTTACAAATATTTTTTTATTGATGATCCTGCTGTATTCCGGGATGACCTGTACAAGGGACTGAATGCCCTACGTGTTTTCGGGCGCATATATGTTGCCCATGAAGGCATCAATGCGCAGGTAAGCATTCCCGATAGTAACATGGATGCTTTCCGGAGTTATATCAACAGTATACCGGCTTTGTGTGATTGCAGGTTGAATATCGCTGTCGACAATGACGGTAAATCCTTTTGGGTATTAAAGATCAAAGTACGTGAAAAGATCGTGGCTGATGGCATCACCGATGCGGAATTCAACATGGCCAACAAAGGCAGGTATGTGAATGCAGCAGAATTTAATGCACTCACCGAGGATCCGGAAACCGTGGTAGTGGATATGCGCAATCATTATGAATATGAAGTAGGGCATTTTGAAAAAGCCATTGAAATACCAAGTGATACCTTTCGTGAACAGCTTCCCATGGCAGCCGATATGCTGAAGGAAAACAAGGAAAAGAACAGCACCGTAATCTCATTTGCGAATATATCCAATC
>ERZ795056.1282-NODE-1282-length-29552-cov-9.299929_pt1 | contig 29552 bp, 9 predicted proteins | sample MGYA00375140_ERZ795056 | MGnify/ENA primary metagenome ERZ795056 (study PRJEB30185, sample SAMN05720227) | activated sludge metagenome | isolation source: Anaerobic digester | place: USA | collected 2015-03-09 ... | reverse complement strand
CTTCAAGAGAAGCTGTTTCAGAAATACGAATAATAGATGTGGTGAAATCAACAATACCATTTTCACCTAAATCCTTTACAAACTCAACTTTAAAGTTAGGATTCGCCTCAGTTAGATAATCCAAAAAGTAATCTAAAGTTTGTTGTTTATCCGGAGAAAGCCTGTCACGATATTGTCCTAATGGAGTTTTTTCAAATAAAATATTTTGAGATTGTTCTTTTACTTTCTCATCAGCAAGATCGATTTCAAACCATTTATTACCATGTTCATCAGTAATCCTTTCAGGTTTACCAAATTGCTTGCTAAGAATGTTTTGAACAGTGTTCTCATAGAAATTGTAGATCGGTTTTAAAGCCGCAAACCCTCCAGTTTCTACATCGTCGATTTCTTTTTTAAGTTGTTCAATTTCAGTATTTAATTTCGCAACTCCTTCTTTTCTAACATACTGTTCGTGAACTTTAACAGCATCGTTAAATTCTTTCTCAGAAGTAATTTGTCCATTCTTATAAAAGACTCCGTCTGCATTTACAAACTCATCTGTTTGCCCCCATCCAGCATTTTTAACAACATGAAACATGTCACCGTCAAACTCGTAATTCTCCTTTATTTCCTTCTCTTGTTCAAGTTGCTCGAGTCGCCGTGTCTTCTCCCTTTTAAATCCTTCTAAAGTCTCATGACCCTCAATCTTACTAGCTGTATCACCACTAGGAAATACTACTTTCTCATACCCTTGTTTAAGGGAATCTTGAATGATAGACTTGACAAAGAATGTTACCCAGTTTGCATCCTTGTTGAGAAGTTGAAGAAACTGATTTTCACTGGATGTTGTTTGTGAAACAGGTACATTCTTGTCAAATTCCTCTTTACTGATCTTCTCAAACTTAGTAGACATGTTAGGATTAGAAAGATCATTCTTTACATAATCGCCGCCTTCATCAATAAAATACAGAAAATTACCAACTTGAAACTCATCTTGTTGTTGGGCATTTAGTTTACCTGTAGTTCCGCCGATTAAATCTTTCTTATCCCTACCCTTCTGAAACAAGTCAGATTGTACTTCTAATATACGGCGAGTTTTAGTAGATTCTCCTTCTGTCCAATCTTCTGGTCCTCCCTCAAAACTAGAACCTTCACTTTTATCATCACTTCTAAACCAACCAATACCATTATCAGTAGCAAACTGCGCATGACCTTTAATACTTGGAGTAATTAAAGGAGTTGAGATTTCATTTTCTTGGTAGTTTGTCCCACCGGGAACAGTTAGGTTAGAGTAATATTTTGTACCATCAGGGTTTTCAGATAAATCTCTAGGTTCTTTAGTGACATTAACCTCAACACTAAATCCGTACTTAGAACCCAATTCAAGTGCAAGTTGATCACGATCAGTAGCACCAAGTTCAAGAAGTAATGCTTTTTGTTCTTTTGGAATAGCAAGTTCAGTAAGGATCTTCTCAAGAGACCATTTGTTCTTATTACCTTTATCGAATACTTCCTTACCCTTTTTGGATTGGAGAATCGAAATGGCTCTGAAAGTATATTTTACACCTTCGTCTTTTTTCGATCCACCTTGAATAATCTCTGAGCCAACGTTGAATGCTTGTTCATAAAGAGTAGTACCTTTTTTAATCCCAAACAATGACATGATGGTATTGAGAATATCCTCCCACAACGAAGTATGATTTACATCGATAGGGTCAAGATTCTTAAGCTTGTTGATAAATTCGGAATTAGTGAAAATACCTGTAATGAACTCATCAAGGTTTTGAGTATTGTAGTGATCCGGATATTTAGTTCGAACCACATTATAAAGCTTTGTAAATCGTTCTAAGACCTCTTTATTGTTCTCATCATAAAGTTTATCTGTTGTTATAGCATGAATAGTTTCATGCAAAATAGTAGACTCTACCCCTTTAGGATTAACTTCATTTCGACTGATGGCAATTGTATCGTCTTGACCATAATATTCCCCACGACCACCACCAATAATATTATCACGCAGATATACAGGAACCTTCCTATTTAGATTTTCAGACAACTTTCCTGCAAGCTTTGCGAGAGGATGACTTGATTGAGAAATCTCATTTAAAAGGGTTTTAGCATCAACCACAGACCGTCCTTTAAAGACATCATCAACATTAGCATTCTTAACAGAATAGTTCGACGATTCTTTTAATGCTTTTTGTTTATCCGGAGTAAGTTTTGATCTGAAGTTACCAAGATTCGAGTTAGCTGGTAATTCACTTGAGTTCTTTGGTGTATACTTGTCATAATTCTCAAAGTCAATTATTCTATTTGAAAGTTCTTTGACAAGAGGTGTTTGTTTATCAGACAACCATTTCTTTAATGTTGAGAAAAGATTTAGTATGGAATCGATTACTGAACTGGCTAATCCTTTTTGTTTGAGGTTTTCGTATTCAGATTGAGTGCCGTACAAAATAGTTTGTACTTGCATTCTCAAATATTCTTTTACAATCTGATCTTCTGTTAAATTAACACTCTCACCTAGACCATAGAAGTTATTTACATTAGCAATATCATTAGGGGTTAACTCGCTATAGATCTTTTTATTATCCTCAGCTGACAAAATGTTCTCATGAACCAAATGAATAACTTCTTCGCTGAGTAAAGAATCAACAAGTTCTTCATTCCATTTAAAGTTATGGAGTTTGCTCAGATTAAAAACTATTGAGTTCCCAAGTTGGAACGCAGTGCTTCCGACCAATTCATTATCCGTTGTTCCAAGTTGTATGTTGGGATATTTAGAGTGAAGTTCTCTAAATGCTTTGGCATACCATTTATCAGAATGTAATATTTGACTGGATAAATATCTGGCAACTCCCTCACTATATTCTCTTGCCATTTCTCTTGTAACAGTATTTGTCGAGAAATCAAGAGGACTTGGTAATCTGTCTTGAGCTGAGATGGGAGTAGTCCAAGTTTCTGATGGTATAAATCCATATTTACCGGAACTAAATCCCAGTCTTCCTGATTGAATTTGTAATCCACTGTTTGATTGTTTTAATCCTGATACATCAACCTTGATGAGTTCCCTCTGAACTTGTTTTCCTTTATCCATCACAACAACATTTCCACCCCGTCCTACGACAGGTGTTCCGTATTGTTTATTGATCGCAGCCAAACCTGAGATTGCTTTACCAACATCATTCTTAGGTAGAACCAGCTTCAGTTCACCTGAAGGGGTCTTTGCCTTAGAAACAACTTTAGACGCTTTTTCCCATATCTCCTCATGGAGTGATTGGAGACGATTCTTTTCGGATTGAGAAGTATTCAGTTCAGAAATGTAACAGACCATATTATTTTAGGTTTACTAACTTATATATCGTTGATGCCAAAGCGGATTGTACATTATCAATTTCGTTCTGTATCCAGCTTTCTTTAAATATAGAACGGTTTGACTCAATCCATTTATACGCTTCTTGCAAATAACTTACTGGGTCAGTTGCTTTTACCGAAGTAATATCAAAGTCAGTTATTCCATAAAGACCTTGATAACCTTCGATGATTCCATCTGCAATATCCAGAATGGTATCATAGAATCCACCCAGAGCCATGTGCTGAGCATAACTCTTTGTTTTCAGATGAAGAACGTGTGTTGTATCCCTTAGCTCAAAGAGCTTGGAAAAGAACGTTGAGACAGATGTGCTTGAACCCAGTTTGGGTTGTTTTGGTATGAAGTCCATTGTTTAACAATTTGATTTGTTGTCTCCACCTTCATTATTAAAGGTTGGGAGTTCGTAATAAGTTTCAGATCGAGGATCGTACTCTTTTGGTAAGATGATGTTGTCCGGAACACCTGCCATTTTAACAAAGTCTTCAATCTTGTTTTCAGGAATACCTTTGAAATCTTCTTTAGTTAAATAGACAACTTCAGAACCCAATGAACCTATCTCACCTACAAAATCAGCATACAATTCAGGATTAGATTTAGAACTGTCAAAACTCAGTCCATAGGGTTCTTGAGAAGTTGTGTATTGACGTCGCATTGGTTTAACTTCTTCGTATGGTGTGTACTCAGTGTCAGATGGTGTATTGTATTCAGAAGTTTTTGCATATACTTCTTTGATTGCTTGTTCCCCAAGATTATTAATCGCAGTTGAACCAATACCTGTAAAGTTTTTAGTCAGTAATGGTGTATTTGTTTTTACAAAATCATTTACAGATGCATCCCATTTATACCAACCGATTTCATTTCCATAAGAATCCGATTGATTGAATACATAAACAGGTTTACCAAGAAGTATTCCTCTAGTGACAGCATAACCTGTACCACCTTCTGGAATAGAATAAGACATTTTATTTTGATATCCCTTTCGACCTTTGATTTTAGGTTTTACCAACTCAGTTATACCAAAAATAGCATCTCCTTGATTAGCCTGAATCATGTCTCTTCTTACCAGTTTTCCAACATAAGTATTTGCAGCTATTACACCTCTACCTAAAAACTTAACAGTTTCAAGATACTGAATATCTAATTCAGCTTTTTCTATAGAAGTTAATGTGTCATAATACTCAACTGTATAATGGTTGTGGTTTGTTACACCTACTTTTCTACCTTCACTGTCCCATATAGTGTCTCCGCCTTTTGCTCCACCTGAATGATTGGTGAATTGATCCATTGTCAAAATTTGTGTGTTAGGTGCCATGTTTTTTTCTTCCAAAGGTAAACCTTTTTTCTCAGATTCAGAAGTATAAATTTCAGCAACCCCATGTTTATATTGAGCCAGATTTGGATTTTTCGAATCCTCGACAAACTCATTATAAATCGCCTCAACAATTCTATCAGCAAATGCAGGACGTTCCTCTAATCCTTTCTCAGTAAAGAACTGAGTTGAAAGAGTTTTACCTGTAACATGATACACATCTTTTGGTACCCCATTTACGGTAGTCACTCCAATGTAATTAACGATAGAACATTCATCAATCTCAAGAGGCATCTTGACAATACCATCAAGTTTCTTTGTTGACTTGTCAACGAAAAGAAGATTACCGAGCAATTGATAACCTGTAGCTTGATTCAAAGCCAATCGGTTTGATGCTTGCCACCATGTTTTATCAAGTGTGTAGTATTGATGTTCTGTAGTTGAGTTCTCTCCGGTTGTTGTGTAGTAGATATATGTCCGAGAAACTGCCGGTGAAACCGTAGTATCATTTGCTCTGATATACTTAGGTTGTATAAAAGAAGGACTGTTTGGATCAGGTACGTTTGGATTAAGTCTGTTGAACAAATGAACAGGTACCGAAACGATACTCATTTCAGATTTGTATTCTTTGCTCTCCCTTTGAACAGATTCATCGACTGAGAAAGCCCCAAACTCATAAGGATTAGAGATAAGTAAATCTTCAATTTGATTAGGTTTCGCCTCTGTAGTTAAGTTGTAATCTTCGATAGTTTGCTCAATAACTTCTTTTGGATATGACACTTTGTTCATAAATCCATTCTTTACCGAATCAATAAAGACAAGAAGATCCACATAGTCCTTTGCTGTGTATTCATACTCAGTTGAATCACCTTTCTCTTTCCAAGATCCATTAGCAAAAACAAGATCAGATGTTTGGAACACGAGAATGTCTTCCATTGTCTTAACTTCGTTTGATTCACTTTCTTTAAAAGTAAAGCTGAGGTCATCGATATTAATTGCTCGAGCAAAGCTTGTATTTTCAAACCTAGATTGGTTGAGGGCTTTGGTAAGTTTAGTAAAGATGTTGACTAATCCAGTACGCTCTCTAAGCCCTTTATAGTTGAAGAATTCATCCTGAATTGGAATATTCTGAAACTTAGGGTTTTGAATACCGATGTTACGCATTTGTTGTGCGTATAAAGCTGAAGTAAGGAACCTGATTTGTTTCTCTTTAACTGAAGAGAACGATTCATTAACCACTTTGCTTGCAAAGGAGTTTGAAAGCATGGAGTCATTCAGCCATTCTTTTGCAATATGTTCGGTAACTTCAAGGTGCGTCTTGATATATGGAAACTTGTCCAAGTTGTTAAGAACTGCCGAATAGTTAATATGATGAGGTTTCTTAAACAAACCTACCATAGTATCCATTCCAGTATTATTCCGATCAAGCATTTCAAGAAGGGAAAGAAGTTTGTTCAACGACAATCCACCTTTGTTCAATGCTGTGATTGAACCAAGTTCAGCAACATCATCATAGCTTGCGGTAATGTCAACAAAATGTTGGAGCACTTGAAGATCTTTCATGGAAGGTTTGTCTTTCTCAAAGACAAGTCTTTCCGAACCATCAATAAGTGTTGGTTTAACATACAAAGTATCAACTGACCAAATTGGGAAATTAGATTTACCCATTCTGTCCCTGATATAATCTTTGATGTTCTTTTTAAGGTCTCCAGCATTTTTAGCTGATGAAGTGAAATGCCGAACCGCAGGATGGTTAGCAACTAAAATAGCATGTCCTGTTGGATAACCGAGCATCGTTGCAAAAGCATAAAAAGAAGTAGTCAAATCGGTAAGGTTGATACCATCGATGAAACCACCCTTCGGGGCATCTGTTGCAGCTGACACCATGAGAGCTGAGTTCTGTGACTGAGATTTAAAAGTCGGATTGAATTTGATTCCGTACCATTCTTCAGCTTTAGTTGCTATTTCTTGAGCATAAATCTCATAAGGTTTTGTATTCTTTGGAGTAGAATACGTGTTAAAAGGTTTACCTTCGTGTGGAGCATCAAGACCAAATGCATCCAATAGAACCCTTAACTTAACCATGGCTGCCGCAATACCAATCGAAGCTGCATTCTGATTAGCGATGTTGTTGTTCTCAATGTCAATAGCTGCAGTTACAGAAAGCGTTTTTTCCCGGTTAATAAGGCCTAAGAATTTAGCTGTAGCATTTTCAAAATCCCCAAGGTCAGTTTCTTCACGTTGAAATCCATACCGACTAAGAAGAACTTCTCTATTCGATGCAAGTCCCATTTGGGTTTGGAGAATGTTATTCTCAATCACTGAAGCTGAGATCCTTTGAGTGATCTTATTATTGTATTTGGCAATGTACTCTTCAAGCAAAAATGCTTTTCGAGCTTTCAGTTCTTCTTTAATTAGATCAAGCTTCGCTTTGTTTTCTTTGTTGATAGCTTTGATTTGATCAACCGTGTCCCAATCTCTTTTAGCTCGAGCTACTGAAGAAGCTTCGCTCAGAGAAACAGGTTTACCACCATAATTGACAATCTCGTTTTTCTGTGCTTCTTTGGTAGCCGCATACTTATCCTCAAGTTCAAGATATGTTTCATCATGTTTGAGTGTAAACTCCATGTATGATTTCAAAATCTTTGAATTGTGGATTTCATCAGCTGCATCAAACGGAGTATTTGATTCAGAAGCCAGTTCATACCAATCATTAACTTTAACCACATGTGGGAGATGTGACCAAAGTTTATCACCATCAAAGTCATGACCTGTACGCTTCATTTGATGAGCCGGAACAATACAAACTGAACCGAGGGATGAATCCAAGAAATCAATTACTTTACAAACAGACATTGACCGTTTGTTCTCACATGGAATACGGGTTGTCATTGTATAAAAAAGTTCCTGTGGGAACATCAAATCCAAAGTCTCTTTAACATCAGCTAAAGTGCTTTCTCCATCTTTAACACTTTTGAGCAATTGCTTTTTGATCGCAATGTATTCATAGTGCCAATCCTCAGAAGGTGGAACAACCATTTCGTCAACTTGACGAATAATCAAATCTTTGTTGTCTTTATCCTCTTGGGTCAAAGTACGCTTTGTCCATTTACCATTCTCAAATACTTCAAGGTATGTCTCAAGTGGACGAGTTGGCTCATTGGTTCTTTCAGTTGAAGGAATAATAAATCCATCTACCTCAGATACTTGATACAAGCTTGACGCAAGAAGAAGGAACCCTTCACCTTTAACCGAACTTGAGAGTACATTCTTAAGAAGGTTTTGTACGAAGTTTACATACAAATCCGAAGTGATCGGAAGATCACGATTGAACTTACCATTAATATCAAAGAAGTCTTTGACATATTCCCGTGATCTTTTGGCTCCAACAAACTCTTCCAAAAGGAACTGAAGCATTGCAGTATCTCCCTTCTCAAGTACTCCAAAGATAGTATCAAATTGAGATTGGATACGTTGACCCAATGCCTCTGAGTACTTATTAAGAAGTTCTTTTGTAGTGATTCGTTCTCCATTGTACATGACACTTACCTCGTTATTTTGATCTTGGATCAAATACCATTCTTGTTGACTTGATGCAGTCATGTGATCATGCCAGTTGGTAACTTCGGTTTGATGTTTCTTTACCCCTTTTGGTACTGTAATGACCTGTAACTGAGAATTACCGTTAGGGGCATAATCTATTGTTGAGACCTTAGAAAGTGTCTTAGAACCGGATTGAAACACTAAGTGATCAATTTGATTCATGTCAAGAGTTTGCATCCATTTGAATACTTTCTCTTGACCTTTGATCGGCGTAAGGGTTTCGTAAATTCTCCGATAAATATCCTTTTGAGTTGCCTCATCTCTATCAATGCGATGGAGTGATTCACCAGCAGTAAACAATGAATTGAGAAGTTCTTTATAGAGAACCTTTGTTTCAGGTTTATCTTTCGCATAAAGATTGATCGGTGGTGCAAACTCTGATTGTTTGATGTAAATAAAATTGCCCTCAGCTTTACCACCACCGGCTGTTTTATACACACCATTCACAAATCCAAAGTTAGAACCTTTGTCCCTAAGTGAACTGATGTATTTGGGATCACTTTCAACAAGTGACCAAATACCATCTTTGAACTTATAGGTATAATTACCATTTGAAAGCAAATGTGCATAATACGCAATTGCTTCATTTGACAATCTGGTTTTATCCTCAAGTGTATCAATACGATGAATAAGACTTGCTACTGATTGACCATCAGTTGCTTCGATCTTATCTCCACCTGAATTTTTATCACTGGATACTTTATAATCGTTTTCACCGAATTCATCTTCATCACGAACAAGATAAAGTAGATCATCCTCAACAAGAATCAACTTATGTTCACGGATCTCTTCACCAAATATACCCAATGATTTAGCACGCTTTGTCCAGTCAGAAGTATCGTTCTTAAATGTTTGCCAATAGCTATTACCATAGGCTGTTTTAAGAGCTTCATGTTTCTTAACAAAATAAGAGAGATTAAAAATCTCAAGCAATTTCTCAGCTTTTGGATCAGGTCGAGTTTCACCTTTTTCATTCTTGACAAAATAGCGAGCTCCTTCTGTCTTAGACATTGTTTTAGCTTTGCTTTTTGCATCGTTAAGAACAAGTTCCCAAATACTATCACCTGTCTTAAATTGGAAATCAGATGTATTTCGGACTGCATCAATAAACTCGAGAGCTTGCTCTTGGGTAAGATTGTTGAAATCATAGGTATTTCCATTCAAGGTCATCTTGTTCAGGAACCCAAAGAATGTCGAGAATCCACGATTCATGATGGCTTTGCCACCTTTCATTGTAAAGAAGGTGTCATTGCTCAGTACAATCCCTTCTTCAGTTTGAAAGAAGATTGGTTTATCAACACCTTCCCATCCCTCTGAAAGAAGTGAACCTGTTTCTCTAGCTTTAAACAGTTTCTCATCAATCGTTTTGATATTTGTATAAATTGACGAAAGCACTTCATCTTGAATATCAAGTACTTGCTGTTTAAAATATTCCGGATTTTCTCTTGCTGCAAGGATTTCGGCTTCCATGTCCTCTCTGGTCAATGAGGTAATTCCATCTTTCTTTTTTGCAGTAACACTAAAGTTAGTTGAGTTGCCTTCAAGCTGACCAAGATTGACCAAACCATTCAACCAGTTACCTACATAGAATTTAATCTGTTGACCTTTGGTCATAGCACTAAACTCCACATTCATACCATCGGCTACATAAACTTGTGTACTCGGAATGTATGATTTGGATCCACGCAAGAATCTTTTACCTCTTTTAAAAGCTTTAGTAATCGAACTTTGGGTGAAAGCCCAAACTGTTTTACCACCATATAGTTTAGTCGATGTGATGTATTGTGACCCACCATATCGAAGAAGTTTAGCAAAGTTCCTACGATCAACTTCACTGATAGGCTTGCCATCAGCAAGACCTATAATATTGGTCAAGAACTTTTTAGTCGATGCATCCTTTGCAAGAGTAACTGAATACGCAGGTGAGATGTTAATATCAACATGGTTAAAGAAAGCCTCAATCAATTGAGCTTTAGCTGTAAGCTTTGATAATGTATCTGTCCCTTGGTTAGAAATGAAATTCTCCAATCGAGTAAGATGTTCAACTACTTGAGCTCTGACTTCTTTAGGTTCTCGATTTGTTCCAGTAACAGGATTGACCCCTGAAAAAGTCTTTGTGTACAAGGCCTCAACTTCTTCTTGACTGACTATCTCAATACCCTTTGTTGACAAAGGTTCTTGACTAAAGATATGAGGGATTAGTTCATTCTTATGTTTGTACCAAACACCTTCAATTCTACTGTAGAAAGTGTTATTGATAAACAGTTTATTTTTCAGTCTAACTACACCGAAGTTTTGACCATTGAACGATTCTTCAAGTTTCTTACGAAGATCTTTAAATCGTTTAGTATCCTCAAATGTGGACAGAGATTGAAGACCCATAAAGGGTTCAAGTTTTTCCTCAGCTTTGGATACAACACGATTAAACTCGACTTGATCGAGGAATACTTTGTTTACAAGCTTGTTGATCAAATGCCGATAGTTTGCATATTGTTCAACAAGAGTCTCTTTGGTATTGTCTTTATAAGCATTTAACAGAATAGAAAGAGCTTTATAGTCAGAGTTCACTTGACTATATTCGTTGAGTAAGCTAAAGAATGCCTCAAGCTTTTGCTCATAGGTTTCTGTATCGAGGATAGTTCCTGAGAAATCCCTTTGAAGTTGAGCAATAATCTTTTTAGGATCGACAGTATGGAATATGTTACCGGATGCTTTTTGAGTTAATCCAGCTAATCCTCTATTAGGACGAGGAACTTTAACACTCAATCTGTTAAACAGCGCAAGCAATTCTGGTTCAAGCTGAGTTGGGTCAACTTGATACGCAGCTTCATCCATTTGTTTACCTGTTATCTCAACATCAAGATCTTCATCATCGCTTACTTCAGGGATTTCAGGTTCTTCTGAAAGTCTATCATCAGTAAACTGTTGTTCAACAATCCTACTCTTATGCAAAGAGTTGTGAATCTTGTAGAGATCATTCAGTTTCTCAAATAGCAACCAACGATTCTCTTCGATATTAGGATGAGAATTGTAATTAGCTCGAGCATTACCTTCTTTATCATATACCGCTCCGCCAAAGTATTGAGTCATTTTCTCAACCTTTGAGTCTTTTTTCTCAAGAGTTGATTGAAGATATTGAAGTGTAGCGACACTATTCAGTATTGAATCGAGTACTTCAATCTTCGCTTTACGTGTTCCAGTAAACTTAGTTTTATAGTCAAGTGAAATCGCAAAGATTTCTTGAGCAAGTCTATCAAATTCACTTGATGCGAGAACCCCATTCTTTTCGTTTTTAACCGAATAAAACACTTCTTCCGAAGTAGTACCTTGCTTACGATATTTAAGCTTCCCTGAGTCAACCAGCTTGTAAATCGACTTGAGTTCATCCTTTTGATAAAGGCCTATCATATCGAGAAGATTCTCGAAGAAGTCAATTATCGAACCTAACATGTCTCTCCATACGCTATTGCCACGATCAAGTCTCCATTGAGCAAAACCATCAGCAAGTTTCTCATGGACAAAGCGGATTTCTTTTGATTCAAAAGTTCCGCTAAGTCCAATAAGATTTGCGTAATCATTCACCTCTTGATCAGTATAGGCAAAACGCTCCTTAGCCAACTTGATGGCAAGGCGTTGTTCATCCGGAGTAAATAGATTATTAAAAGCTATGTGGAATGTTTCGTGATATAAAGTGGATTGTTTAGCATCCTCAGACAAAAAGATAATATTCTTCAGTGCAGCTCCCAGTACTTTTCGATCAGCTGCACTAAACAAATGGAAGTTTTCTTCTACACTTCTAAATGTCACATCACCCAGTACTCTTCTGGCATACGCAGGATCAACTGGAATATCATTTTCAAAAAACATTTGATCTTCCAATTGAAACGCAAGATCAAAATCATCAGCATCGATCTGGATAGTTTCATCCTGTACAATCTCAGGTGTAACTACATTCTGAGCGTCAGGTGTAAACTTGTAATTGATAAACTTACTTACCGGATTTTCAATATCAACGGCAAGCGAAGTCTTGCTTAGAAATGCTTTTGATGCAATATCTTCTCTGGAAACATTCTCTGAGAAACTGAAGTTAGTTACACTAATTCGAGGTTTAAGATAATCCTTAACCGCTTTAATCCTCTGAGGAGTAGTAACATTGAGAATAGACGCAACAAGTCCATTCAGTTCAGGTGAACATTTAGAAAGCTTTTCGTTAAGTTTTGTTCTATCGATGCTAGTAATGTAGGTACTGAATTCAGTTGCAGATGCATCTAAAAGAGCACGTTCAAAATCACCGACCAAAAAGTTACCAATTCCTATCGGAAGTGTGATGCGAAGCAACTGAGGAAACTCAAGCAAGTCAGCTTGAGTAAACCCATCGAAATTGTTAGGTGTAACAAATCCACCCATTTTTACATTATCACCATCGTTGTAAAATGACAATGGGATATACGCAGAATCTTTATCAAGTGTGAATTGAAGACCTACTGCAGGAGCTCCTGCATCGGTTACACTTGGAATCCAAGTCTTGATATCAAGTCGATTAGGCTTCGCCTCAAGCTCAGTATAAGAGTTGTTGTCACTTACAATGATACTTATACCTGTACGTGTACGAGTATAATCTTTTGATTTCTCCTGAATAGCTGGAAACAATGGATGATCTTTATCGATCAGTTCAAGTTCAGTATCAGTTTCTTTGTAAAAGAAAGCTTCCTTCGTAGTACGAAGTACGAAGAACCTAGCTGTCTCTCCACCAATAGTAGATTTGAATTCATCTTCAATATCAGTCAAAGGAGTTGGTTCAGCCGGATTAACCCCTGTAGTAACAAAGAATTTATCAATACCAAAAAGTTCTTTGATATTTGGAAGATCTTTGCCTGAGACCATTGTTGTTGAATTGTCCAATCCCTCAACAGACTTTTGAATAACCTTAGCTATTTCAACTTTCTTAAGATAGTTATTCAGAAGATCTTCGTACCGATTATAATCGATTTCTTTGAGTACATAAAACGGAACAAAATCGGTACCCATCATCTCCATCCATTGAGATGTGGCTTTAGAACTGAGAATATATTTTGATGCTGTGAAGTTATTCGTAAAGAACTCCTCAGTCATTTCATCAAGAGGTACTTCTTCAACACCATCTTTTCTAACTCGATAATAGTTCATAGTATCAAGTTCACCAATATATCTACCATTGACGGACAGAATTGCATCACCTTTAAGGTTCAAACCTTTGGTAATGTAAGAGTCAACTGGTTTAGCTACTTGTTTCCAACCATTATCAAACTCATAAAAGATTTGATCGGTTGAAAGAACCTTTTCACGATTGGCTGTAAACACTGGATACTTACCATAAGTGATCCCACTCAGGTTTTCGTTGATTCCCTCAACTTCTTCTTGGATGCCTGAGATTGTCATCAAGTTACCGATAACAGAAATGTTACGTGAAAGGTGAATCTCGAGATCTTCGAGAAGTTCATCCTCAATCGATGCATCTCCATGACGTGGAGTAATTACACGATTCTCATCACCTTGATAAACCTCTTGATGAAATCGATCTCTTTTACCATGGTGCCGTGTTTTAGGAATATAAAGATTCTCTTCGGTAAAAGTTGTATCATCATGAACAAGGGTGTCTGTCCAAACACCATCCTTAAATGTACGATTGTACAGTTTAAATGTTCCGTCATTATCTCTTTTAGCAATACCAATAGAAAGGGGTTCACCTTGTTCAATCTTACGTTGAAGATTCGAGACTATTGATGCAGTAAGTTCTGACTGGAAAAAGTCTTTGATTTCACTTTCAATAAAGTAAGTGTTGTTCTCTTTATCCATTGTGTTGTACAGGGTTTGTACATACGCAGGAAAGACCATTGCGACTTGTTCATCTTCGCCAAGGCGATCTTTGATAGACCGTAGTTGCTGAAGCAATGTGGCTTTAACAGTACTGTCTTGAGTACCTTGATATTGCTTACTTAAGGTGTAATACAAAGCTCGGAGAGCTTCGTCGTACACATACTTATTATTTGGTTTTTTCTTTGAGAAACTATCATATCTCTTGAGAAGATACTCTACACGATTAGTGATCTTAGTATCATCACCGAACAGATTGGATGATGAATTGAGAAATGAAGTGATAACAACGGACATGTTACCCTCACCTTGAGCGGTAAGCTGTTTTACAAGTTCTTCCTTGTACTCCTCATACCGCTCCTTAGCTTTACCTTTCACCTTGTACTTAAACTGTTGAGCCGTAATTGGAATAGTTTGAGACTCTTCTTGATACGCAATTTCAAAGTAAGCATCCACCGGACTTTTGATAGATGCAATCTTTTTAGCAACAGCTTCAACAAGTTCAGGAAAGGTGTCAGCTTTAATGGTCAAAAGCTCACCGCTATGTTCAGCAGTAAGCTCTTGAGCTGCAGAAAGAAAAGGTGTAAGGTTTATTTTAACTGTACAGTTCATAGTTAATCACATTCAATACCAGAGAATATTTTTCCTAATGCATCAACATCAGTTTGAGGTGTTGAAACAACAGGTTGGACTATTGGAGCAACTACTGGAGTAGTAGGCGTTGCTACTGGGGCAGTAACCTGCGGCTGAGGTGTTACAATAGCCGTAGATTCCTGTTGTTTCTCAAGCTCCGCTCCTTTGACAAACGTTTTTCTGAGCTTATAAAGATTTTCAACAAACTGTTTTTGTGTCTTTGGTGTAGTAAGTTTATCTAAATCATTCGTAACAAGAGCAAGTGCTTCATTTGTTCTTTGAAGTTGATTGAGAAGCTTAAGTGCACGAAGGTCAAAGTTAGGATTGTTTTGTTGAATAAACCTAAAAATTGGATTAGCTTGTTTTGTTGCCAAGTCATAATTAGCTGATTCGATTGTGAACTTGAGTTTGTCCATTTCCGTATCACCTGATTGAACTGGTCGAGGTTTAGCCAAAACAGTTTTCTCTTCATCCTCAAAAGACGCTATGTCTTTTTGAATCTTTTCAAGTTGTTTCAGTTTGTTTCTCTCTTGGAGAGAAAGCTTGGTTATTCCATTGGCTGTGTTTAATGTAGTAATATCCTCATTAACCTGTGCTTTAAATGTATCCCATCCGGCTGAATTAGAAGTAAAGAAAGTTGAATAGTCATAAACTTCGTTTCCTGTTACTTGAAACGCAGGTTTGATCTGATCAACGATCTTTTTGAACTCTTCTGTTTTATCCTCTTGAATATACATTGCTCGAGCCGCTGTATTAACAAGCGTGTCGAACATGTCTTTTTTTTCTTTTGTCCCCTTTTTATCCTTATCAAAAAATCCATCGATGGTATCACGAGTAAACGGATTATCAAAATACTCCGTAAAGTTGTTGATAGAATTCTTTGCTTGATCAAGCTTTGAAAAGATTTCTGTTTTTGCTTGCTCAATTGCTTTATCTGACCCGTAAGCATTTAAAAGTAGTTCGTGATCAGATGAACCTTTCTCTGCCTCAAATAAGGATTTAAGATGGTCTTTTAATGCCGGGTAGGCCCCACTCTGAATCGATGATGCCGCATGGTCAAAGATAGCTTCATTGACCTGTTCTTTGATATTGGTTGATTTAGGGTCGAGCTTTTTTGAATTGGTGAGAATCGTATTAAAAGTGTTAGCCGATTGATTAAGATAGTTTGCGACTTGGGTCGAATATTCTTTATCATATCCAGTTACAGCTTTACCAACTGATTCTCCTCTTACAGCTGCCCGTGAGGCATTAAATAATCCTTTGACGGCACTTATACCTGAACCCATGATCATACCACTCATAAAGGCTTTGAAACCTTCAGGGCTGATTAAGTTAGCTGTTTCATCGAAATATGAATCGATCTTTGATTTACCACGCTCTTTTTCAAGGACATGTGCGACAGTACCTTTTGAAATAGCAAGTTGACCAAATTCTTCTACACCCTCAGAGAGATTATCGGTTACAAAGGTTTTAAGTAATTCTTTTCCTACGGAACCTTTAGCTACGAATTTCTTACCAATGTATTCCACACCAGCTCTTTCGGCCATATTGGCAATGGACTTACCAATTACAATATCCTTGAATTGAGTAAGATTGGTTACTGCAAGCAAAGCCCTATTCAAATCGTAAGTCTGTTGACCAACTGATTTAATATTAGCCTCGAGATCTTGATAATACTTTTCATCTTTTTCAATATCCTTGTCCAAAGTGAGACGTTGCTCAAGATATTGAGCTTGAGCGTCAAGAGCTTCTACTCCAGCTTCAGCTCCAGAACTGATATACATCTTACCAAAAGTAGATGCAAGTTTACCACCTTTGACTAAAGTGTTTTTAAGAAGCATTTCTTTCCCAAGGCCTGAGGCCTTATCTAGAACTGTTCCAGCTTTAGCATTGTAAAGCATATCATCAAAGTAGTTACCTACTTGTTTGAACACATTCTTATTCTGTTTTGCAGCTTGAGCAGCTTTACGAATATCTGCAAGTTTTTTTAGCGTGCTTTCACCTTTGAATAGTTTTGCCCATCCGGATGAAATAAGACCTGATTCAGTACCGCCTAACATCATGCCTGAAAGCCTATTGGCAAGTTCTTCACCAACAGCACCTTGTACATCTTTGTTCATCAATGCAGTTGTACCAATTCCCAATGCAGCAACAACAGCTCTACCTGCAGGAGTACCTGTACCAGCTTTAAGTAATCCACCTACAACAGTATCTTGAAGTGTTGTAACTACACCTGCGGCGGTATAACCTGAAGAAGCAATCAAGTTACCGAACTCACCACGCATCGAAAAGTACGAATCATCCTCTGTATCTGCATTATAGATAGGATGTTCAAGCATGTAGTTGATGTTATCCAAGTAAGCATTTTGTTGCTCACCTGAATTGAGGAAGCTATTTTTTACTTTTTCATAACCTTCGAGATTAACCAGATTACTATAAGTTCGACCCCTACCTATATAAGTGTTATCATACGTATTCCACAAAGTATTCCATGCATTACCAAGTTGAACCTTAAGTGCTCCCCATTGACCTTGTTCGTTTTCATAAAGCTTTTCATTATCCACAGTCGGATTATACCGCATGTTTGGATTATCATACCTTCTGTCTTTATCTTGAGTGTATGTAAACTCGTAAAGAGGTTTACTGTTAAGACCTTTGTTGATGTCAGCAAAGAGTTCTTTAGCATCCTTAGGTTTAGGTGCAATCAAGACATGCTTATCTATATCCGGGGATTGAATCTCAGGAATATGAATTTGTTCAATAGGAGGAAGATTTACACTTAATCCAGTTTCAAATGTAAGTGGTGGTACAACATTTGACTGAAAAGCATTTATATCGTATGGGTTCATTTAATTTGTTCGATTACTGAAGCAATCCTTTGAAAAGCAACATTGACATCTTGAGTCATAAGAGGTTCTGTAGTTAATGAACTAATAATCTCTTTTCCATCAGGATCCGACACCTTGTAGTCCATTGTACCATTGTTCAAATAGAACTGAATCTTATGACCTTTATAGAACTTAGTATCTTGTCCACCATTCTTTAGAGTAAACGCATTTTCTTCGTCATTACCCGGAAGTTCATATCCCACTGGAACTGGAGTCTTGATAGAAACTGTTTCTTTTTTATCCCCACTTCCTGTAGACATTTTTGCATGGAAAAACTTACCATCAGAATATACCGAATTCCAATCAATGTCTTTTGAATCGAACACTTGAGCTTTTCCTTCTTCATCAACAAAAGGAAGAGTTGATATAAATGTTTTCCTAGCTGCAGATTCGGTATTAATCGTGTAGTTGAACTTCTTGCCTGTTCCGCTTTGTTCACTAAGAATCCTATCCCAAATTGCTGTAAAGTTTTTGAGAGCCACAGGATCACTGTTAAGCCGATTAAGAAGTTTCTGTTTAGCTGGGCCTTGAGGATCCCCAAGTAATCCAACAAATTCATCTCCCACTTTAGCAAATTCTTGCGCAGCAAGGTTCCATGTGTGATCCTTTTGATTAACAAGAATGTTTACTTTAGCTGCAGCAGTATTCCTTGCATCATCATATCGCCCTTTTTTAATATCTTGATTGAGTAGTTGCATTGCTGCACCAAAAGCTTCGTCGGTTCTACCATTAAGCTTGACAGCTTTATCAATCGTTTCCTTAAGGAAGTTCAGTTCAGGACGTTGACCATTATGAATGGCTTTTACATCATTCAAAGTAAGCTCTTTTAGATCAACAATATTTGATAATTTACGCATCTCAATCTCTTTATCCAATGCTGTAGCCGAACCTGTATAATCTAGGTATTCACCGGGAATCGGATCACCGTAGAAATCCTTTTCAGCTTTAGTGTCTTTACCTTTCCTTCCTTCAATCGCTGCAGCTTTGAGTTGATTATCAATTGCATCTTGCTGAACCTCATATTCAAAATCCCGATTATCCTTTTGCATAGCATAATTCTGTTTTTGAACACTCAGATTGTATTCCAGTTGTTTGTAGTAAGGTTGATTGAGGCCTGAAGTCCTTTTTTCAATACGTGGAGCAATTGCCTCAGAAAGCATTTTAAGTTTATCCTGAGCCGCAAGATTACCATAGTAACTGGCTAGTTCTTCTTTTGATTTCTTTTGAAAATCAGCCTTTGTGAGAGTGAACTTGTTATTATTAAGGTCTTCTACCAGACCTGCACGTTTGATTTCAAGATCAGCTATTTCTTTAGGGTCGGCAACCTTGAGCTGACCATCAAGTACATCAATCTCCGATTGGATTTTAATACTATTCTGTTTGGCCTGAGTTGATATAGCTCCGTGGATTTGATCAACCATCTGAGATTGAGTTTCAGGGCTTGAAAGATAACCACGATAAAATACAGCCTTTGCCTCAGTTTGCATCTGAGTAATAGCTTGAGCGGGTAATCCAGCCCTAAGAAGTTTGTTTATCTTTTCTGGAGTAACCCCTGAGATTTCAATAGTCTCTTTTACACCGGGATTTTTAGGATCCACGATTTCAAACTTTTGACCATCGAATTTAATACCATCTTTAAGATTCTTGAGATCACTCATGTAATCATAGTAAGGCATGAAAGTCCCCACATTGGTTCCCAATGCTGCCTGAGAATTACCTTTAACATAGTTTTGAAGATTCTCTACCATCCAGACTTCATGGTTCTCTTTGCTATATCCACTTTTAGCTGGATTCTTAGCGGCTTCTTTCCATGTTTTATCCAAAGCCAAGAACTCATCAGTCTTTTGCTTATGAAGTCTAATTTCAGAATCTGAGCCTATTTCAGAGAAGATTGTGGTCATTTGATTGGCAATATCAAAATCAGCCAAATCCATCTGACTGAGTTTCTTGTCATCAAAAAACTCGCTTATCTTTTTGTTATATCCGTCAACCTTGCTTTGAGCTTGCTCATTAAGCAAACGCATGTTAAGAACATTGGCCTTCATCGACTCAATATTCCTATACGCATTATCAAAAAGCTGATTCTTTACTTGAGCAACCTGAGAAGTGATATTATCAGGTTGATATTGCAAAGGTTTTTGATCATAGATATAATTTCCGTATGCTGTAGCGTTAGCCATAATTATTTTTGTTTTGACTTAGCAACTATTTGAGCATTATAAATAGCTGTCAAGTTATCTCGTTTGTCCTTATCAGGTTCGTTCTGAATCATCTCAAGGGTTACTTCACGTTCCGCATTAGCTTTCAACCATCCAAACTTGTCAGGATTGTTATATCGATTGTTTGGATTAAATTCAGTAGTACGATAATAAGACGGAATAATACCTTTACGACGAATAATGCTTGATGGAAGATACGGATCTCCCATTTGCTTCGCAAGGATTGCTTCTTGATCAGCCCTATCTTCGATACGGCTCTTGTTAAGAGCAAGCTCACGATCATTAGCAAGTAAACGATCTCTTTCATAATCAAATTGATCTTCTACTTGTTGACTTTCTCTAACATATTGTGCCATTGCTTGGGCATTGTTCAACACATTAGCATTATATGTTTCAGAGAACACTTGACTGTTTTGATTATTAACGTTTAAAGCAGTCTGAGCATTCCCCATATTGACCTTATCTTGAGCATCCAAAAACTTAGCATAAGTATCAGCATTAACACTTTGAGACAATTGACTAGAAGCATTGCTTTGAGAAAGGGTTTTGTTTTGTAAAGATTGAGCTCTTTCTGCAGCTAAAGTATTCATTGGCAAATACCTTTGATATGCAGGTACTCGAGTAACATTCGCAAGATATGGAACTTGTTTCTTTTGAGTAATCAAATCAGCTGCATTAGCAAATCGTGCTCTATCAAGTTGTTCAAGTTCACGAAGTCTAATTTGATCAGGTTGTGAAGTTTCTCCCAAGTTAACATCAGGATTGCCCAAAGAAGTACTAACTGCTGCAGCCTTCTCAGCTTCAGTATATCCCGGAAGGGAGTTAATATCAAATGATACCGGAGCGAGACTTTTTGGTTTATCGTATTGAGTAGTCGTTGAACCAGTCAATGTAAACTTCTGTGAATCGTCCCAGTTAACCTTTGCATTTTTGCCTGTGGCAAAAGCATTATTTACATTTGCGGTTGGATCCAATTTAGTTGGTGGAAATTGAACTGTGTAATCAGGGTTTTCGTCAAGAAGTTTTTTAAGTGCGTCTTGATCCATGATCGGTACATCACCATATCCAACATCCTTACGATACTCACCTTGATACATCCTAGCTACAGGTTTGCCACTCTTATCCACTATAGTTGGGATGTAGGTAGAATTGTAACTTGAGAACTTTTTAGAAATAGAAGGGTCAAAAATGTTAGCCCGATTAAAAGCCCTTTCTTTATCTCCGCTCAGATAAGAGTTGGTACTCAAGTCATATCCAGTAAGTTCAGCATAGGCCTTTGAATTGGCATTTACATCTCTTGAACCATATCCAACTGTATTTTGAGTATCCCAGATCTTATTCGATTGAAGTCCAACCTTATCACCTAAATTAACTACACCATAGGGATTAGCAAGGGGGTTGTATGGCTCATTTGGATTTGGATTATCAGCCACTCTGATAAAGTTATTAAATTCATCATAATATCCAAGTCCGTTAGGAGTGGAGACCATGCTGTATTGAGCTTGACTATCCCTTTGGTAAATACCATTGTCGAAAGGTTTTGGTTTTAGATTAGGTAATTCAAATAAAGGTTGACGTTTGTATCTACCATAAACACCACCTACTTGAGCAACTTGTTCTTCTTGCGCACCAGTCATCATTTTACCAGTCTCAATACCTTTTGATTGTTTGAACTTCTCCTGAGCCTGAAAGATTGTTTCAAGGGTTGCAAGGTTTTTGTTCAAATTAATCTCAGCGGTATTCTTAGCAAATTGATCTTTCTTATCATCATTGAGCGTGTCAATGTGTTTATCAGTAGGATACTTCCCAGCAAGTTCAGCTGGGGACATTTTAGACACCTGAGAAACCTTTTTATTTAAGATTTCAGCAACAATGGTTTTTGGCAACTTAATTTTTTGGCTGAACAATTTATCTCCTTCTTGAGCCTGAATAGGTACACCTCCGGCAGCATGAGACTTTCCCGAGATAGTTGCAAGTATTCCTGAAGCTGTAAGGATTTTCTCTTTACCCTCGGCCTCGATATTTGGATTGTCGGATGGTTGTAAAATCATTTGCTTTTGATGTAAGGTGGATTGATTGTAACACTTTTTCCGGTACGTTTATCGATTTTAAAGATTACTCCTTTTTCATCTTGAACAATTTGGTAATCTTTTGTATCATTCAAAACTTCAGGAACGTTTTGCTTATAAGTTCCTTCATGTTTATCGGTTGCTATAAAACTACGTTTGTAAGGATGCCCATTGCGATTATCATACTTGTTCTGCAAATCGTTTTGTTTGTTTTTCAGATACTTAGGGTAGTTCGGCCCAGCATATTCTTCAGGTTTTTTAACAGAAGCTTCATATTTCTCTTTCAACCCAGCGACATAACCCGTCTTGTAATTTTTATAATAATCATCAGGTAATGGCTTCTCTACTGCTTTAGTTACAATCTCATTTACTTTAGCCTGTTGAACCGGAGCATTGCTTACAACTTTAGCTGCAATTGGAGCATTGCCAGTAAGTTCTTTAAACGTGGATTTCCAATCAGTTGTTGAGAGACCTTTGTTTTTACGATACATTTCCAATGCAGCTGCAGTCTTATTGCCAAGCAATCCGTCTATATCAGGCAATCCTTTGCTGTTCTTACCAATATCAAATCCTTCTTTTACAAGAAGTTCTTGAACTTGTCTAACAGTTTGACCACGCTCATAGATTTGTTCGGCTTTTCTAAGCTCTTTTTTCTTTTCAGCTAATGGGGCTTTTTTAGGTTCCTCAGCATAAGTAAGATTATCAGCTTTCAATGTCATTCCGTTTACAGGAACATTTACCGGATTGAAATTAACAATTGGTGCACCTTGAGCTGTCATCCCTGTTTGAGCCGGAATAAGAAATCCACCAGTTTGATAATATTCAGGTTGACGAAGCATCATGCCACCAGACATCATCATCTCTTGAGGTTGTTCTTGCATCTCTTGAGATGGCATTTCAGGTTGTTCTTGACCACCTTGAAGTTCTTGCTGAATATACTGAAGAACTTGTTGTTGCTCTTCAGGACTCATTCCTTGGAACTCTTGCATGAACTGTTGGATTTGTTCCTCAGACATTTGATTCTGTTGGAAATAAGCCATTAAGAGTTCTTGAGTAGGATCTTGTTGACCACCTGTTTGCATTGGTGTTTCCCGTACATTTCGTGTATTAGGAAAGAAATAATTCTTGTTAGGTTGCATGATATGTTGTTGACCATTGTCTAATGTGGCCATGATTGGTTTTGAAACACCTTCCATTGTAATTTGATTGGAAGGAATAGTAATTGACGGAAGATGCTTGTAAGGGCTATTGTCTTTATATCCATATCGATAAATATCTGGAATCCCACCAGATTGCATCTCGTAGATTTTGTCTTTACTCTTTTGCTTAACTGTACCTGAATCAATAGGAGTTTTGATTGGTGGATATACGACTTTTTTCTTAGCCATAGCTCGTTCTGCCTCTAATTCATCAGGAGTTTTGGTTCGTTGTTTTCCACCAGCTTGATAATACTTCATAGCTCTTCCCAGATTTTAAGTTGATAATCTTCTTCCCTTTCAAATCGATTTACTGAGAAAGCTGGTTCAAAGTAAAAGTCAGTGTCAGCATACTTAAGCATAGGATGACAAAGTTTATCACTTGTAATTTCATCTAAGAGAATAACTTTCTTTCCTTCTTGAGTAAACGAATCCCGTACCGTATAGACTTCTTCCATTACAGGAAGGCCTCCAAACAGAGGAACAGCTTGTAGAGGAAACTGGTCATCAATACAAACCACTCGGTCTCCTTTTTTAAAAAGAGTTTCTAAGTTAAAAGCGATATAACTATCTTCCATATCTTGATGCATATTCTTGTCTTTTATCGTAACGTGCATATTTAGGATTTGGTCTTTCGTATTTCTTTGCAAAATGAACAGCCCCTTCTTCAGGAGACATATTAACCATTTCACTTAATACTTTAGACTCCCCCGGTTCAGAGATCAAATAATCAAGTTGTTGTTCAAGTGTTGGTTTAAGACCATATTTCTCATGAAGAAGTTTCCTACGTTTTCCTTGCCATTGAGCAATACCGAAAGAAGCTCCATTATCTCCAAGTGCCATTGGATTAAGTTGACTTTCTTGATGAAGATTACCAAGTACTGCAGCTGAAACATTTGCAGGTAGTCCTTTTGACATCAAGTAATTATGAGCATAATCTCCAACATTGCTTGAGGGTTGGCTCAACTTAGGAATATACTGTTCCATCTCAGGTGTAAAGATAGGATAATCTTCGATTGGTTCAGGAGTATCTTTGAACATTTCATCAATAAAAGAAAGTGGGTCATTGTCACCTTCTTGAGAGTAACTCGGATGGCTCCACAAATCAGTTTGTCCACCTACTTCACCACCAGCTTCATATGCTTGATAAAAGTCATTTGCGTATGAATTGTAACTTTGTTTATCGTATGGAATAGGCGTATAAAGATCAGGCTGTCTACGCATGTTATCTTTGTAAGCCCTTTCATACTCAAGGTTGTTTCCGTATGTTCCCAAAAGTCCTAAACCAAGATTAGCTGTTGCAAACTTGTTTTGAGGATTATCAAAGAAGTTCTGGACAGGGTGCTGTTTCTGGGCATCTGTCAATCCTTTAGGTTGGGTAAAATCGAATTTACCAATTCCCTCAATAATTTGCCTATCGTATTTGTACGGGTTGTGTGAATAATAATCGTACATAATCAAAGTTTGAAACCTAAAATTGAAGGTAAATGAAAAAAACTTAATCCTATTGCGAGGAGAATACAAAGAATAGAAACGGCTAATCTGAGTTTCTGAGTAGTTCTAGGTACATTTATTGTTTGTACTGGAAACCATTTAGGAAAGTTCAAATCAAATGTTTTTCCTGTCACATCATTTGTTCTGTCATCAAGGATTCTTAGATCAGAGCCAATGTTAATAATGGCTTTATGTAAGAATAATCCGGGATAAAGGGATAAAGCAATCATTGAAAGTTCCCCACTAAAGCATAAGCCGATAGGGATGAACAAAGTAGTCAACGTTTCCCACAAATGAATATCTCCAAAACCGAAGGTTTTAATATTATTAAATGCCCGATATTTACCGATTGCACAAAGGCTTGATAATCCAAACGCAGTTTGAGCAAGAAACGATGGGGCAAAATAAGTCAATACTCCAAGAGCAATAATCAAGATAATGGTCGCAATGAAACCAAGTAGTTTTGATCTATGATAGAATGACGCATTGGTACATCCTGAAAGGAACCGCAGTATGACGTGAGTTATGAACGTAATCAATTTATTTTGTCGTGTAAGTTAACAGAGATTTGAGCAAGCTTCTTAATATCCGGAGTAGCCGATGAAACAAAATGGGTATTAAACCACTTTCCTCGGATGGTACCATTAAGAGAATTAACGATGTTTTCACCTTCATTAATAGCATTGTATGTATAACCGTCGTTATTCCATTGAATATGAGCACCCTGCTTCGCAAAGTTTGTAAATCCATTGATCCGATAGATGTCATATTCAGTATTCGTAACTTCAATCTCTTTGTTAAGATTATTCTGAATCAAGTGATCGGTAGGTTTCTGAGGATCTTTTAGATAAAGAGTCTCGACTCCTGTAGAGTCTCGATCATTGTACAGATAAAACTTATCGAAGAACTTCCCAGTGTAATTCTTTTTACCAAAAGCTTCGTTCTTGTAGAACTCTGCATGTACTTCAATTGACTGAAGTACGTTTTGAGTGAACTTGTTATTGATCGTATATCCAATTTCAAAAGGATATGTTACACCATAGTAAGTCTGATAGTGGTTCTTCTTATTATGTTTCCATATTGCACTAAGTACTTCCCCACCTTTTGGACTTTTATAACTCAAATAGTTATAGTCCATTGGAAGATACATGTTCGGTTTAAAGTCATGAAAACTAATAAACTGTTTCATCTCAGGTTTAAACGAGACTGTCCATTTAGGCGTTGTCCAATAGATATTACGTGAGTAAGGATCGTAATGCCCAATTACCGGATCATCGAAGAACTCATTGAACCAACTTTTCATATTGGTTGTAATCTCAGTAAGACCACTTCCTGAGTAACTAACAAATGTTTTTCTGTTACGATCAGGCCAGAACACTCCGAAAGGAGTATTGACTGTACCATATTTATCGATAGATCCACCAAGACCATTTACTTCAGAACTAATCTTACGAAGTCTTCTTTCAAAGATAGAACCTTGACCTAAGTAGACAGTTCCGTTGGTTGATAACAGGCCTTGATCATTCTGAGATACATATGCCGCATTATCGAATAGAAACAGAATATTGTTATTATCGATGCTGAAAGTATCAGTAAATGAACCATCTTGTTGATTGAACTGATGAAAGTTCAATGGAGGAAAGTTCAACCACCGATCTGCCTTTGAGAAAGTATCTTGATTTTGAGAAAAGATAGTTCGATTCCTAGCAAAGCATTCTTCTTTACACTCGATTTGTTTTGGAGCGTATTTTGAGATAAGACCTTTGTACTTTTGTTGAGGTGAGTACTTGAAGAATTCCGGGTATTGGATATTTGTGTATGGTGAGAACTGAGATACATCTTTAAGCGGGTAATAGTTTGACTGAGGAATTTCAGTTGTTTCCCGATACTCTCCAATGAACTCAGATTCACAATAATAGTGAAGTACTCCAACAAGATGGGTATAGAAATGACCATCAACAATTCCCAATCTCCTCTTGGTTTTTGCTTTTTTCTTACATGAACCTTTTTGAATAGTCCCCGCATTCTCAAGGAATCGGGGGGAAGGGTCAAATCCAAATATACCACCAATCTGTTTTAGGGATGTAACAGAAAGTAAAATCTCTTTAAGATCATTCCGGTTGACATTATCCATCCAGTACTTAGGAAATCCTACATTGACATAAGGGCTTGTCACAAAAGGAGAATCATACGGTGCATTCAATGGAAGATTCGTAAAGAATGGAAACTTCTTTGCTACTGTATGTTTCGTAATGTAAATATCCCCTCTAACTAATGATGGAGTAGTTGGAGTCAAAAGAATATCCGAAATAGGCCTAATCAAAGGATCAGTAATGTTCCCATATTGGGAACTTAGATTACGTTTTATCCCCACGTAATACTGAGAAGTCCTAAACGTACTTTGGTTAACTGGATTAAACTCTTTTGATTTTGCATCATTAAAAAGAATCCGTGATCTATCTTTTACAAAAGGATCGTTGATTGGGCTATTTAGTTTTAAGAAAAGCCCTGATTCACGTTGAAAGTTATTTACACGAATCCCATCAAAGGATTGTTTAACAGGTTGCATGTAGAACGAAGTATCAAGCTTTCTCCTACGATTACCTTCAGTAATATTGTTCCAGTTGCGTTTAGCAAGATTAGAATAAAAGGTGCCATTTAGTGCGTAATTCTTTCCATCGATAAATTTACGAAGTGTTTCCGGAATACGAGCAAGAAACGAAAAAGCATCTGCACCACCAGCAACCAAAGGAATAACTTCAAGAGCTACCGCTGCAGCTACAGCTACTCCAATAGCGAGATAGACCTTTTGTTCCAATATTACAACAGACGGCATCTCATCCGTATACTGATACGAACCTGAGAGATAACCGTTTTCTTCACAATATGTGATAAGTTCGGTACCATTCTGATCATTCTTTTCGTACTGAATCTCAGGGGAAATGTATTGAAACTTATCTTTTGCGTAGTTTTTCATTGGTGTAAACTTACCAACGGCATTATTGATAAGTCCTGAGAGAACCCCACTCTTTGTTTGGAGAAGTTCTGTATCACCAAGAAACACATCTGAATTAAGATCGTTAAAAGGATAGTTTGGAAAGAGAATTGATTGACAGCTTTCAGTAAGTTCTTCCCTCATATTGTAAATGAGACCTTTATGGATGATTGATTTGTTATTACTTCTATCACCAACACCAATTCGGTATCCCACTATATCCTTGAGAATGTTTCCATCACAATCAACCGGAGGAAGAATATTCTCAAATCGTGGTGCCAAGAGATATACATACTCTTTGCTATTCGCAAAGAGCGTGTTATTATGAATATGTGGAAAACGCTTGCCATTAAGTTCTTGAGTCCTGTCCGGAAACTTATGGAATCTCAACCCTGAGTTACATTCTTCAAACCTAGGTAGATCACTAAAGGATTTTGGATATTTAATTGAAGATTCCCAATAAGCAAAGGTAGATGTTGCCACAACAGACATGTCACAAGCCCCACCTTCAAATTCACCTTCTTCTATTTCTTGTTCTCCACAAATACCTACTTGCTCAAAAGTATAAGTTGGGTCGGCGACCTCAAACTTAAACAGAATCTTCCCTTCATCCGAGTTGTTACACGAACAAAAAGTATACTCAAATAAGTCAACATTTGGGTTTGTTATCTCAGTTCCACACTCTTCTGTCCAATTGGTATTGAGTATATCCAAAGGATTAGTCAACGGTGCGTAAACACTACAAGGTTTATAAACGATAGTAGCAATGGTGCTCAAACCAAATTTAGTAACTGTATACCTCTTGCAATACAATGGATCACCTGTCGGTGGATCTTGCTGATCTTCGTTACAATCGTCTGTAAGTACTAAATCTTTCTGTTTATCAAACTCATCAAATTCAAAACTTACGGAACCAATGTCTTTTGTGCAAAATTCAAATTCTCCGAGGTATCCATACTCCTCAACAAGAGGATCACCTGCAACCCAATCACATGATTTATATTTAAGAATACCCGGCCAACCTTTTTGCTGGGTAACAACCCGATATGTTTTACAATTTGGGTCAGTTGGTACATTTTCCAATGGATTGTAACCATTATCATTCTCTTCGAGAACACTGAGTAATTGAGCGGTGTTATACACCTCCCAGTACTTCTTTATTTCAGCTGTACAAGCATTTTCCCAAACATCCGAGTTATCTACTGTGTCATTAAAAGATGGCAGAAATGGAGCGTCAGAAGGTATATGAGTCCATGCTGAAGTTTGTCCATCGCAGTATTGCCATTGAATATAAAAAGGATACACTTCATCCCCCATAAACGAAGGATACTTATGGGCTTGTTTAGCTGGAACTTTGATTACATCAACAAAACTTTTGATCTTATTGGCTAAAGGTTGATAGTTGAAATCAGGTCTTTCTGTAAGTTCCGAGAAAACCAAATGATTACCATTCGTTGCAACATGATCTGCAGTTTGGTAATAGGTTTTAGTAAGTAAAAGCTCTTCGTTTGAAATAGGATGGTATGAAGGTTTGTCAAGTTCTGTAATAGTGACTTGAGTGGCTCCTTCAAATGTACCAATCTCTTGTGCAACCTGACCTCTATCGTCCCGATAGCTAATCAAATAGATTTTAAATTGGTCATAAATCGTGTCCAAACACTCTATGTTCAGTTTAAGACCGAACCTATTGTTTTGATTGTGAATTCCATGAAGATTGAATACATCAGCATACACGAATATTTCGGTAAAAGTTTCATCTTCTTCACCAAATGAAATGCCAATTTGATACACACCATCAGGCATGTTACCTTCTGTAACATCTACCTCTATTTTAGGTGGGGCGTAACACTTATAAACTTTCAGTTCTCCACACTCGAGCTCATCTGAATACTCCTGTTCGCAATCCGAACAGCTGTTTAATTTTACTTTTGGAATATCATT
>ERZ795056.1279-NODE-1279-length-29598-cov-4.921640_pt1 | contig 29598 bp, 21 predicted proteins | sample MGYA00375140_ERZ795056 | MGnify/ENA primary metagenome ERZ795056 (study PRJEB30185, sample SAMN05720227) | activated sludge metagenome | isolation source: Anaerobic digester | place: USA | collected 2015-03-09 ... | reverse complement strand
GAAACTGGGTCAGTTGTTGATCGAAAAAGCGATAGCTTACGCCCTGGAGCTCCAATTACCGGCCATCAGCCTCGAAGTGAGTACCCGAAACAGCTCAGCCATAGCTCTGTACACCCGAAACGGTTTTAATACCGTGGAAATTCTGAAAGATTACTACGGCAAGGGAGAAAATGCGCTGAAAATGATCAAAAAGCTCTGACCATTCAACACTTCGCTGCAATTTGTTCCGAAGCGATGAGCTTCAGTTTATTCTTCGGGTTTTAAGCGGATTCATTCTTGTATTCCCGGCCCATTTCCCTTTCGTTCAGATGTCATCCATCTCTCTACCACCGATTTGTGAATAATGCGATAATGCGGGCGATAGGTTTCGGTGAATTGCCGGCTGTGGTGAGAAACAACGATTCCCTTCTCTAAATTTTGATGGATCGTTTGAATGTCTTCCTGCAAATTCGGAATTTCAGGTTTGTACGCTTGAATAATACCGAGTACCTGATTCCATTCGACGATCCAATCGGACAATTCGGGTTTTCGTGCCAATACCGAACTTTCTTTCATGCCATTCAGCAACGTGTCGAGAGCTATGGTGCCGTTTTTGACCAGACTTAGGTTTATTCTGTAAAAATCACGATGAATCCCCAGGGGTTGGAAAAGAATCGTATCGCGATAATCCGTTTCTGCCAGTTCTTTAATCAGGTAATCTTTTGCCGCGTTCGTATCGTTCATTAAATGCCCCGGGCCAAAGGCATCCTGAAAATAATTTTTATACAAATCAATCAAGGTAGCCTGCGGGTAATTGGCAAGTTCCAAATCGATATAATTCTGAACAAGCTCCCGGCTGATTTGTGCATTTACGCTCATCGTACAAAATAAGAGGGCTGTTGTGGAAATTATTTTTATGCGCATTGCAAAAAACAAAGAATTACAAATATCGCTTAATATTTTTTCTCAAGAAAGTTTGAATGACCAATTTTTAAAAACATCTTGGTATCGTCAATCATCTTTGCATTTTCAACCCTATAAAAACGTTGATTGGTTGTAAGGGAATTCAGGCCTCCCAAGTTCTGCATATAAGGTCCTACCTTGATAAAATCAAAATGAACAATCTCAAAATTTGAAGGCAATTCTTGTCTTCCCGAGTACCAGGCAACTTTTATTTTGAATGCCGTTTGTTTTTTCAAGAATGCCGCCAAATGCTGCACTTCTTTAGGAGAAGCATCTCCACCCATAAAACAAATACAACTAATCGCTTTTCCGTATTTTTCGAGCAAACTCAAAAGTACCGACTCATTCAGTTCTTCTCCGATGTCTTTCATCAGTTCCGGGCTATGGCAGCCTTTACATCTGTTGGGACAATTTGTGATATTTATAGCCAAACTCACTTCACCTGGAACTTCTTGAAAAACTATATCATAATTGAGATACCTTAGCATAATATCTATTCGAAGCTTCCTTCTGTCTGGCTTGAGAAAAATTACTGACTCGTTTCATGTACCCGATAATACGGGTTAAATAATCCAAATCTCGGCCGGTGCATGCCGGACACTCGTTCAATTTGCGTTTATCTATATGCCCACAACTATTGCAAATAGTATTGGGTATGTTGAATGTGAAATAATTACATCCCTCCTGCGCAGCTATTCGCAAAAGCTGGCGGTATTGTTCTTTACTCAGATGCTCTTCAAGATTGAGGTGCAAGGCAGATCCTCCGGTGAGGTGTCGTATGTATTTTGCACCGTGCAAACGAAATTTATCTATCACATTTAATGTGCTGTCTTCTACAACAAAGAAATAGCTGTTATAACAATCTCTTTTGGAAACATAGCCATCGCGCTTATCCCATTTAGCATGCTTAACCCCTACATTCTCGGCAGGAATCATCTCGCAGTTAAACATCACCTCCTTGCCCCGGTATTTTTTGTTAATCTTCTCTATCAACCCAAGCACTTGCTGAACAAAATATTCGTAATCGGGATTATCATTGATTTCAATCCCTAAAAACTCGGCAGCTTCAACTAAACCGTTCACGCCAATAGTAAGGTATTGACGTCCAAGATTAATATAACCTGCGTCAAAAAGAGGCAACAATCCTTTTTCTTTCATATACCGCAGGTTTTCGTTATATGCCAACTGTGCTTTATGAGCAAGTTCCACAACCTCCTCCAAAAACAACATATAAAACATCCCTTTTTTGGTGGCATATTGAATACAACGATTCAAATTGATCGTCAGCACACTCTTGGATCCGGTCGAAACGCCTCCGGCTCCGAGCGTATAACTGAACTCGTTGTCTTGAATTTCATTGCGCAACCTGCAGCAACTACTCAGCGAGTCGGCTTTATCGCTCATATAAGTAAAAAAGGAATGACCTTCGGCATACATTTCAGCGGTAAAATCACCATACTCCTTGTCCCTTACCTCTCCGTCTTCTGTCAACAAAGCCATAGTCTCAACAGGAAAAGTCAAGACCGTTCTTAAGCGTTCGCGGTTGAACCATTTCATAAAACGCTTTTGTAACCAATTGAGCGAATCCCAATCGGGCTTACTGCCATCGGGGAACACAAAATTTCCAAATAAACTTTCAAAATAGTACCTGTCGTAGTACGAAATATTCCAAAACACGGCTTGAAAGTTACGTGCGCCGGTAGGTTGGTTGATAGAATATACAATCTGCTCAAAATGATCTGTAATTACTTTGTCCAAAGAGCGTTGTTTTCTGGACAAATCTACTATTGCATCTACATTTTTATAATAATCTCTACCGTATTCCAAGCCGATAAAATAATTCATATACAGCAAAAATTCCGGTGTGGCACAAGCACCGCTCAACATGCTGGAAACCATAAAGACCATATTAATAAAGCCTCCGCAGAAAGATTTGAGATTGGTTGGAGCTTTTGAATTTCCCCCGATAGAATAAGTTCCTCCAATCAACCAGGGATACATGGTAATACTGGCACAATAATTGGCCAGGCTGGTTTCATCGTTTTTATAAATAAAATGATTCGTCAGCAATTCGATGTATTTGTCGGACACTTCTTTACCGTACATTTCTTTCAGCCTGTCGGTCAACAATCTTCGATTTAATCTTATAAAGTTTGATTTAGGTAATTCGCCAATGAGTGTCGCCATATTTTTATTTTCCACATTGGCGTTTGCATCATACTTACTGCCGGAGGCGGCATTGGATGCATCGCAGTAATCGATCAGGAACTTGAGTTTATCGCGCACTTCCCGGTCTTCGATGTGTTTTTGACGGTAAAGCATAAAAGATTTTGCTACCGCATAATACCGTTCAGCCATTAACGCTATTTCTACCTGATTCTGAATTTCTTCCACAGAAATTCCATCGTAAATATGTATCCGGCACATAATATTGCCCAACACTTCCTGAGTTGCAAAACTCCCCACCGAAAGAAATGCTTTTGCAATGGCATCTTTAATCTTCTCAGCCGAAAAAAGCTCCCTTTTCCCATCTCTTTTAATAATGTACACTTCCATGACGTATCTGTTGAATTAATATCATCGTTCAACGAGAGATCGGGGAAAAGAAAACGGCCTATACCAAAGACAAATCAGCAACTTTGATCAGGTGTTTATTAAAAAACAAATGAATCGTAAGTCCGCCAATCGCTCTTCACCCGAAAGCTCTCGGTAAAAAAACATCAGGCAGGTCTTCTGACTTGTTTCGGGCAGTGCGCCTTCCCATCCAAATCGACAGTGGCCGAGAATACACTCCTTACTTTAGAAACTCACAGCTACGGGGATAGTTCCTGACTTTCACAGGATTCCCTTTTAATCCCGGATTGCGAATAAAAAGCAATCTTTTGAGAACCAAATGCCGGGAACAAAGATATACAAATTTACCTTAGTGGCATAAATATAGTTCTGAATTTACATTCAGATATATGTAACAAACTCTTTTGGCAAAGGCAGAAAAAATGTATATTCGTTGCGAATTTTAAAGTTTTTTGTTTCAACCTACCATATAAAATTTAACCTTATGATCTGCCAACGCCTTTTGCTTTTTTCTTTCTGCGCTTTATGTTTGTTAAGCGCCAATGAAAGCCCCGCTCAGAAAGCCCAAAATCCCGTTATTTTTGCCGACGTGCCCGATATGTCTATGATGCGTGTGGGCGATACTTACTACATGAGCAGCACCACTATGCATATGGCTCCCGGGGTGCCTATTATGACATCAAAAGACTTGATTAACTGGAAAATAACTAGTTACTGCTACGACATCCTCGACGATGTGGACGCACTGAACCTGGTCAACGGCAAGAGCACCTACGGCAGGGGCACCTGGGCCAGCAGCATACGCTACCACAAGGGGCTCTTTTACGTTTCCACTTTCGCTCAAACCACCAACAAAACCTATATATACACCACCGACGATCCTGAAAAGGGCGAATGGAAAAAGACCTCCTTTGCTCCGGCTTACCACGATCACAGCCTGTTTTTTGACGATGACGGCCGCATTTATTTTATCTGGGGAGTGGGCCGTTTACGCATCATCGAGCTCGAGGCCGATCTGAGCGGCGTGAAGGAAGAAACGGAACGGGTTTTAATAGAAAACGCCAGCGCGCCGGCAGGCAGCCCAATGGGCCTGCAGTCCGAAGGTTCTCAACTGTTCAAAGTAAACGGCAGGTATTATTTGTTCAATATTTGCTGGCCCAGGGGTGGTATGCGCACGGTGGTGATACATCGTGCCTCCAGTCTCGAGGGCCCCTGGGAAGGACGTTTGGCTTTGCAGGACAAGGGTGTAGCTCAGGGCGGTATGGTCAACACTCCCGACGAGCGCTGGTTTGCCTATCTTTTCCGCGACTACGGTTCGGTAGGCCGGATCCCTTATCTGGTTCCGATACAATGGCAAGACGGCTGGCCGGTGCTTGGAATCGAGGGCAAAGTGCCCGACGAACTGGATCTGCCGGCCGGTAAAGGTCTGAAACCGGGCATTGTCAACGACGATGAATTTAATCGTAAAGCCGGTGAACCTGAGCTGCCTCTGGTCTGGCAATGGAACCACAATCCCGACAACAATCTCTGGTCGCTAAGTGAACGCCCCGGCTATTTACGCTTGAAAACGGGACGCATAGACAAGAGTTTTTTACTGGCACGAAACACGCTGACTCAACGCAGTTTTGGTCCCCAAAGTTCGGGCAGCACCCTATTGGATGTTTCAGGAATGAAAGACGGCGATGTAGCCGGATTGGTTGCCCTGCAGCGCAAATTCGGACAAGTGGGAGTCAAAATGGAAGGCAGCAACAAATATATTTTTATGACCAGCAACAAAACAGACACACCCACCGAAATCGAAAGGCTGCCGCTGAAAAAGAAAAAGGTCTACCTCAGAATCGACTGCGATTACAGGGAAATGACCGATCTGGCTCGCTTCTATTACAGCCTGAACGGCAAGACCTGGAAAGAAATCGGTCGGCCTCTCAAAATGGAATACACCCTGGTAGAGCATTTTATGGGCTATCGCTTCGGGCTCTTTAATTACGCCACCAAACAAAGCGGCGGCTGGGCCGACTTCGATTATTTCCGCATCGATGGACAAATTATTGAAAACAATGAACAATAAAGAGCATAAACAATGATTTCAAACTCCAAATTGCTTTTTGTTTGCCTGAGCCTTTTGGCTTCCATTTCGGGCGGACTGTTTATCCCGCTTGCGGCGCAAAACCCGATTATCCGGGATCAGTTTACGGCCGACCCTTCGGCCCGGGTTTTCGACGGAAAGATCTATGTTTTCCCTTCGCACGACATCAGAGCACCGGAAGGCAGGAACCTGCGCAAAGACTGGTTTTGTATGGAAGATTACCACGTTTTTTCGTCGGAAAATCTCATCGATTGGACCGACCATGGCGTGATCCTCAGCCAGTACGATCCGCCCTGGGTCGATTCTACTTCGTACAGCATGTGGGCCCCCGATTGCATAGAGCGAAACGGGAAATACTACTTTTATTTTCCGGCCCACACCAAAGCAGATGAAAACGGCCGCAGAAGTCTTGGCATCGGAGTGGCTGTAGCCGACAGCCCCGAAGGCCCTTACCTGCCCCAGGCCGAACCCATCAAAGGAGTACGCGGAATAGACCCGAACGTTTTCATCGACAAAGACGGCCAAGCCTACCTGTATTGGTCGCAACAACATATTTATGTGGCCAAATTGAAGGAGAATATGCTTGAACTGGATTCGGAACCTTATATTATCCCAAATTTGCCGGAAAAAGGACTTAAAGAAGGGTCTTGGTTATTTGAAAGAGAGGGAATTTACTACCTGACTTTCCCCCATGTTGAAAACAAGACGGAACGCCTCGAATACGCTATTGGTAAGCATCCTATGGGTCCCTTTACCATGACGGGGGTTATTATGGACGAATCGCCCACGGCTTGCTGGACCAACCATCATTCCATTTTGGAATACCGGGGCCAATGGTATTTGTTTTATCACCACAACGATTATTCGCCGGATTTTGATAAAAACCGCTCCATCCGTATCGACAGTCTTTTTTTTAATGAGGACGGGACTATTCAAAAAGTACAGCCCAGTTTGCGGGGAGTAGGATTAACCCCGGCCAATACCGAAATTCAGCTTGACCGGTATTCTGCCCTCAGTCCCGATGGTGCCCAAATCGCTTATATCGACAAAAACAGGCCTTTCGAAGGCTGGAAAACGATATTAACCAAGTCGGGAGCCTGGGTGCAGTACAACGCCGTCGATTTTGGCAATAAAAAGAAGAAAAGAGTACAAATCAGAGCTCTGGCACCACAAGGCGGCATCCTCGAGCTAAGGCTCAACCACCCCGGCGGGCCTCTTTTGGCAGGTCTCACACTCCCGGCCGGCTCTGACTGGGAAAACTACCACTTTAAAATTAAAAATACCGGGCGAGGTATAGACAACCTGATCGTTTTGCTTCGTTCGGAATCTGAGCTGGAAATTGACTGGCTCCAATTTCAACCCTAAACCATAAATTTGACTATCTACCTAATTGAATACCAACTTTAATAGTTTAAAATCATGAAAAAAACCACTTTTACTTTAGTCTTTTTGCTGATAAGCTATTTCAGCTTTGCCCAGTTTGCCGGCATGATGCGCGGGCAACAGGCAGAAGCCCTGCCCGAAGGCTTCAAACCTTCTTCGACCAATACCTTCCTCGCTTTGTACCCGGCCGTCAATGCTCAAACCCGCCAGGCGCTCTTTAAAGTGGTGGCTCCCACCGCCAACAATGTTCAGTTGGATTTGTGCAATAAGAAATACGACATGACCAAAGACGACAGAGGGGTATGGACTTGTATGTCCGATCCTCAGGTGGTCGGTTTTCACTATTACGCTATTCTCATCGACGGCGTAGCGGTGATGGATCGCAACACCAAAGCCTTTTTCGGTAGCAACTGGATGTCGTCGGGCATCGAAATCCCCGAAGGGCCAGAGGGCGACTACTACCGTTTCGACAAAAACATTCCCCACGGTCAGGTTCGTTCCATCTATTACTGGTCCGAGATCAACGGAATGGAACGCCACGTTAACGTTTATGTTCCGGCCGAATACGAACAAAAAACCGATAAGTCGTATCCCGTACTCTATCTGGTACATGGTTGGGGCGAAGACGAAAACGGCTGGTCCAACCAAGGCCGCATGGCCAACATTATGGACGGACTTATTGCCTCGGGAAAGGCGGTGCCCATGATCGTGGTTATGCCCAGCGGTGACATTCAAACCAATCCCGACGTTCGCCGGGCCAGTGGAGACATCAGTCAGATATTTGTTCAGGATTTACTGCCTTTTATCGACCGGAACTTCAGAACCAAAACAGACAAACAAAACCGCGCCATGGCCGGCCTTTCGAGAGGTGGCTTTCAAACCTGCCAGACGGTCTCCACCAACCTCGATAAATTTGGCTGGATGGGAACCTTCAGCGGATTTTTTATAAGGGGCGACAACAGTCTGGAGACGGCTTTCAACGGTTTGTTTAAAGATCCTTCGGAATTCAAACGGCAAATCAAGCTGCTCTACATCAGCACAGGCACCGAAGAAAACACACCCAAAGCTCAGGTTGAAGCCCTCAAAGCCAAGGGCATCGATAATATTGTTTATTCGGAATCTCAGGGAACGGCTCACGAATGGCTAAGCTGGCGCAGAGCGTTGAATGAATTTGCCCAATTGATCTTTAAGTAATCCGACCCGGTTCAAATCTTGTTAATAAAAAAACAACAACCATTATTTCAACGTATGAAACCTACTCCATTCTTCTCCGGTGTTTTTAAACTACCGGCCCTGCTCTTATTATTCGCTGTAATCACTCCCCCGCTCTATGCTCAAAAAGCAGTCAAAGCTTCCGGGACTCCCCTGTTTACCGATTTTGAGTACCGGGGCAACGACAAGATTTACCAGAACCATCCTCTGAAGCCGGACGAGTTTTACAATCCCATTCTTCAGGGTTGTTACCCCGACCCGAGCATCACTCGCAAAGGAGACGATTATTATTTGGTTTGCTCCTCTTTTGCCATGTTTCCCGGAGTACCCATTTTCCATTCCCGCGACCTGGTCAACTGGACGCAAATAGGCCATGTGCTCGACAGGAAATCGCAACTGATAATCCACAATTGCGGTATCAGCGCCGGCATCTATGCCCCTCAGATAATCTACAATCCTTACAACGATTATTTTTATATGATCACCACCCAAATTTCCGGGGGCATTGGCAATATGGTCGTCAAGACCAAGGATCCCCACCAAGGATGGAGCGAAGTGATTAAACTGGATTTCAACGGCATCGACCCCTCTCTGTTTTTCGACGACGACGGCAAAGCTTATGTGGTCCACAACGACGGCCCCGACCGTGGTAAAGAACTCTACAACGGACACAGGGTAATTAAAATCTGGGAATACGATACCGAGCAAGACAAAATCATTCCCGGCAGCGACAAAATCATCGTGGACGGAGGCGTAGATATATCCAAAAAGCCCATTTGGATTGAAGCCCCTCATATTTACAAAAAAAACAACAAGTACTACCTGATGTGCGCCGAAGGCGGGACAGGAGGCTGGCATAGCGAAGTAATTTTTGTAAGTGACAGCCCCAAAGGCCCTTATATTCCGGCGCCCGGCAATCCCATCCTGACTCAGCGCCATTTTGCAAGGGATAGGGCTAACAAAGTAGATTGGGCAGGTCATGCCGATTTGGTGCTCGGGCCCGACAATAAAACCTATTACGGGGTCTTTTTGGCTGTCCGTCCCAACGAAAAGAACCGCGTGAACACGGGGCGCGAAACCTTCATCCTTCCCGTCGACTGGTCGGGTGAATTCCCCGTCTTTGTAAACGGGCTGCTTCCGATGGAACCTAAACTAAAGATGCCTCAGGGTGTTACCGAAAACAACACCGGCAAAGAGAACTTCCTCCCCAACGGCAACTTCAGCTTTAGCGACAACTTCAGCGCCGGCAAGCCGGATTATCGCTGGATAAGCCTGAGAGGACCCCGCGAAGAATTTATAGAGACTTCAAAACAAGGGCTTAAAATCAAACCTTATCCCGTTAATATCAAAGAAGTCAAACCGACCTCCACCCTCTTTCTCCGGCAAATGCACAACAGTTTCTCCTTTACGGTCGGCATGAACTACCGGCCTTCGTCCGAAAAAGAGCTGGCCGGCCTGGTAGCCCTGCAAAGCGAAAGCTTCAACTACGTCTTTGGTCTCACCAAAAAAGGAAACGACTATTATCTCTTGCTGGAACGCAACGAGCGCAAAGCGAGAAGCCGCGAAACAAACTCGACCATTCTGGCAAGCAACATGATTGAACTCAAAGCCCCTATCCGTCTAAGGATAAGGGCTGAGGGTGATAATTACGAATTTAGCTACTCACTTGATGGTGCCGATTTTGTGAACCTGGCCGAAAACGTTTCCGGAGATATCCTCTCGACCGATGTGGCGGGAGGTTTTACCGGCTGTTTGCTCGGCCTCTATGCCACCACGGCCAACGATGCCGTGCCGGAATAAGGTTTGGGATCTCTCCGGCTCAAGGTTCGAGTATAGCCGCCCAGCCACCGTTCGAAACCATCTTGATTTTCAAGGTCCCGGCCTTATTTGTGCTGCGCTTCTCAAGTTTGTAATCCTGGGCGTAGCGGTCGGCGTTGACCCCGTCTTTCATCAGGGTCAGCTTGTAATCGCCTTCGTCGAGGAAAGAAAGCGAAATTTCCAGTTCCCTGGGGCTGGCATCCGTCATGGCGCCCACATACCAGGCCTTGCCTTTGCGACGTGCCACCACAATGTAATCGGATACTTTAGCCTCAAGGACACGGGTTTCGTCCCAAACAACGGGGATGCGGGTGATAAAATCAACGCTTTCCTGCTCCTTCTTGTAGATAGAGGGCGATTCGCACATCATTTGCAGAGGCGACTCGTACACAATGTACTTGGCCAGTTCATGGCAACGGGTGCCCAGACCCATGGGGCGGTCGTAGCTTACGTTGTGATTAACGGGGTGGGCGTTGAGCATCGCTCCGGGGGTATAATCCATAGGCCCGGCCACCATGCGGGTAAAAGGCAAAATAAGATTGTGTTCAGGCGTAACGTCGGCGCACCATTTGTTGTTTTCGTTGCCCTTGACTCCCTCCTGGCTGAGCACGTTGGGGTATTTGCGACTGAGGCCCGAAGGTTTGAATGATCCGTGGTAATCAACCAATAAGTTCAAACGGGCACATTCGGCGGCAATTTGCTCGTACGACTCCACCATATACTGGTCGTTGCGCTGCATAAAATCGACCTTGACACCCTTGGCTCCCCAGCCGCTGTAGGTCTCCAGAATTTGTTTCATATTGGCATTAAGTGGTTTCCACAATACCCAGAGGATGATTCCGACATTCTTTTGCCTGCCGTATTCGATCAATTCTTTTACGTCGATGTTAGGGTTGTTCTCCAGAATTTCGGTAGTCGACTTTGTCCAGCCTTCGTCGAGAATCACGTATTCGATCTTATTGTCCGAGGCAAAATCGATGTAGTACTTGTAAGTGGCGGTATTGAGGCCCGATTTAAAATCCACTCCAAAAATATTGTTGGCATTGTACCAATCCCAGGCCACTTTGCCCGGCTTGATCCATTCCGTATCTTTGAGTACACAGGGTTCGGCCAGCTGGTAAGTAAGGTTGCTTTCCACCAGATCGGCATCCTTGTCGCTGATGATAAACACCCGCCAGGGAAAATCTCTGCCGGTGGCTACTTTGGCAATATAATCCGCCTCTTTACTGATGATTTCGTTTCGGTCTGCTCCGCGAGCCGGATCACGGGTTTCGAGTACATAAGGCGGAAATTTGCTTACAAACCCATTCCGGCCGTTGCTTTCGAGGAACATACCGGGGTAACGATGCAGCGCAGTTTCTGTCACGAGGACTTTAGCCTGTCCCGGCAAATCGATCAGCAGGGGCATACTGCAGAAACGTCCGGCAGCGATATCGCTCAGCTGAATATAGGGATACCAGCTTTCGTTGTGCGAATAGGTTGTGTGTTCTTCCGAAAAATAACAGGCTGCTCCATCGGGAAAGAACAGGTCCAATTTCTCGTTCAGCACCTCGTAGGGTTTACGCGAAGTTTCCGAGAAACGGTAAGCCACACCATCGTTGTAGGCCCTGAAGGTCAGACTGAATCTTTCCCTGAACTGTAAGCTCAGCTCATTACAATGATCCTCTATAATCGCATCCTTATACGGAACGGCAGCCTGAATTTCCTGCTTAACTTCTTTGACGGACTGTTTTGCCAGCCTGGCCTCCAGACCCGAAACCCGGTCTGAAAGTTCCATGGCGACGACGGCCTTTTCCAGCACGGGTTTGCCCTTAAGTTGCGCCGACCAGGAAATTTCTTTGTCAACAGTTACCACAACCTGCAAGTTCCCGTCGGGCGATTGTAGTTGAATTTCTTTGGCATTGAGGGCAATAAGCCCGGTAAACATGCTTAAAACTAAAAGAAGAGGTTTTTTCATATCGATTTGTTTTATTAAGTGACTTTTTTCACGGTTTTACGCTTATTCTGCTGCGCAATTTAATGATTTTCTACGTCATTTTAGTCCTTTTTTTTATGGATACCCTGCTATTAATAGTGAAGATTTGACTTCCTTTGAAGCTCTCTGCCATATAAAACATCCATTGACGCCATCCCCGCATGGAGGCTTATCCCGGAATCAAGCAAAACCTCTTCATCCCTTTTCAAAAGATAAGGTCTTTGATAAACGAGAAAGCGCTAATCGAGAGCCGACAATAATTCTTGTACACTTCTTTCCAGAACGGGATGTTGTAATTCCGGAGCTATTTGGCTGAGCGGCAGTAAAACAAACTTACGTTTATGCATGAGAGGATGAGGCAATACAAGATCGGGCTCATTCAAAACGAGCTGATCGTACAGCAAGAGGTCGATGTCTATTTCCCGGTCCTGATAGGCGGCTCTTTTGTCTTTGTCTTTGTCTTTGTCTTTGTCTTTGTCTTTGTCTTCGGCTTGTCCCTTAACTTCGGTCTGCTCTTTGCCTTCGGTCTGCTCTTTGTCTTCGGTTTGCCCTTTGTCTTCGGTTTGCCCTGCGAGTTTTGTGTTGTCGCTTACTCTCTTGCTTATCGTTCTGCCCAGCGTTAACTCTATCTCCTGTGTCAATTCCAGGCATTTTCGCCAATGAAGGGTGGTTTCTACACAGATACAGGCATTCAAAAAAGTATTGGAAGATTTGTAACCCCAAGGCTCACTCGGGTAATACTCCGAGCGCTTCATCACCGGCCCGATGCGCAATTGAATTTCGGCAATAGCCTTGTCTAGATAATGCGCACGATCGCCAAGGTTAGATCCCAGGCCTAAATAGAGCTTGGCCATGTCCGTTTTAAAGAATCAGCAAGGCATCTCCGTAGCATCCAAAACGGTATTTTTCCTTGACAGCCAACTCGTAGGCTCCCTTGATGAGTTCATAACCGCCAAAAGCGGAAGCCATCATCAGCAGGGTTGAATAAGGCATATGAAAATTGGCCAGCATGCAATTGGCCACACTGAATTCGTAGGGAGGAAAAATAAAGCGATTGGTCCAGCCGTCGTAGGGTTTAAGGTGGCCGGCAGCTCCGACGGAGCTCTCGATAGTCCGCATAACGGAAGTCCCGACGGCACAAACCTTTTTGCCCTTGTCTTTGGCTTCGTTCACAATGTTGGCGGCTTCTTCTTCGACCATTATTCGTTCCGAGTCCATTTTATGCTTGGTCAGGTCTTCGACATCGATTTCTCTGAAGCCTCCCAGTCCGACGTAAAGCGTGATAAATGCAAAATTCACTCCTTTGATTTCCATCCGCTTCATCAGCTCGCGACTGAAATGCAAATTGGCTGCCGGAGCAACTACCGCACCCTCGTTTTTGGCAAAAATGGCTTGAAAACGTTCGGCATCATCGGGTTCTACCGGACGTTGTATGTATTTAGGCAGTGGCGTTTCGCCCAGAGAGTAAAGTGTCTGTTTAAAAACCTCGTGATCGCCGTCGAACAAAAAACGCAAGGTACGTCCTCTGGATGTAGTATTGTCTATAACTTCGGCCACCATGGATTCGTCTTCGCCGAAATATAGCTTGTTGCCGATGCGAATTTTGCGGGCCGGATCCACCAGCACGTCCCAAAGACGTAATTCGGGATTCAACTCCCTTAATAAAAACACCTCGATCTGTGCCCCAGTTTTTTCCTTATTCCCGTATAAACGGGCAGGGAACACCTTGGCATCGTTGAAAATGAACACATCTTCTTCATCAAAATATTCCAGGATTTCTTTAAAAATCTTGTGTTCAATTTTACCGCTTTCGCGATCCAATACCATCAGGCGAGACTCGTCCCTGTGGGGAGCCGGATATTGAGCGATCAGACTCTCCGGCAGGTTAAATTTGAATTTTGACAGTTTCATATGTTTTGTATTAATTGTTCTTCCAGTTCTTTTTTAAACTCTTCGATCGTACGGCAGTCGTCGAGACCAATCTCTCCGATCCTCGAACGTACCAGGGCAGTCAGATGGGCCCCACTACCCAAAGCCCGGCCAATATCTCTGGCTAAAGCCCTGATGTAAGTACCTTTGCTGCATACTACCCTAATCTTAATAAAAGGCTCTTCCTGCGTTTTTGCTCTATTGTTCAGATTATGCTCCAACAATTCCAATTCGTCAATTACCAGCAGTTTGGACTCCAATTCAATGTGTTCTCCTTTGCGTGCCATCTCGTAAGCTCTTTTCCCCTGAACTTTACAGGCCGAAAACATAGGAGGCACCTGACGGATTTCTCCTATAAATTGCTTCAAGGTTTCCTGCACCTGCGCTTCGTCGATATGAGCATACGCAAAACGCTCATCAATCTCTGTTTCCAAGTCGAACGATGGTGTTGTGGCTCCCAGTTGCAAAGTGGCAATATATTCCTTGCTCAGGTGTTGAAATTCTTCTATACGTTTGGTGGCTTTACCGGTACAAATAATCATTACGCCGGTGGCCAAGGGATCGAGGGTTCCGGCGTGGCCCACTTTAAGCTTTTTAATTTTCAAGGCTTTACATAAGACGTAGCGTACTTCGTTTACTAATTTAAACGATGTCCAGTACAACGGCTTATTAAAATACAGAATTTCTCCCTCCTGAAAATTCATAATTATACCAATGGTAAAATAAGGGCCAATAAACCCACAACGGCGCAGTATATCGCAAACCAGATGAGTTTGCCTTTCTTAACCAGATTGAGCATCCATTTGCAGGCAATGCAACCCGAAACAAAGGCGGTCACTACGCCTATCAAAAGAGAGCTCAAAGGCAAACTACTGCCTGTGGCGGCAATTAGATCGCCCGATATCAACTGCAAAAACGATTCTCCCAATATGGGAATAATCACCATAATAAAAGAAAACTGAGCAACACTCTCCTTTTTGTTACCCAGTAAAAGTCCCGTTGCTATAGTCGATCCCGAACGCGACAAACCCGGCAATACCGCACATGCCTGAGCAATACCTATTATAAAAGCATCTCTCCAGGAAATGCTTTCTTTTATTCTGGGTTTAGCAAAATACGAAAAGGCCAGCAGAGCGGCTGTAAGCAACAACATAATACCAACGATGAGCAGACCGTTGCCAAACAGAGCTTCTACCTGATCTTTTAAAAAGAAACCGACCAACATGACCGGTATCATCGATACCAATATTTTTAGAACATAGCGGGTTTCTTCGTTGTCTTTGAACTTGAAAAAGCCCTTGGTCAAAGACCAGATTTCGGGCCAGAGCACCACCAACGTACTCATAACCGTAGCAAAATGCACTGCTACGGTAAAAGTGAGATTTTCTTCTCCTGCGGTGCCCAGTAAATAATTGCCTATTTCGAGATGACCGCTGCTACTGACCGGCAAATATTCGGTCAGCCCTTGAACCAGGCCCAAAAGAAAGGCCTCCCATCCGTTCATGCCTTCAAATTGTCCTGTTCTGTTTTTGCCTTTGTGGGCTTTCTTATTAAAATACCGACCATCACCACAACAAAGCCGATGAAAGAAATTGTCGGAGCTATCACTATGCGACGCGTACTGAATATATCGGGATTGTAGGCTTCTTCAGTCGAAGGAGCGCCCATCATCAGCACAAAGCCCAAAACGACAATCAGAAAGCCAATGCCTATCCACAAAAGGTTCCTTCCACTTAATGCAAAATCTTTACTCATGTTTTTAATTAAATATAATACAAATCATCGGAACGCATCCTCAGGTAACGATTTACAGAAAAAACGGTTGCCAAAGAGGTAATTACCATGCCCAGAATGGCCATAACAACAAAGATCAACACATAATCGGTCACGGTAATCATTTTCATAATACCGGGGAAAATACTGTCGAGATACGACAAGGCCATATACAGCAAACCTAAGGCAATAAGGGCTCCCCATATGCCTCCCCGGGTGTTTTCCCAGACAAAAGGCCTACGTATAAAGCTTTGCCTGGCTCCTACGAGGCACATGGTATGAATCAAAAAACGCTTGGAGTAAATCATCAGACGAACGGTGTTGCGTATCAACATATAAGAAACCAGCGTAAGAATCAGGGCTATTCCCAATAAAAGCCGGCCAATGGAAAGTATATTGCTGTTCACCAAATTAATCAGCTCCTCGCGATAAACGATCTCCTGAATATAGCTTTTATTTTTTAATGTCTTTTCTATGCCCTTTATACTGTCCGTACAGGCATATTCAGGCTTCAGATAGATTTCATAGCTTGCCGGCAGAGGATTGTAACCGAGCAAATCGAGGGGATTCTCTCCCAACTCCTCTGCCAATTCGGCCAGGGCATCTTCTTTGCTCACATAATCTAATTTATTCGTCCAGGGGGCTTTGTTCAGGTTTTGTTCCAACGAGATGCGTTCGACATCCTTGATATTATCGTCCAGCACCAAGGTGAGGCGAATATGTTCTTTGGCCGTATCCGACAAATCTTTGGCAAATAGGCCAATAATGATCATTATACCGAAAAGCAGCAATACCAAACTGATGCTCAATATGGCAGTCAATTTGGAACCGAAGACCCGGCTCCCTATCTTTTTTTTCTGTTTACTCATTCTGTAAAAACTGCCCGCGAAAGGCAAAAAGCAAACTTCCCCCCAAATTGCCGCAAAAGTACATAATATTCCTGAGGAAAAGAACAGCCATTCGGTGTTTTTATTCTACAAGTTCTCCCAATAAGGTGGCAGAAGTACTGTTCACTATTCTAACCTGCACAAAATCCCCAATTTTGGCAGTCCCTTTATCGAAAACCACCGTTTTGTTTTGTTCCGTACGCCCGGAAAGACGCTCTCGTGAGCGTTTGGACCAGGAATCTACCAGCACTGTATGTGTTTTCCCGATTTCATGTTGATTGCTCTGCGCCGAGAGTTCATTTTGCAAGCCGATCATTTCAGCTAAACGGGCCAGTTTAACTTTTTCGGGAACATCGTCGGGCAAGTGTTTGGCCGCATACGTACCCGGGCGTTCGGAATATCTAAACATAAACGCCGAATCAAAACCCACTTCACGCATCAACGACAAGGTCATTTGATGGTCTTCGGCGCTCTCGGAGTGAAAACCGCAAAACAAGTCGGTACTGATGGAAGCTGCAGGGAGTATCGAACGAATAGAAGCCACCCTTGCCAGGTAATCCTCGCGGGTGTAACGGCGGTTCATGAGTTTCAGAATACGCGAACTGCCCGATTGCACAGGTAAATGAATGTGCTTGCAAGTGTTGGCACGCGAAGCCATCGTTTCCAGTAGTTTATCGCTCATATCCTTGGGATGTGAGGTGGTAAAACGGATCCACATATCGGGAGCCGCATCGGCTACCATCGACAGCAATGCGGCAAAATCAAGTCCCTCATAAACATAAGAATTCACATTTTGTCCCAGCAGTGTAACTTCCCTGTAGCCTTTGGAGCGCAAGTCGGCAAGCTCATTCAGAATACTTTGCGGATCGCGGCTGCGTTCTCGCCCACGAGTGTACGGCACCACGCAATAGCTGCAAAAATTATCGCAGCCCCGCATGATGGAAATAAAACCCGAAACCCGGTAATTCCCCAACCTGAGGGGTAATACTTCCCGATACGTTTCTGTAGTCGAAAGTTCCACATTAACCGCTTTTTCCCCCAACCCGGCCGCTCTAATTAAATTGGGAAGGTCGAGGTAAGCGTCGGGACCGGCCACCAGATCAGCTCCGTGTTCCAAAATCAGTTGCTCCTTGACTCGCTCGGCCATACAACCCAGCACCCCTATGATGAGACGGGGATTTTTACGCTTGTACGCTTGCAATGCCTTCAGGCGGGCTATTATTTTTTGCTCCGCATTATCGCGGACGGAACAAGTGTTGAGCAAAATCAGATCGGCCTCTTCGGGTTTTGTCGAACTCTCATAGGCCTCCATCCCCAGAATAGAAGCCACCACCTCGCTGTCTGCCACATTCATTTGGCAACCATAGGTTTCGATATAAAATTTTTTCAAGGTTAATTCTGTCATTGAAAAGCCTGAAAGGTTCCGTAAAATTCATCTTAAAATTTCGGCTCCAACAGGGCATGGTAAATAACTGCCTTTTTCCAGGCATCCTCTTCATCAAGGCCTAAATCAATTCCAGGAATACTTTCGGCTTCGTCATCGAGATGAACTACTCTGAGTTCATGAACGCTATGCTTGTATTTCAAGGCGGATTGCTCGTATTTTTTTTCTCGCTCCATGGCCTTGGCTTTGGCCATTTCTTCTATATAATTACGGGGCTCATGTTCGATATCGCGACTGATTAAGGGTTGCCTTTCTTTTTGGGGAGGTTCGGGGATTGGAGCAGGCGGGGCAGTTTCGGGATTTTTAGGTATAAAGTCGTCTTCCTCTTCCGGAAGATTTAATAATTCCTGCCAGGGGTCGGGGATGGGGATTCCTCCAGTGTGGGGCCCGTCTTGAGTTTCTGATACATCGGCTCCGGTTTGAGCTTCTGTACCGGCTCGGCTTGCAGCTTCTTTTTCTGAAGTCTTTTTGCGGGCTTTGGATAAGGCACCGATTACCGAAATCAGTACTGCTCCGACAATCACCAACACATCTAATAAGGAATTGTCCATAGTGTCCGAAATTTGTTGTCCAAAAGTAGTGTTTTCCCGGGGAATTACAAAAAGATGTAAACCTGTTTTGGTCGATTTTGTTAATTTATGTACCTTTGCGCCGTTTTTCCAATATAGTATCATGTCTCTTAATTTCATTACTGCTCAGGAAGCAGCTTCTTTCATCAATCACAACGACAATATAGGATTTAGTGGTTTTACTCCTGCCGGAGCACCTAAAGTCATTGCACAAGCCATAGCCGAAAAATCGCAAGCCGAACGGCAAGCCGGACGGGAATTTAAAGTCGGTGTGTTTACAGGAGCTTCAACCGGTGATTCGCTCGACGGTGTGCTCGCCCGCGCAGAGGCTGTGAAATTTCGCACACCTTATCAATCCAATCCGGATTTACGGAGTGGTATCAACAAGGGGAACATTCCCTATTTTGATCTTCACCTCTCGCAATTGGCTCAGGAACTACGCTACGGATATTACGGAAAAATAAACACAGTCATAATCGAAGCTGCCGGCGTTAACGAAAAAGGCGAAATTCTACTTACCACCGGAGTGGGTATCACTCCCACGGCAGCCCGCATGGCCGACAAGATCATTGTTGAGCTCAACAGCCGGCACCCTTCGTTTATCAACGGTTTGCACGATCTCTATGAACCGGCTGATCCCCCTCATCGTCGCGAAATTCCCATTTACAAACCCAGCGACCGCATTGGACAAACTCTCTTGAAAGTAGATCCCTCCAAAATCGTTGGTGTGGTCAAAACCCAATTACCCGACGAAGTTAAGGCATTCTCCGAACCGGACGAAACCACCAAACGCATCGGAGATCGCGTAGCCGGTTTTCTGGTCAACGAAATGAGAGCAGGCCGTATTCCTGCTTCCTTTCTTCCTTTGCAATCGGGCGTAGGCAATATCGCCAATGCGGTATTAGGTTCATTGGGCGCCAGCCCCGAAATTCCCGCTTTCGAAATGTTTACCGAAGTTATACAGGATTCCGTGATCGAAATGATGCAAAGCGGCGATGTGAAATTTGCCAGTGGCTGTTCACTTACCATTACAAGTTCGGCCCTTGATTCCATTTACGAAAACTGGGACTTTTTCAAGCATAGACTGGTCCTCCGGCCTCAGGAAATTTCCAATTCTCCCGAACTGGCTCGTCGCATGGGGCTGATTACCATCAACACGGCTCTGGAGGCCGACATTTTCGGCAACGTAAACAGCACCCACGTACTGGGCACTAAGATGATGAACGGTATTGGAGGCTCGGGCGATTTTACCCGCAATTCCTACCTTTCCATCTTCACTTGTCCCTCGACTGCCAAAGACGGCAAAATCAGCGCCCTTGTTCCTATGGTTTCGCATACCGACCACAACGAACATTCGGTAAAAATTTTAATAACCGAGCAGGGAGTCGCCGACCTGAGAGGCAAATCTCCCATGCAGAAAGCGCAAACCATTATCGAGAATTGTGCTCATCCCGATTACAAACAATTGCTGACGGATTACCTTAAACAGACCAATGGCGGAAATACTCCCCATAATCTGAGCAATTGCTTTAATATGCACCGGGAATTTCTCGACTCGGGCGACATGCGCAACACCAAGTGGTAAAATGATCCGGTTATTCCTGGTTGGTTACATGGGTGCCGGCAAAACCAAGTTGGGACAAGCCATTGCGAAAGAACTGCAGCTTTCTTTTATCGATTTGGATCAATACATCGAAGAACGGCGCTTTAAACCCATCCCGGCACTTTTTGCCGAATTCGGCGAAGAAGGTTTTCGCAAAATCGAACAAGGCTATCTGCGAGAAGTGGCCCAATTCGAAAATGTATTGATTGCCACCGGGGGAGGTACCGCTTGTTTCGAAAACAACATGGATTTTATGAACTCTGCCGGCGACACCGTCTATCTTCAGCTCAATGCCGAAGAATTGTTCAAAAGGCTGCATCGGAAAAAACAAAACAGACCCCTGCTCAACACTGTCAACGACGACGATTTGCTCACTAAAATCAGAGAAATGCTCTCTCAAAGGGAAAGTTTTTACAATAAGGCCAAATACATTCTGCCTACCGGAGGTCTCAACAAAGAAGAATCCCTGGCGCTTTTCAAAGAAATTTATTCAAAACCCCCAAGTTCCACGATCTAGGCTGCGGTATTGTATAGCTTCGGCAATGTCGCGTGTACGCAAGCGTTCCGAAGCGTCCAGATCTGCAATGGTGCGGGCTACTTTAAGGATACGGCTGTAAGCTCTGGCAGAAAGATCCAGTTTTTCCATGGCATTTCTCAGCAAAACATAAGCATCGGGCTCCGCCTGAGCATAGCGTTGCACCTGCTTTAAACTCATTTGGGCGTTACAAAATAATCCCTTATCCGGTTTAAAGCGATCGTTTTGCAAGCGCCTGGCTTTTATCACTCTTTCTCTGATACTTTGGCTGCTTTCCTGCTCCCTGACGCTACTCAGTTGCTCGTATTCCAAGGGGACAATTTCCATCTGAATGTCGATGCGATCCATCAAGGGCCCCGAAATGCGATGTATGTATTTATGCACTTGGGAGGCGGTGCAAACACATTCCTTTGTGGGATGATTGAAATATCCGCAGGGACAGGGATTCATCGATGCCACCAGCATAAATCCCGCCGGATAACGGACAGCGTAGCGGGAACGGGCAATGCTGATGCTGCGGTCTTCCAGCGGTTGCCGCAACACTTCGAGTACAGAGCGCTGAAATTCGGGCAATTCATCTAAAAACAAGACCCCGTTGTGGGCCAACGAAATCTCGCCGGGTTGAGGATTGCTTCCCCCTCCTATCATTGCCACCGAACTTATGCTGTGATGCGGCGAACGAAAAGGACGACTCGTCAATAACGAGCAACGGGTATCTATCTTTCCGGCCACCGAATGAATTTTGGTGGTTTCCAATGCCTCGTCCAGGCTCATGGGCGGCAGGATACCAGGTATAGCCTTGGCCATCATGGTCTTACCGGAACCCGGAGGCCCTATCATCACCAAATTATGACCTCCGGCACAAGCCACTTCAATGGCTCTTTTCGCCCGTTCCTGCCCCTTTATTTCGGCAAAATCCACTTCGGGAACCACCTGGGCCTCGTCAAATAAATCCAAACGACTACCATAAGGCTCGGGCCGGCTCTCTCCTTTCAAAAAAGCGACCACTTCACTCAGGTGCTTCATGCCGTATACCTCCAATCCTTCCACCACGGAAGCTTCAGCAGCATTTTTATGCGGTAGTATCAGACGTTTAAGCCCCATCTCTCTGGCAGTCAAAGCAATGGGCAAAACGCCTCTTACCTCTTGCAGACAAGCATCCAACGAGAGCTCTCCAATAAAAAGACTGTCTTTGAGCGACTCTGCCGGCACATATTCTCCGGCAGCCATCAGGCCCACGCTCAAAGGAAGGTCATAACCGGAACCTTCTTTGCGCAAATCGCCGGGAGCCATGTTAATAACTACTTGCTTGCGGGGAATATCCATCCCACAGTATTGCAAAGCGGAGCTTATACGTTCGTGGCTTTCGCGCACGGCGTTGTCGGGCAAACCCACCAGACTGAAACGTATTCCCCGCGAGACATGCACCTCTACATAAACCGGAATGGCCCCAATTCCCTGTATAGCAGCAGAAATCAATTTCACATACATAATTATTAATTTTCTGCAAATATATATAGATTTAATATTTTATTTATATAACGAGAAGAAATATTATCCGAAAAGGTCTCACCTACGGCAGGTCAATTACTGTCTTCTTGCCGGACTAAACAGCGGTAACAAAGAGATGACTCCCATAGAAGCAGACCCTAATAGCATTTTACCGAGCATGAAAAACTCAGCCGTTATTTTATGAAAGAAAATGAATATAATGCTTATTTTTGTGCAAGTTTGTTTAATATACACCATAAATTAACATACGCCATGAAAAAATTACCTCTGTTTGTTTTTATTCTCTTTACTTGCCCTGTTTTCAATTTATTAGCTCAACTCCCGTACACCAATCCTGCCTTGTCGCACGAGGCTCGCGCCCAAGACCTTCTCGGCCGGCTCACTCTGGAAGAAAAAGTAGCCCTCATGCAGGATCAATCGCCGGCGGTGCCCAGATTGGGTGTGCCCGAGTTTGGTTGGTGGAACGAAGCATTGCATGGGGTGGCTCGAAGCGGTTATGCCACCGTTTTCCCCCAAGCCATAGGCATGGCCGCCACTTTTGACGAAGACGCCGTCTTTAGGACCTTTACCGCCGTCAGCGATGAGGCCAGGGCTAAAGCCACCCACAGCAAGCAGGTGGAAGGCCGGCGGGGGAAGTACAAAAACCTGACCTTTTGGACACCCAACATCAATATTTTCAGAGATCCTCGCTGGGGACGGGGCCAGGAAACCTATGGCGAAGATCCCTATCTGACCACCCGACTCGGCGTAGCCGTGGTCAAAGGTCTGCAGGGTCCTGACGACAGTCATTACGCCAAGGCTATGGCCTGCGCCAAACACTACGCCGTGCACAGCGGTCCCGAATGGAACCGGCACAGTTTCGATGCCAAAAACATTCGCTCCGAAGACTTATGGGAAACCTATCTGCCTGCTTTCAAAGCCTTGGTGCAAGAGGCCAACGTCAAACAAATAATGTGCGCATACAACCGCTACGAGGGGGATCCTTGTTGCGCAAGCAACAGCTTGTTGGTGGACATCCTCAGAGAGGGCTGGAACTACCGGCACGTGGTGGTAAGCGATTGTGGTGCCATCAATGATTTCTACAATAGGGGCAGGCACGAAACCCATCCCGATTCGGCAACAGCCTCCAGCGCTGCCGTCCGGGCAGGCACAGACCTGGAATGCGGACGCAGCTACAGGTCTTTGGTTGGAGCCGTTAACAAAGGGCTGATTGCCGAGTCTGAACTTAATGTCAGCCTGAAACGTCTGCTCAAGGCTAGGTTTGAACTAGGCGATTTCGATCCGGATAGCATAGTACCCTGGACGCGCATCCCCATGAGCGTCGTCAACTGCGAAGCCCATCAACAACTGGCTTTGGAAATGGCCAGAAAATCCCTGGTGCTGCTTAAAAACGACAAGAACACTCTTCCTTTGTCCAAAAAAGCCGGCGGGATTCTGGTGATGGGGCCCAACGCCGATAACGAAAGCATGCAATGGGGCAATTACAACGGCACGCCCTACCATACCATCACTATATTGCAAGGTTTGGAAGTCGCACTTGGTGCATCCCTGCCCTGTGTGCGGACACCCCACGTCGTAACCGAAGACAAAGTGCAGTTCACCGTCGATTCCCTGATGAAAGACCTGCCTGCTTGTGATAAGGTGCTCTTTGTAGGAGGCATCTCACCGGCACTCGAAGGGGAACAAATGCGGGTTAGTCTGCCCGGATTCAGGGGTGGTGATCGAACTACCATCGAACTGCCGGCCGTTCAACGAGCTCTGGTCAAGGCACTGGCAGAGGCAGGCAAACAAATCGTATTCATAAATTGCTCGGGGTCAGCTGTGGGGCTCTCGGAAGAAGCCAAGATTTGCGACGCCATCCTGCAAGCCTGGTATCCGGGTGAAAAAGGGGGACAGGCCGTCGCTGAGGTGTTGTTTGGAGACTACAACCCCTCGGGGCGTTTGCCTGTTACGTTCTATGCCGGCGACCATCAGTTGCCCGATTTCGAGGATTACAGCATGGAAAGAAGAACGTATCGCTTTTTGGAAGAAAAACCCCTTTACCCCTTCGGTCACGGATTGAGTTACACCAGCTTCGCCTACAGCAAGCCCAAAATCAAAAAGGGGACAAAAACCTTGTCCGTTACAGTGACCAATACAGGAAAACGCAGTGGTGAAGAAGTAATACAACTTTACGTGCAACGCACCGCTCCCCAAGCGAGAGCTAAGGCCCTCAGAGGCTTCCGGCGCATCAATCTTCGACCGGGCGAAAGCAAGGAAGTTAGCTTCTCTTTAAGTGGAGGCATCCTGGACTTTTACGACTCTAACCAAGCCATAGTGACCACCTTGCCCGGCACCTATCTGTTGGAAGTGGGAGGCAGTTCGGATCCTGCAGCATGCGTGCGGACCAGTTATACACTTTGAGTCTAAAGTTGAGAGCTTGATGAAACTATACCTGAACATCCTGTTTTTCTTGTTTTCGGCCGCAGTTTTGTTTGCCGGGCCCTCCTGCGATCTTAAATATTACACAGGGGCCGACGGCTTCAGGAACAGTTCTGCCATTGACATTCTACAGGCCAAAAACGGTTTAATTTGGATCAGCACCCGGAACGGGCTCACCTTGTTCGACGGCTATAGTTTCCGAAATTACAAGTCTTATCCCGGCGACGGCTGTGCCATGGACAACAGCCGGATTAACCTGATCAGGGAAAACACCTCGGGGGACATCTGGTGCCTGAGCCAGGACGGAAGACCCTATTTATTCGATGTTTCCAGCCGGACATTTATGGATGTTTTCAAAAATACCCGGCCCGAAATAAGCCATCCATACATTGTTTCCAAATTTTATGTGCTGGAAAAGGGCATTACCTGGGTTGTTTGCCGCGATCGTTATGCTTTCAGGGTAGAAGACGGCAACTGTAAAGATGGAAAAGGGATAGTCTTTTACGGACCGGATAAAGACATCAGGGGAGAAAACATTCATTGGATTGCCCAGGACAGAGAGGGAGACGAATGGATTCTTACCAACCGGGGTGTGAGCGTTATAGGTAAAAAAACACTGACCAGCCCTGCGGAATTTCACTATTTCCTCGAAAAGGGCGAATACATCTGGCTGGCATCCAACGACGGGAAGCTGGCGAGATATTCTTTCGAACAGGACAATCTGGAATTCATCAATCTTCGGGGTTCGACCACAGCCTTTCATTTTATGGAAGCGATGAAGGGAGATACCATTGCGCTGGGTACAGACAAGGGACTGGTCTTAATCAACTCATGCGACAAAACACGTAAACACATACCGGTTGATTTAATTCCGGCCGGAAATGCCGGTATTTTATCTGTTTATCAGGATGCTTATAACGATTATTGGCTGTTTGCCGAAAACGGTGTTTACCGTTACGAACAGGCCACATCGGAAATCCGTTTTTTTCAATCGCCCTATGTGTATCTTCAACACGAACATCCGAACAGGAGCTTTGCTTACGAAGATCCTTACGGGCATTTGTGGCTGATTCCGGGGAATGGCAATTTTTGCTATTTCGACCGTGAGCAGCAAGAGTTACGCTACCATTACTCCGAACCGGAGAACTCTTCTAGTCTGATTTCTCCTTCCGTCAGGCATTTTTTGTTCGACCGGCAAGGAAATATCTGGATTGGGACCAACAACACTTTTGGCAAGCTTTCCTTTTATGAAAGCACCTACCGGGTAATCCCGGCTGAAAGCGATGAATTTGAAGTTCGCGCTTTATTCAAAGACAGTCGAGAAGTCCTGTGGGTAGCCTCTAAACATCATAAATTAAAGCTATTGGACGAGAATTATGCCAAAATTGACTATCGCCTTTACGATGCCAACACCCATAGAGAAGTCCGGATTGACTTTAATATCTATTCCATATACGAAGATAAGGCGGGTAACATCTGGCTGGGGTCCAGATCAAGAGGTTTGTACCTCCTGAAAAGGGATGAGCAAAACCCGTATACTTTTGCCGTGCAACATTTTATCCATGATCCCGCAGACAGTATGAGCTTAAGCAACAACAGCATCTACTCGATATTTCAGGACAGTCGTAAACGAATATGGCTGGGCACCTACGGAGGCGGTCTTAATTTGATCCGGGAAGACGCATCGGGAAAAATCAATTTCATCCACAGCGGGAACCGTTTAAAAAACTATCCCGATGTATACGCTCAGATAGTACGTTATGTTACCGAAGTAGACAACACCCTGCTTATAGGCAGTATGCACGGTTTATTCAGTTTCTCCTCAGCATTTGAATCGCCCGAAGAGATTCGCTTTTCCCGAAACGCACGCAATGAATATATAGCCGGCTCCCTGAGCAATAACGACGTAATGTACATTTATTCCGATTCCGGAAATCAAGTTTATATACTGACACAAAACGGCGGAGTGAATAAATTGATCTCCGGCAATCTGCTCTCCGACAACATGGTATTCGAAGTAATCGGCGAACGGGAAGGATTGGCCTCCGATTTGACCCTCTCCATGACCGAAGACCCATCGGGCAAGCTTTGGATTGCCTCCAAACAGGATTTATCGAGATACAATCCTTCCGGCGGCTTGATCAACAATTTCGGTAGCTATTATTTTAAACAGGATTTTATTTTTTCCGAATCCCAGGTCATCAACACCTCCAAAGGCAGTATTCTTTTCGGAACCAACAAAGGGATATTGGAAATTAATCCCTCCACTATGTCCGGAAGCAATTATGTACCTCCTTTGGTTTTTACCGAAATAAAACTCAACAATCAAGCCGTCTCTGTTCCAATTGATCAACTGAAAGACATTGATCTGAAGTCTGATCAACGAAATTTTTCCATACAATTTTCCGCTTTGGATTTCAACAATTCAAAAGAGATCAGGTATGCCTATATACTCGAAGGCCTCGAAAAAGAATGGCATTATGTGAACGACAACCGGTCGGCCGAATACATCAAGATTCCCAAAGGACGCTATCAATTCGTGGTGAAATCGACCAACAGCGACGGGGTGTGGGTAAACAATGAACGAAAGCTGGATATTACCGTTTTGCCCACTTTTTGGGAAACTCCCTGGGCCTGGCTGCTCTATATTATTTTTTTCGTGTTGTTGGTGAGCAGCATTGTGTATGTATTGTTTATTATTTACCGCTTGCGACACGAAGTTACCGCCGAACAGCAATTGTCCGAAATAAAATTGCGCTTCTTCACGGATATTTCTCATGAACTCAGAACTCCGCTCACCCTGATTTCCAGCCCTGTAACGGATGTTCTTGAACACGAAAAATTATCGGAGACTGCCAGAGAAAATTTAACTATAGCCCAGCACAACAGCAAACGTCTTTTACATTTGGTAAATCAAATCCTCGATTTCAGAAAGATTCAGGCCAATAAGATGAAACTGATGGTAGAGGAAGCCGAAATCTGTGGTTTTATTTCTCTGATAATGGAGAACTTCCAATTCAAGGCCAAAGAAAAAGAAATCAATTATTTGTTCGACTCCAACGAGGATAGAATCTATTTATGGATAGATAAAGACAAATTTGAAAAAATAATCTTCAATCTGCTCTCCAATGCCTTTAAATATACTCCTCCCGGAAAGTCAATACGCGTAGAACTGAACAAAACAGAAAAAAACGTAGAAATCGCTATCCACGACGAAGGTATAGGAATTCCTGCCGCTAAAATTTCTTCGCTTTTTCAGCGATTCGAAACCCTGTTCAGCCAAAATACACTATCGCCCTCATCGGGCATAGGTTTGTCTTTGGTAAAGGAACTGGTCGAATTGCATCACGCAAAAATCGAAGTTCTCAGCGAAGTAGGGAAAGGCAGCAGCTTCAGGTTGTTATTCCCCTTGGGAAGCGAACATTTTGCAAATAATCCTCAGGTGGAATTTCTTTTATCCGATCGACAATCGGATGTAAACTTGCCGTCCGAAGAACAAAGCCAAACAGGGCAAGAGGACGATGTGCAAGACAGGCAATCCATATTGATTGTTGAAGACAATCCCGAATTAATCAGCTTTTTGCATAATATTCTATCGAGAGATTATGTGGTACTGCAAGCCACCAACGGAGAGGAAGGGTGGAATAAAACGCAGGAAATGCTCCCGGACATCATTATCAGTGATGTAGTAATGCCTGTAATGGATGGGCTGGATATGGTAAAGAAAATAAAAGAGAACAACAATACCTGCCACATTCCCATCATACTATTATCCTCAAAAGCCTCCCTGGACGACAGAATCAAAGCCCTCGAGAGAGGCATCGACGATTATATCACTAAGCCATTCAGCGCCAGCCACCTTATAACTCGCGTACAGACTTTGCTTGAACAACGTAAATTTTTACAAGACTATTACCTGAACAAATTCAGCAAAAATCAAACAAGCGATGCGGATTTAAGTTCTGAGTCTCCCGCTATTGCCTCCTACGATGAACAATTTATGAAACAGGTCATCGATTATATTGAGCAAAACATCGACAATGTTTTGTTGGTGGTGGAAGATCTTGCTAAGGAATTTCCCATGAGCCGCTCTGTCTTCTATAAAAAAATCAAAAGCTTGTTTGGCCTTTCACCCGTGGACTTGATTCGTACTATCCGAATTAAAAGGGCTGTGCAGTTAATTGACTCTTCCGCCTATTCATTTACTGAAATAGCCTATATGTGCGGCTTCAACGATCTCAGCTATTTTGGAAAATGCTTCAAAAAACAATTGGGGCTTTCACCTTCGGAGTATAGGTTAAAAAACAAATAGTTCCAATCTGGAAACAATTTTTCCTAATTCGGCCAATAACTATTGGCTAAACTTGCAAGTTGAATATTTTTCCGTTTTTTATCGAATTTTGCTATGAAATTTTATCGTACCCTTACACTTATCAGCGGTTTATTTTTTATTACAACCGGCCTTTTCGCCAACAACGGTTTGATTGGCTGGGCCACCTGCAACACCTTAGGCCAAAACGGCACCACCGGCGGCGGCAGAGGGCAGATTGTGCGGGTAAACACCAAAGCAGCCCTTGAGCAATACGCAAAAGCCTCGGGCGATTATATTATTTTGGTCGAAGGCTCCTTTACCGGTACCGGCGTACTCCAGGTGAGCAGCAATAAAACCATCGTCGGTACAGGCAATGGGGCCACCTTCGATGGATTCGGCATTGATGTGAAAGACAAACAAAACATCATTCTCCGCAATCTTACAATCAAAAATGCAAAACCCGACGCCATTGCCATGCGCAATACTCACCACGTCTGGGTGGATCACTGCGATTTATCCAACTCCGACGATGGCTTGTTTGATTTCACCATTGGCTCAGATTACCTGACCGTTTCCTGGACTTTGTTTCACGACCACGACAAAGTGGCCCTGGCAAATTCCGG
>ERZ795056.1278-NODE-1278-length-29624-cov-35.901586_pt1 | contig 29624 bp, 12 predicted proteins | sample MGYA00375140_ERZ795056 | MGnify/ENA primary metagenome ERZ795056 (study PRJEB30185, sample SAMN05720227) | activated sludge metagenome | isolation source: Anaerobic digester | place: USA | collected 2015-03-09 ... | reverse complement strand
CGATGCCCTGCTGCCCCACCGCAAAGCGGGCGGCGTTCATCATCACGAACATGTATTCCAGGCCGCGGTTCTCCTGGCCCACCAGGTAGCCGATGGCGCCGCCATGGTCGCCGTACTGCAGCACCGCCGTGGGGCTGGCCTTGATGCCCATCTTGTGCTCGATGCTGACGCAGTGCACGTCGTTGCGCGCGCCCAGGCTGCCGTCGGCGTTGACCATGAACTTGGGGCAGACGAACAGCGAGATGCCCTTCACGCCTTCGGGCGCGCCCGTCACCCGGGCCAGCACCAGATGGACGATGTTCTCGGCCATGTCGTGCTCACCGTAGGTGATGTAGATCTTGGTGCCGAACAACTTGTAGGTGCCGTCGGGCTGCGGCTCGGCGCGGCTGCGCACCATGCTCAGGTCGGACCCGGCCTGCGGCTCGGTCAGGTTCATCGTGCCGGTCCAGCGGCCTTCGACCATCGGCGCAAGGTAGAGGGCCTTCAGCTCGTCGCTGCCGGCCGTCAGCAGGGCCTCGATGGCGCCGTCGGTCAGCAGCGGGCACAGCGCAAAGCTCATGTTGGCGCTGTTGACCATCTCGATGCAGGCCGCGTGGATCAGCTTGGGCAGGCCCTGGCCGCCGAAGTCCACCGGGTGGTGCACGCCCTGCCAGCCGCCGGCGCCGTACTGCTTGAAGGCGTCCTTGAAGCCGGCGGTGGTGGTGACCACGCCGTCCTTGAACGACGAGGGCGCCTTGTCGCCTTCCCAGTTCAGCGGCGCGATCACGTCCTGGTTGAGCTTGGCGCATTCGTCCAGCACCGCCGCGGCGGTGTCGGGGCCGGCGTCTTCAAACCCCGGCAGCGTGGCCACGGCTTCGAGGCCGGCCACGTGGTTCATCACGAACAGCATGTCCTTGACAGGGGCGAGGTAGGTCATTTCAGTCTCCGGATGCAGCAAGGGCGCCGACTTCGGCGCCCTTGGGGGTGGTTCAGGTGCGCGTCAGTGGCAGCGCATCACAGCGTGTTGATCAACTCGGGCACGGCGGCGAACAGGTCGGCCTCCAGGCCGTAGTCGGCCACGCTGAAGATCGGCGCCTCGGCGTCCTTGTTGATCGCCACGATCACCTTGCTGTCCTTCATGCCGGCCAGGTGCTGGATGGCGCCGCTGATGCCGCAAGCCACATACAGGCTGGGCGCGACGATCTTGCCGGTCTGGCCCACTTGCCAGTCGTTGGGCGCATAGCCGGCGTCCACCGCCGCGCGGCTGGCGCCGAGCGCAGCACCTAGCTTGTCGGCCAGCGGGGTCAGCACCTCGTTGAACTTCTCGCTGCTGCCCAGCGCCCGGCCACCGCTGACGATGATCTTGGCGGCGGTCAGTTCGGGCCGGTCGTTCTTGGCGATCTCGCTGCCCAGCCAGCTGCTGCTGGCCGAGGCACCGACCGCGGCGATGGTCTCGACCGCCGCGCTGCCACCCGTGGCCGCTGCGGCATCGAAGCCGGTGGTGCGCACGGTGATGACCTTGGTGCTGTCGGTGCTCTGCACCGTGGCGATCGCGTTGCCGGCGTAGATCGGGCGCTCGAAGGTGTCGGCGCTGATGACCTTGGTGGCATCGCTGATCTGCGCCACGTCCAGCAGCGCGGCCACGCGGGGCGACACGTTCTTGCCGGCGGCGGTGGCGGGGAACAGCAGATGGCTGTAGCTGCCAGCGACAGCGACGACCTGCGCGGCCAGGTTCTCGGCCAGGCCGTGGCCCAGGCCGGCGCCGTCGGCATGCAGCACCTTGGCCACACCGGCGATCTGGGCGGCGGCCGCGGCAGCGGCGCCGGCGTTTTCGCCCGCCACCAGCACATGCACATCACCACCGCAAGCCAGGGCTGCGGTGACGGTATTCAGGGTCGATCCCTTGATCGACGCGTTGTCGTGTTCGGCAATGACAAGTGCGGCCATGGTCAGATCACCTTTGCTTCGTTCTTCAGCTTCGCCACCAGCGTCGCCACATCGGGCACCTTGATGCCGGCGCCGCGCTTGGGCGGCTCACTGACGTTCAGCGTCTTGATGCGGGGCGTGACGTCCACACCCAGATCGGCCGGCTTCACCACGTCCAGCGTCTTCTTCTTCGCCTTCATGATGTTGGGCAGGGTGACGTAGCGCGGCTCGTTCAGGCGCAGGTCGGTGGTGATCACCGCCGGCAGGCTGAGCGTCAGCGTCTCCAGGCCGCCGTCGATCTCGCGGGTGCAGTTCAGCTTGCCGTCCACCACCTCGACCTTGCTGGCGAACGTCGCCTGCGGCAGGCCGGCCAGCGCGGCCAGCATCTGGCCGGTCTGGTTGCAGTCGTCGTCGATGGCCTGCTTGCCCAGGATGATCAGGCCCGGCTGCTCCTTGTCGACCAGGGCCTTCAGCAGCTTGGCCACGGCCAGCGGCTGCAGTTCATCGGCGCACTCGACCAGGATGCCGCGGTCGGCGCCGATGGCCATGGCCGTGCGCAGGGTTTCCTGGCACTGGGTGACACCGCAGGACACGGCGATGACTTCCGTCACCACGCCCTTCTCCTTCAGGCGCACGGCCTCCTCGACGGCGATCTCGTCAAAGGGGTTCATGCTCATCTTCACGTTGGCGATGTCGACCCCCGTGCCGTCGGACTTCACGCGCACCTTGACGTTGTAGTCGACAACACGCTTCACGGGCACCAATACCTTCATGTCACGCGGCTCCTGGTTGGATGGTTGGATGGATCTGGCTGAGGCTTGCCGAATTCTAGGTGGCGGGTTGCGCACCAGGGAATGGCAAGAAATCGAACGGTCGTGCTATTTTTTGCCATTGTGCCCCAGGCTGCCACGGCGGCGCCGTCACCTGAGGGTCAACCCGGTGCGGCGGGCCGACGTGCAGCTTCAAAGGCCGCCAGGCGCAGGGCAAAGCGGCCCTGCTCCTGCTTCTCGGTGGCCGCCACGCCCGCCGGCAGCGGCAGGGTCTCGAAGAAGTGGCAGGCCACGCGGTGGCCGGGCGCTGCTTCGCGCAGCGCGGGCTCTTCGCTGCGGCAACGCGCCTGTGCATGCGGGCAGCGGGTGTGGAAGCGGCAGCCGCTGGGCGGGTGCATGGCGCTGGGCACATCACCGGTCAGCAGGATGCGGGTGCGCTGCACGCCCGGCTCGGGCCGCGGAATGGCCGACAGCAGGGCCTGGGTGTAGGGGTGCAGCGGGCGCGCGTACAAGGCCTTCTTGTCGGCCATCTCCACCAGCCTGCCCAGGTACATCACCGCCACCCGGTCGCTGATGTGCTTGACCACCGCCAGGTCGTGCGCGATGAACAGGTAGCTCAGGCCGAAGCGCTTCTGCAGGTCCTGCAGCAGGTTGACGACCTGGGCCTGGATGGACACATCCAGCGCCGACACCGGCTCGTCGCAGACGATCAGGTCGGGCTGCACCGCCAGCGCGCGGGCGATGCCGACGCGCTGGCGCTGCCCGCCCGAGAACTGGTGCGGGTAACGGCGTGCATGCTCGGGCAGCAGGCCCACCACCTGCAGCAGTTCACTCACCCGCTTGGCGCGCTCGGCCTGGCTGCCGATGCCGTGCACCGCCATCGGCTCGGTGAGGATGTCACCAATCGTCATGCGCGGGTTCAGCGACGCATACGGGTCCTGGAAGATGATCTGCAGGTGCCGGCGCATGCTGCGCATCTGCTCGTCGCTGGCAGTGGCGATCTCCTGGCCCTTGAACTGCACCGACCCGCCGGTGGGCGGAATCAGCCGCAGCACCAGCCGGCCGGTGGTGCTCTTGCCGCAGCCTGATTCACCCACCAGCGCCAGCGTCTCGCCACGGGCGATGTCGAAGCTGACATCGTCGACCGCGCGCACCTGGCCCACGGTGCGGCTGATGACCACACCGCGCTGCACCGGGAAGTGCTTGACCAGGCCGCGCACCGACAGCACCGGCGTGTCGCCTGCGGCAACCACCTTCGCCTCAACGTTGGACATCGGCCAGTTCCTGAGTGGGCGCCCCGGCCAGTTCGACCGGCGCCTTCCAGCAGGCCACCTGGTGGCCGGGGCCCATGCTGCGCAGCGGCGGCTGGCTGGCATGGCAGTGGGCGTCGGCGAACGGGCAGCGCGGCGCAAAGCGGCAGCCGGCCGGCTGGCTGGCCGGGCTGGGCACGCTGCCCTCGATGGTGGACAGGCGCTCGCGCACCACGTCCAGCCGTGGGATCGAGCCCAGCAGGCCGATGGTGTACGGGTGCTGCGGGTCGTCGAACAGGGCCTGCACCGGTGCGCTCTCGACGATCTGGCCGGCGTACATCACGATCACCTCATCAACCAGCTCGGCGATCACGCCGAGATCGTGCGTGATGATCAGCACCGCCATGCCCAGGCGCTGCTGCAGATCACGCAGCAGATCGAGGATCTGCGCCTGGATGGTGACGTCGAGCGCGGTGGTGGGTTCGTCGGCCACCAGCAGCACAGGTTCACAGGCCAGGGCCATGGCGATCATCACCCGCTGGCGCATGCCGCCCGACAGCCGGTGCGGAAAGTCGTCGAACCGCTGCGCCGCCGACGGGATGCGCACCAGCTCCAGCACCTCGATGGCGCGCTTCTTCGCGTCGTCGTACGACATGCCGGTGTGGGCCCGCAGCGCCTCGACGATCTGCGCGCCGATGGTGTGCACCGGGTTCAGGCTGGTCATCGGCTCCTGGAACACCATGGCCATGCGGCCGCCGCGCAGCAGGCGCCGCTCGTCGGCCGACAGGGCCATCACGTCGCGGCCCTCGAACAGCAGCGCATCGGCCTGCACCTGGCCCGGCGGCTGCGGCACCAGGCCCATCAGCGACAGCGAGGTGACGCTCTTGCCGCAGCCCGATTCACCCACCAGCCCCACGGCGCGGCCGCGCCGCACCTGGAAGCTGATGCCGTCCACCGCCTTGAACAGGCCGCGCTCGGTGTGGAACCAGGTGCGCAGGTTGCGCACGTCGAGCAGCGGGGCGTCGCTGGCCGCGCTGCCAGGGGCATCGGGCATGCTCATGGCGATGTGTCGAGGCCCTTGTAGAAGGTGTACTGGAACAGCATGTGCGCCCGCGCACCCTTCACCTTCTTGGTGGTGGTCTGGTACATGCGCGGGTTCATCACCGGGATCCAGAGGTGCTCCTTCATCACGATGTCCTGCGCGGCCATGAAGCCGGCGGCGCGGTCGGCGGCGTTCAGCGCCGTCTTGCCCTTGGCGATGGCGGCGTCGGTGGCGGCGTCTTTCCAGTTCATGCGGTTGGGCACCGGGATCTGGGCCGAGTCGAAGTAGAAGATCATCAGCTCACCGGCCGACAGGTAGGGCACCGTCACCGTCCACAGGTCGAAGTCCTGGCCGCTCAGCTTGGCCGGCATGATGGTGGATTCGAGCGCGGTGATCTTCCAGTCGACCCCGATCTTGCGCATGTAGCCCTGGATGGCCTCGGTCATGCGCGGAAAGTAGGTCACCTGCGGGATGAAGACCACCGGCGCCAGGCGCTCGCCCTGGGCATTGATGCGGATGCCGTCGGGGCCCTTCTTGGCCCAGCCGGCCTCATCCAGCAGCTTGTTGGCCCGGGCCACGTCTTCCTTGATGATGCCCTTGGTGGCGGGGTTGAAGTCGAGCGCGCCTTCATGGATGTAGGTGTAGGCCGGTGCGGCCTGCCCCAGCATCACGCCCTTGACCAGCTCGGCCCGGTTGATGCCGATGCTCATGGCCTCGCGCACCCGCTTGTCCGACACCAGCGGCCGGCTCGCCTTGAAGCCGAAGTACATCAGCTGGAAGTTGGGGTTGGCCTCTTCCACGTTCAGCATCGGGCTCTTCCTGGCCTGGTCGATGAACTGGGTGGGAAAGTGGCTGGTGATGTCGAAGCGGCCGCTCATCATGGCTGCCAGGCGGCTGGAATCCTCGGGCACGATCTTGATCGACAGCTGCTCGTACTTCACCGGCCCCGGGTTCTTGTACATCGGCGTGGGGCCCCACTTGTAGGCGTCGTGGCGCTTGAGCTGCAGCTCGGTGCGCGGCTGCCAGCTCACCCAGCACCAGGGGCCGGTGCCGTCGATGCCCTTGATGCCGTAGTCCTTGCCCAGGGCGTCCACGCTCTCCTTGTTGTGGATGCTGTTGTTGAACATGGTCAGCTGCACCATCAGGTCGGAATAGGGCTCGACCAGTTCGTACTCCACCGTGTACGGATCGGGCGCGCGCAGTTCCTTGATCTTGCCGGCGCGCCAGGCATAGGGCGCGCGGGTGGCCGGGTCCTTCTGGCGGTTGAAGCTGTAGACCACGTCGGCCGCGGTGAACTTCTTGCCGCTGCAGAACTGCACGTCGTCGCGCAGCTTGAAGGTGTAGAGCTTGCCGTCGGGGCTGATGGTCCAGCTCCTGGCCAGCAGCGGCACGGCGGTCTTGCCGTCCCAGTCCAATGCCACCAGGGTGTCCTGGATCATGTGCGTCACGTCGGACGTGGGGCTCCAGGTGGTGCGCTGGCTGTCGTAGTGCGGGCTGTCCAGGGCCTTGGCCATGTTCAGCGTCTGGGCCGAAGCGGTGGCGCCGGTGAACGTGGCCAGCGCGGCCAGCAGGCCGGTGGCAAGGGCGCGGGTCGTGTGCAGGGGCATGGTTGTCTCCGGGTGCGCCACGGTGGGCTGAGGGAAGGTGCGCATGTGCCTGCGCTCGGTGGTGTCGGCAGTGGCCAGGTTCATTGCTGCAGCCGCGGGTCCAGCACGTCACGCACCGCGTCGCCCAGCAGGTTGGCGGTGAGCACGATCACGAAGATGGCCAGGCTGGGAATGGTGGCGATGTGCGGCGCCATGAACAGGAAGTCGCGCCCCTGCGCGGCCATCATGCCCAGCTCGGCCACCGGCGGCTGCGCGCCCATGCCCAGGAAGCCCAGGGCCGAGCCCACCAGGATCACCTGGCCGAAGCGCAGCGTGAGGAACACCGCGATGGTGGAGATGCAGTTCAGCGTGAGGTAGCGCCAGATCAGCGTGCCGTTGCGCAGGCCCACGGCGCGGCCGGCTTCCATGAATTCCTGCCCCATCACGCCCACGGCGGCGCCGCGCGCCACACGGGCCACATCCGGCACGGTGGACACCACCAGCGCGAAGATCACCGCCGACAGGCCCGACCCCAGGATGGCCGCCACCGCCAGGCCGATCATGATGGCCGGGAAGGCCAGCAGGATGTCGACCAGCCGCATGATCCACGGGTCGATGCCCTTGTAGAACGCCGCCAGGATGCCGAGCACCGCCCCCAGGCCGCCGCCCAGCAGCACGCCGGCCAGGCCCATCACCAGGGTGTTGCGGGCACCGTAGAGCACCCGGCTGAGCATGTCGCGGCCGGTGTTGTCGGTGCCGAACCAGTGCTCGGCACTGGGCGGCTGCATGGTCTTGTTCAGGTCGGTGAAGTACGGGTCGTAGGGCGCAACCCAGGGCGCGCACAGGGCTGACAGCACGATCAGCCCCAGCAGCACGGCCGACACCAGGGCCACCCGGTCGCGTGCCAGGCGGGCCACCAGGCCGGCGCGGCGGCCCAACCCGGCGTTGGCAGCCGGCGCCGCCGGCAATGCAGCAGAGGTGGTGTTCATGACCGCTGCACCCGCGGATCGAGCACGACGTAGAGCACGTCGACGATCAGGTTGATCACCAGGAAGGCCAGCGCCAGGATCATGATGGCGCCCTGGGCGGTGGGGAAATCACTGCTGACGATCGCGCCCACCGCCAGTCGGCCCACACCGGGCCAGGAGAACATGGTCTCGGTGACCACCGCGCCGCCCAGCAGAAATGCCGCCTGCAGCCCCACCAGGGTGACCACCGGGATCAGCGCATTGCGCAGCGCGTGGTGCACGATCACCACCCACTCCTTCAGCCCCTTGGCGCGGGCGGTGCGCACGAAGTCGGCGCCCAGCACCTCGAGCACCGCAGTGCGGGTGATGCGCGCGATCGGGCCGACCAGCACGCTGCCCAGCGTGAGCGAGGGCAGGACCAGGCTGGGCAGCCCACCCTCCCACACCGGACCGGTGCGGCCGGTGAAGGGCAGCAGGTCCCACTTGTAGCCGACGTACTGCATCAGGATCAGGCCGACGAAGAACACCGGCATCGACACCCCGGCCACCGACAGCGCCACGATGGCGCGGTCGAGCAGCGAGCCGCGCCGCACTGCCGCCAGCGTGCCCAGCACCAGGCCCAGCGGCACGGCCAGCACCATGGCGCCCACCATCAGTTCGGTGGTGGGGCCCACGGTGGCCTGCAGCTCTTCCATCACCGACTTGTTGCTGATGATCGAGCGGCCCAGGTCGCCCTGCGCCACGCGCAGGATGTAGTCGAAGAACTGGATCAGCAGCGGCTGGTCGAGGCCGAGGTCCTTGCGGATGCCGGCCACCACCTCGGGGCTGGCATCGGCGCCGGCGATGATCAGCGCCGGGTCGGTGGGCACCACCTGCAGCAGGCAGAAGCACAGGAACAGCACCCCCACCAGCGCAGGCATCGAGACCAGCAGTCTTCGGGCGATCATGGGACCCATGCAGCACGCTCCCGGCAGGTGAATGCGTCGACGAAATTCAGACTAAACGCGGCAGCCGGCGTGCGTCAACCGCGTATTCCCGCCGTCTGCGGGCACCGGGCGCGGAACCCACCGCCGAAGTCACCCAGGCGACAAGCTAGCACCCATCTGGAGCGTCCAGCCCAACGCACCCGTGCCCGCCCGCCGACTAGACTGCACAGCCCATGGCCAGACACCCCGCGCCCCGCATCGGCATCTTCGACTCCGGCATCGGCGGGCTGTCGGTGCTGCGCGCCGTGCAGCAGCGCCTGCCCGCGGCGGCGCTGACCTACATCGCCGACAGCCGGCACACGCCCTGGGGCGAGCGGCCCGCAGGCTGGATCAGCGCACGCTGCACGCAGCTGGCCGGTTGGCTGATCGACCAGGGCGCAGACCTGGTGCTGGTGGCCTGCAACACCGGCACCACCCAGGCCATCGGCGCACTGCGGGCAGGTTGGCCCGGCCAGCACTTCGTCGGTGTCGAGCCCGGCATCAAGCCGGCGGTGGCGGCCAGCCGCAACGGCCGGGTGGCGGTGATGGCCACCACCGGCACGCTGCGCAGCGCCAGGCTGCAGCAGCTGGTGGCCAGCCATGCCGGCGGCGCCCAGGTGCTGCAGCTGCCCTGCCCCGGTCTGGCCGATGCCATCGAGGCGGCCGGCGCCGACCCGGCGCCGCTGCAGCAGCAGCTGGTCGCCATCGCCCAGACCATCGCCGCCAGCGGTGCCGACACCGTGGTGCTGGGCTGCACCCACTACCCGCTGGTGGCCGATGCCCTGCAGGCACTGCTGGGGCCCGGCGTGCAGTTGCTGGACACCGCCGATGCCGTGGCCCGCCGCGTGGCCAGCCTGCTGGACCTGCCGACGCCCGCGGGCCTGCGGGGCACGCCGCCGTCGGCCACGCCACCGCCGCTGCAGCTGCTGGCCACCGCCCATCCGGCAGCGCTGCAGCAGGCCGCGTTGCGCTGGCTGGGCCATGGCGGCGCGGTGCAGCTGCTGCAGCTGCCAGGCGACGCCGGCACCAGCAGGGCCTAGACTGCCGCCTGGCTGCACCTGCGCGGGTGACGGAACAGGTAGACGTAGCGGGCTTAAAACCCGCAGCCGCAAGGCGTACGGGTTCGATTCCCGTCCCGCGCACCAGGTGGGCCCGGCCGGGTTGATCGGCCGCCCGGCCCGGTTCATCGCAGCAGGCGGGGTGCTGGTCGCCGGCGCCGCCGGCCGACCGGCCACACGCTACGCTGTGCGCCGATGACCAACGCCACCCCGCCGCATCCACAGGCGCACCCGCTGCACCAGCCGCTGCCGGCCGAGCTGATCGGCCGGCACCATGGCTGGCTGACCCGCTACCGCACCTACCCGGTGTTCAGTCGGGCCTGGGTGCTGGGGCGCTGGCGGCTGTGGGGCCCCAGCTGGGGGCTGGCGATGCTGGCGCTGGCCGGCGGCGTGGCCATGGCGCCGGCCAGCGAGCGTGCCTGGTCGCTGCTGGCCGTGCCGGCCTTGCAGACCCTGTTGCCGCTGGTCGTGCTGCCCTGGCTGGGCTGGTGGGTGCGCCGGCAGGGCTGGCCGCCGGCACAGGAGTGGCGCGCCCTGGTGGCCGTGTTCGCCGTGGCGCTGGCGCTGTTGGGGGTGGCCCACCGCCTGGGCGTGACCGAGCCGCTGAAGCAGTGGCTGGCCGAGCAGTCGGGCATGGTCGACGCCAGCGGCAAGCGCCGCAAGGTGCAGATGTCGGTGGGTGTCAGCGTGCAGAGCGATCCGGGCGCCGCCGCGCCCGCCACCCCTGCCTCGGGCCCGACCGGCACCCACCCCGCGGTGGACACCACCGACTGGAGCCAGACCCTGATCTGGACCGGCCTGATGGCCTGGCTGGGCGGCGCCAGCGGCCTGTGGGGCTGGCGCCGCGAGCAGGCCGGCCTGGCCAGCCTGCAGCGCGAGCAGGCGCTGCGCCAGGCCCAGGCCGCCCGGCGCGAGGCCGAGCTGCAGCTGTCGGTGCTGGCGGCGCAGGTGGAGCCGCACTTCCTGTTCAACACCCTGGCCGGCGTGCGCAGCGCCATCGCCACCGACCCGGCCCGCGCCAGCGTGATGGTCGACCGGCTGGTGGACTATCTGCGCGCCAGCATCCCGCGGCTGCGCAGCGACGGCAGCGCCCAGGCCACGCTGGGCGGCCAGCTGGACATGGTGCACGCCTACCTGGGCCTGATGGCCGCACGCATGCCGCGGCTGCAGTACAGCGTGGACGCGCCCGCCGACCTGCTGGCGGCGCCCTGCCCGCCGTGGATGCTGATCTCGCTGGTGGAGAACGCCATCAAGCACGGTGTCGAGCCGAAGATCGGCCCGGCGCAGGTGCAGGTCAGCGCCGCGCGCACGGCGGCGGGCGACCTGGCCATCACCGTGGCCGACGACGGCGTGGGCTTCGGCGGCGCCGGCAGCCACAGCACCAGCGGCACCGGCCTGGGGCTGTCCAACATCCGCACCCGTCTGCAGCAGATGTACGCCGGCCGTGGCGGCCTGACGCTGACCGCCCGCCCCGGCGGCGGCGTGGCCGCCACCATCACCCTGCCTGCCGACACCCCGGAGCCCGCATGAACACCGCCCCGACCGCCGTGATCGCGGATGACGAAGACCTGCCGCGCGCCGAGCTGCGGCGCATGCTGGCGCAGGCCTGGCCGGCGCTGCAGATCGTGGCCGAATGCGAGCATGGCCCGGCTGCGGTGGACGCCATCGACACACTGCAGCCGGCGATGGCCTTTCTCGACATCCGCATGCCCGGGTTGAGCGGGCTGGACGTGGCGCGCGCGGCCAGCGGCCGCTGCCACACCGTGTTCACCACCGCCTACGACAGCCATGCGGTGGCCGCCTTCGACGCCGGCGCGGTGGATTACCTGCTCAAGCCCATCGCCGCCGACCGCCTGGCCCAGGCGGTGGCCCGGCTGCAGGCGCGGCTGGCCGCGCAGCAGCCGGCCGCCGACCTGGACGCCCTGGTCAGCCGACTGGCCGGCCGGCTGGCAGCCACACCCGGCGCGGTGCGGCCAGCCACCGCGCCGCCGCTGCGCTGGGTGAGCGCCAGCGTGGGCGAGACGATCAAGCTGTTCGCCATCGACGAGATCCTGTTCTTCCAGAGCGACGAGAAGTACACCCGCGTGGTGACAGCCACCGACGAGGCGCATGTGCGCAAGCCGCTGAAGGAACTGGCCGAAGGGCTGGACGCCGAGGTGTTCTGGCAGGTGCACCGCGGCGTGATCGTGCGCGCCAGCGCCATTGCCCGCGCCCAGCGCGACGACATGGGCCGCATCACGCTGCACCTGCGCCAGCATGCCGACACGCTGAGCGTGAGCCAGGCCTACGCCTGGCGCTTCAAGCCCATGTGAGGCAGCGCCGTGTTGCGGCGCTACTTGCGGTAGTGCTCCAGCGACGGCGGCGGGTTGTAGCCCAGTTCACGTGCGCGGGATTCCCAGCGCGCGGCGGGCTGCGGCTGGTCGAGCCGGCGGTAGTGCAGCGCCAGTTCGTAGCTGGCGATGCCGTTGCCCAGCTCGGCGGCGTACTGCATCCAGCCCTCATAGCGTGACAGCGCGGCGCCGCTGCGTTCGCGCGTGACCCACTGGCGGCCCACGCGGGCGGCGGCGTCCTTGTCGCCACGGGCGGCGCGCTTCAGGTCGCCGTTGTAGGCCTCGCCGCGCTCGTCGGCGGGGTCGAATGACCGGCGGTACAGCCGCACGTCGTTGCGGCGCAGGATGCCGGCGGCCTCACGCGCGCCTTCGGCCGCCACCTCGGCCGCGCCGGCGCGCGCACTGGCCGGCCAGCGCTGGCGAAAGGCTTCTGCCTGGCGCAGCAGCTCGGGCGGCCACAGCGTGGCCTGCAGCGCGTTGAAGTCGGCGTCTTCGGCGGCGCGGGCCAGGGCGGCGCGGGCCTGCTCCTCGGCCGTGGCGCGGGCCCGCACCGCCGCCAGCTGCCGCGCCGACGCCACCGGCATCGGCACGCTGCTGTTGTCGGCGATGAAGGGGAACTGCGCAAAGCGGCGGATCACCGACAGCGGGTGGCCCAGCATGCGGCGCTGCACGTCCAGCTTGACCAGGCGGAACAGGTCGGGAAACGACAGCTCGTCCGACGCGGTCTGCAGCTGCTGCACCAGCGCGCCGGTGTAGAAGGTGGTGTCGGTCTCGCGCTTGGGCGCGATGGCCGGCTTGCCGGCGCCGGTGGAAAACGCGATCAGGCAGCCCGGCGGGGCTTCCACCTGGTTGAAGCCGTCCACGCCACGGGCGCTGGGTTTCAGGTCGGTGCGGCAGGCGTCGATCACCAGCACGGTCAGGCCGTCGGGCCGGCGCGGCAGGCGCTGCAGCAGGTCGCGGTTGAGCGACAGGCTGCCGCGCAGCAGCTGGTCGGCCGCCGCGTCGGGCCGCACGCCGGCGCCCACCAGCAGGTTGTCGGCGTCCACCTGCAAGCCATGGCCGCTGAAGTAGAAGAACAGCGTGGCATCGGCCGGCGCGGCCTGCGCGCTGGCCACGAAGCGCTCGATCGCGCTGCGGGCGGCGCCGGGGTCGGCGTCCAGCACGGTGCTGGTCTGGAAGCCACGCTGCGCCAGCGCGGCCTGCACTTCCTGCGCGTTGGTGTGGATCGACGGCAGGTCGAACGGCTCGGGGTACTGGCGGTTGCCGATCACCAGCGCCAGGCGGCCGGGGTCGGGCAGCGGCGGCCCGGCGGCCCGGCCAGCCAGCGGCGCCGCCAGCGTGGCGCCCAGGCCGGCCTGCACCAGGCGGCGGCGCGCCGGGCTGAAGCGGCCTGTCATGGTGTGCCCCCGCAGCCCAGCAGGTTGCCTGCCGCGCTGCAGCTGGACGGCAGCTTCAGCCCCTGCGTGCCCTGCGTGGCCGGGCGGCCCGGCCCCACTTCGGCGATGACACCGGCGCGCAGGCGGATGGCCACGTTCTCGGTGCGCACCGTCTCGTCGAAGCGCTCGCGCCGCGCCGATTCAGACACCGACGCCACCGCCGACAGCGAGCCGGCCAACTGCGGCGTGGCCGGCAGCACGTTGTTGTAGAACAGGGGCACCTCGGCCACGTCGCCCGCGCCGTCCTGGAAGAAGCTGTACCCCGCCTGCCCCACCTTGGGCCCGGCCAGGAACACCGCCACCCCGCCACCCGCGGCCCGCTTGGGCAGCAGCTGCACATAGCCGGCGTTCAGCCCTTCGGTGCGGCCGCCGGTGCCCAGGCCGCCCACGTTCACCTGCACCGGCCGGTCGGCCGTGCCCAGGCTGGCCACCGTGGCCAGCGCCTCGGGCAGCAGCGTGATCTGCAGGCCGGGCAACGAGCGCTGCTGGCCGAAGTTGACATCGTTGTACCAAAGCCGCGCCGTCAGCGGGCTGGTGGGCTCGGTGACCAGCCGGCCGGTGGTGACGCGCAGCACATCGGCTTCGACACCGTTGCCGCCCACCTGCACCACCTGGCCGGCCAGCGTGATGCCGGCCTGCCCGGCCTGGCGCCCGGCCAGCAGGTCGATCGGCGCCCAGGCCGTGTTGAAGGCCGCGCCGCTGAGCGCCGACACCGGGCCGTCCAGCAGGTTGGCCGTCTGGCCCAAACGGATGGAGCCACCCGCCGTGGCCTGCAGCAGCAGGCTGGCGCCAGGCTCGGTGCGCACCTGACTGTGCGCGTTCTGCCACAGGGTGTCGTCGGCCAGCGCGATCTCGCGGCCGCGCAGCGGGTCGACCGCAGCCACCTCGCCCTGGGCAGGCACCGGCACCTGGTAGCCGGGCGTGGCATGGGCCCGCAGGGCCAGGCTGCCGGCCAGCACATGGAGCTGGCCGTCGCGCCGCGCGTCGCCGGTGGCGGCGACACCGGCGGCCACCGGCGCGCCGATCTGCAGCGTGCCGGCGTCGATCTGGCTGCCAGCTGCGGCGGTGGCGCCATCGGCCAGGCCGCGCAGCGTCACCTGGCCCAGGCTGAGCGGGTTCCACGGCGCGTCGGCGGCCGCGCCGGTGCGGCCGGCGCCGAGCAGCAGCACGCCGGCGTCGACCGACAAGGGCTGCGGCCCCCACTGGTTGCCGGCGTGCAGCGCCTCCACCCGGGCAGCTGGCGCGGCCAGGGTGATCGGAACGCTGCTGGTCACGGTGACAGGGCCGGCGTAGCGCTGGTGGCCGCTGGTGGCCACGCTGCCGCCCAGGCTGACGGCACCGTCGGCCGTGAGCGCGCCGAGGCGGTCGTCGCCACCGGTGGCCAGCGAGGCACCGGCGGCCAGGCGCAGGTGGGTGGCATCAGGCAGGCGATCGGCGCCTTCGGTGCGCAGGCTGCCGCTGCTGACGATGGTGTCGCCGGTGTAGCTGAGCGCGGTGCTGGCCAGGCTGAGGTTGCCGCTGCCGGCCTGCTGCAGGCTGCCGCTGCCGCTGACGGCCTGGGTGAGCTGCACCGCGTCGCTGCGCTGGAAGCGCAGCAGGCCGTCGTTGACCACGGCGCCGCGGCCCAGGCTGCCGCTGGTGCCGCCGTCACCCAGCTGCAGCGTGCCGGCCTCGATGCGGGTGTCGCCGTGGGCCTGGTCGGTGCGCAGCAGCCAGGTGCCGGCGCCCTGCTTGGCCACGCTGCCGTCACCGCTGAAGCGGCCGCTGAACACGCCGTCGCTGCCGTCGGCACCGGCGGCCAGGGTGAAGCTGCCCAGCTGCACCTGCGCCGGCACCGCGGCGCCGCCCGGGTCGCCTGGCCCGCCAAGATCGACCAGCCGTGCCAGCACCTGGTCACCACCCAGCTGCAGGCGGGTGCCGGGCGCCATGGCGAGCTGGGTGTCGGCCTGGACGCGCTGGGCCGCGCCCGTGGCCAGGCCGCCGGCCTGCACCTGCAGGCTGGGGGTGGTGAGCAGGCCGCTGGCCGCCACGCTGAGCAGCCCCCCCGCCACGGCGGTGGTGCCGGCCACCTGCACCGGCGTGGCCAGCGTGGTGTCACCGGTGCTGGTGAGGGTGGCGGCCGACAGCGGCGTGAACACGGTGGCGCCGTCGAGCAGCACCGCGCCATCCACCCGCAACTGCGCCGCCGGGTCGCCAGCAGCCAGCGCGCGCTGCTGGCCGGCTGCCAGCACCACCGGTGCAGCACCCAGCGTACCGGCCAGGTCCAGGCTGGCCAGGCGCTGGTCGGCGCCCAGCAGCAGCGTGGCACCACGCTGCACCACCAGGCGGGCGTCGGGCGACAGTGCCGGCCCCGCGCCAGTGGCCAGGGTGCCGGCATCCAGGGTCAGCAGCGGCGTGGCCAGGCCGCCGTTGTCGGCCAGCGTGAGCTGGCCACCGGCCAGCGTGGCGCTGCCGCGTGCCTCCACCTGCGCGGCCAGCAGGCTGCTGCCGCTGCTGCGCAGCACGTCGGCGCTGAGCCCGGTCAACACGCTGGCGCCCGCCAGCGTGGCCGCCTGGTCGACCCACAGGCTGCCCACGCCGGCCAGGGTGCCGGCCATGTGCAGCGTGGCCACCTGCTCGGCGCCGGCCAGTTGCAGCGTGCCGGTGTCGACCACCACGGCCGGCCGGCCGACCAACTGGCCGGCGGCCTGCGTGGCCAGCGTGGCGCCGCCCTGCAGCGCCAATGTGTCTGTGGCCAGGCTGCCACCGGCGCCGAGCAGCAGCGTGCCGCCAGCCACCGTGCTGCTGTCGGCCTGCACGGCGGCGTTGATCTCGCTGCGGCCCTGGCTGCGCAGTGTGGCGGTGCGCACCGTGGTGTCGACCACGGCCGAGCGCAGGTCGGCGCTCTGGCTGGCCGTCAGGCCACCCGGGCCCGACAGGCGGCCAGCCAGGTCGAGTGACTGCACCGCCACCGGCGCCATCAGGCGCAGCGCCGCGCCGGGCGCCACCCGCACGTCGGCCCCGCTGGACAGGCTGTTGCTGCCCAGGCTGACGAGCAGGCCGGCGTCCACCGTCACCAGGTTGCGGCCGGCGCCGCTGCCGGCCAGCTGCAGCGTGCCACCGCCCTGCTTCAGCAACTGGCCCCCCTGGCCGGTGACGGCACCGCTGTAGAACGAGCGGTCGTCGCCGGCGCCGGTGTCCAGCCGCAGGGTGAAGGCGCCCAGGTCGACCAGGGCGCTGCCATCGGCCGCCGCGCCACCGGGGTTGGGCGCGTCGCCCAGTGCGGCCAAGGTCTGATCGCCGCCCAGCACCAGGCTGGCCTGGTTGGCCAGTTGCACTGCGCCGGTTGGCGGCAGGCGCTGCGCGCCCTGGGTGGCCAGCGTGCCCGCCAGCACCCGGGTGGTGCCGGTGTGCGTCGACACGCCGCCCAGCACCAGCTGGCCGGCGCCGGCCTTGTCGATGCCGCCCGCCGCACCGGCCAGATCGGCCAGCGCGCCGTTGTAGGCCACGGCGGCGCCGGCCGCGATGTCCAGCACGGCACCGCTGGCGCCCAGGGCGATGCCGCGGCTGGCGGCCAGGGTGGTGCTGCCAGCCACCTGCAGGCGGCCGCCGTCCAGCAGCAGGTGGCCGGGGGTGGCGCTGGCGGGTGCGGTGCCGAGCTGGGCATCACCATCGATGGCCAGGCTGCCGGCCCGCACCCGGGTGGCACCCGCAAAGGTGTTGGCCCCGCTCAGGGCCAGCTGGCCATCACCGGCCTTGGTCAGCGCGCCTTGCGCCGGGTCGACCGACAGGCCCGACAGCACGCCGGCAAAGGCCAGCTGCTGGCCGCCCGGCACCGCCACGGTGCCACCGCCGGCACCCAGCTGCAGTCCGCGCGCAGCCGCCAGCGTGAAGCCGGCATCGGCCTGCAGGGTGCCGCCATCCAGCAGCAGGTGGCCGGGCGTGGCCACGCCGGGCACGGCACCCAGCTGGCTGTCGGCGCTGAGTGCCAGGGTGCCGGCCAGCACCTGGGTGGCCCCGGTGTGGGTGCTGGGCGCCGCACCCTGCAGGCGCAGCAGGCCGGCGCCTGTCTTGGCCAGGGTGCCGCCGCCGGCACCGGGCGCGTCGGCCAGCGCGCCGGCCAGGCCCACGACCCGGCCGTCGGCCACCTGCAGCGTGGCGCCGCTCGGGCCCAGGGCCAGGCCGCGCTGGGCGGCCAGCACGGTGTCACCGTCGATCTGCAGGGTGGCGCCGTCGATCAGCAGGTGGCCCGGCGTGGCCACGCCGGGTACCGCGCCGAGCTGGCCGTCACGCTGCAGCGCCAGGCTGCCGCCGCGCAGCAGCGTGGCGCCGGTGTAGGTGTTGTCGGCCGCGCCGCTGAGCAGCAGGCGGCCATCGCCGGTCTTTTGCAGCATGCCGCCGCTGGCCGGTGGATGGTCGCTGACCAGGCCACCCAGTTGCAGCGTGGCACCCGCGGCCACCTGCAGGGTGCCACCGGCCGCACCCAGCTGCAGCACGCGGGCATCGGCCAGCTGCAGGCTCTGGTCGACCTGCAGGGTGCCACCGTCCAGCACCAGGGCGCCGGCCGGTGTGCCGAGCTGACCGTCGCGCTGCAGCGCCAGTGCGCCGGCCTGCACCACGGTGGCGCCGCTGCGCTGGCTGTCGGCCGCGGCGGTCAGGGCCAGCGTGCCGCTGCCGGTCTTGGCCAGCACGCCGGCACTGGTGCCGTCGGCCAGCGCAGCCGGCACCACCAGGGTGTGGCCGGCATCCACCTGCAAGGTGCCGCCGGCCCCTTGCAGCACCAGTTGCCGCGTGGGCGCGAGCGTGACGCTGGCGGTGGCCTGCAGCGTGCCGCCATCGAGCAGCAGGCTGGCCGGCGTGCCGGCGCCCGGCACGGCGCCCAGTGCGCCGTCGCTGGACACGGCCAATGTGCCGCCCAGCAGCGCCAGGCCGCCGGTGTGGCTGTTGGTGCCGCCCAGGCTGAGGCTGCCGGCACCGGCCTTGGCCAGTTGCCCGCCACCGCGGATGGTGCCGTCGAAGCGGGTGCTGCTGCCCGTGCCACCGGTGGTGAAGCGACCCTGGTCCAGCACCAGCGCACCGGTGCCCGCCAGCGCGCCCACGGTCTCGCTGGCGGTGGCCACCACGGTGCCGGCCGCGCCGATCTGCAGCGCCAGCCCATCGGCCAGTGCCGCGCCGCCGGCCAGGACCAGCGTGCCCTGCTGCACATCGACCGCACCGGTGAACAGGTTGGCGCCGGCCAGCGTCAGCCGGCCGGCCCCCAGCTTGGCCAGGCCGCCGCTGCCGCTGATGCTGCCGCCGAACAGGCTGTCGGCCGCGGCCGCGGTGGTGAGCTGGAACGCGCCCAGCTGCACCGCGCCATCCCCTGCCAGCGTGCCGATGGTCTGTGCTGCGGCCAGCATCAGGCTGGCACCCGCATCGACCTGCACCGCGCTGGCCACATCCAGCGCCTGCGCGCCGGCCAGCACCAGGCTGCCGGCCTGCACCTGGGTGGCGCCGGCATGGCCAGTGCTGCCGTCCAGCGTGAGCGTGCCGCCCCCTTGCTTGACCAGGCCGCCGCTGCCCTGGGTGCTGCCGGCAAAGCGGGTGCTGCCGCCATTGCCACCGGCAGCCAGGGTGAAGCCATCCAGCACCACCGCCGGTGCCACCGGCCCGTCCACGCTGGCCAGCGCGCCGATGCGCGTGTCGCCCAGCAGGCGCAGTTCCACCCCGGGCTGGCTGGCCAGGGTGACGGTGCTGTCGGCCAGCACGGCCGGCGCGGCCAGCGCCAGCCGGCCTGCCTGCACCAGCGTGCCACCCTGGTGGCCGCTGGCACCGGCCAGCGTCAGCTGCCCGCTGCCCTGCTTGACCAGGGCGCCCGCACCGGCCAGCGTGCCGTCGAACCGGAAGTTGCCCGCATCGCCCAGCGACAGCGTGGCACCGGGCTGCAACAGCAGGGCGCCGGCGCCGGTGAGTTGCGCCAGGGTCTCGCTGGCATCCAGTTGCAGGGTGGCGCCCGCGGCGATGTCGACCACCCCGGCATCGGGCACCGCCTGGCCGCCGGCCAGGCGCAAGGTGCCGGCCAGCACCTGCGTGCCGCCGCCGTGCTGGTGCACACCGGTCAAGGCCAGGCTGCCGGCGCCCTGCTTGGCCAGGCTGCCGGCGCCGTCGATCCGGCCGGCGTAGCTGCCGTCGGTGCCCTGGTCGAACACCAGCTGCGTGGCCACCGTGATGTCGCCCTGCAGGGCCAGGCTGTCACCCTGCAGCGTGCCGGCGTCCACCAGCGTGCCGCCGCTGTAGCTGTTGGGCCCGGCCAGCGTGAACCGCCCGCTGCCCAGCTTGCGCAACGCGCCACCGCCGGTGATGGCGCCGCTGAACACGGTGTCGGCCGTGCCGCCTGTCGACAGCGTGGCCCCGGGGGCCAGCACCACCTGCCCGGCATCGGCCCCGGGCTGTGACAGCGACTGCACCCGGCTGCTGGCCAGCACCGCCAGCGTGGCGCCGGGGCCCACGCTGACCGCGCTGTTGGCCAGCGCATCGGCCTGGGCCAGCGCCAGCGTGCCGCCCAGCACCTGCGTGCTGCCGGCGAAGCCGGTGGCCGCATCCAGCGTGAACTGCCCGCCGCCCAGCCACTGCAGCACGCCGCCAGACGGGCTGCCGATGCCCGCGCCGGAGAGCGTGCCGCTGAAGGTGCTGCTGGCGCCACCGGTGGCCAGGGTGAAGCCCTGCAGCTGCACCGCACCAACACCCGACAACGGGCCCAGCCGCACATCGGCGGCCAGGTCCAGCGTGGTGCCCGCTGCCAGGTCGACCGCATTGGCGGCCCCCAGGGCCTGGGACTGCTGCAACGCCAGGCTGCCGGCGGCCACCTGCACCGCGCCGCTGAAGGCCGGGCTGGCGCCGGTCAGCGCCAGCGCGCCCAGGCCCGCCTTGGCCAGCGCCCCATCCCCCGCCAACGGCCCCTGCAACTGCAGCGTGGTGCCACCGTCCACCAGCAGCGTGGCGCCAGCGGCACCGACCACCACCGTGCGCTGCGGCGCCAGGGCGAGCGTGGTGCCGCCAGTGGCGCGCAGGCTGCCGCCGTCGAGCGTGAGCGTGGCCGCGGCATCGCCCAGGGCCGCATCGGACGCCACCGCCAGCACCCCATCGGACACCAGGGTGCCACCGCTGTGGATGCTGCTGCCACCCAGCGTGAGCGTGCCCGCGCCACGCTTGGCCAATGCCCCGCCGCCGACCAGACCACCATCGAAGCGGGTGCTGGCGGCATCGCCGACGGTGAGCACCTGGCCGCCGGCCAGGGCCACGGCACCGTGGCCGCTGAAGGCGCCCACGCGCTCGCTGGCGTCAACCTGCAGCGTGCCGCCGGCCATGGCCAGCGCGGCATCGTCCGGCAGGGCCGACCCGCCCAGCAACTGCAGCGTGCCGGCCAGCAGCGTGGTGCCGCCACGGTGGGCATTGGCACCGGCCAGGGCCAGCACGCCGGGGCCCAGCTTCAGCAGGGCGCCGTCACCGCCCAGCGTGCCGTCGAACCGGCTGCCGGCCAGGCCGGTGGACAGCGTGGCGCCTGCGGCCAGGGTGGCGTCACCGGCGCCGGCGAGGCTGCCGATGGTGACGCTCTGCTGCACGTCCAGCAACGTGCCGGTGGCCAGGTGCAGCGCATTGGCGCCCGCCAGGGCCTGCGCATGCTGCAGCACCAGGCTGCCGGCCTGCAGGTCCAGCGCACCGCTGAAGCCGCTGTTGTCGCCGGCCAGCCGCAGCGCGCCCGCACCCTGCTTGGCCAGCGTGCCCCCACCGGACAGCGGGCCGTGCAGGTCCAGGCCGGCGGCGGCCGATGCATCGAGCGTGCCGCCCTGGGCACCCACGACCACGCTGCGCCCGGCGTCCAGCGCCACGTTGCGGGTGCCGGTGCTGGCCAGGATGCCGCCGTCCAGCACCAGGGCGCCGGCCACGGCACCGAGCTGGCTGTCGTCGCTGACCAGCAGGCGGCCTTGCCCGACCCGCGTGCCGCCGGCATGGCTGCTGGCGCCAGACAGGGTGAGCGCACCGCCGCCCTGCTTGGCCAGGCCACCGGCCCCGGTGAAGCTGCCACCGAAGCTGGCATCACCCGCCGCGCCCAGCGTCAGCACGGTGCCCGCCTGCAGCGCCACGGTGCCGCTGCCGGCGAGTGTGCCCAGGGTCTCGCTGGTGTCGATCTGCAGGCGGCTGCCGGCCGCCAGCTGCAGCGCGGTGGCATCGGGCAGCGCATCGCCACCGGCCAGGCGCAGCGTGCCGGCGGCCAGGTCCACCGGGCCGCTGAAGCCGCCGGCGGTGCCGGCCAGGCGCAGGCTGCCGTCGCCCAGCTTGCGCAGGCTGCCGGTGCCGCCCAGGGCGCCCAGCACATCCAGCTGGCCGGCAGCGGCCTGCACGTCCAGCGTGCCCCCGCCGCTGCCCAGCAGCAGCGGGCGGCTGGCGGCCAGCTGCAGCAGGCCGGCGCCGGCCATGCGCAGCGTGCCGCCATCGAGCCGCAGTGCGGCGGCGCCGTCGCCCAGGCTGGCGTCGTCGCTGATCTGCAGCGCGCCGCCCAGCACCTGCGTGCCGGCGGCATGGCTGCTGGCGGCCGTCAGCGTGAGCGTGCCGGTGCCTTGCTTGGCCAAGCCGCCCGCCCCGCTGAAGCTGCCGGCGAAGCTGTCGTCGGCCGCGGTGCCCACCTGCAGCACGCTGCCCGACACCAGGCCGACCTGGCCCTGGCCGCTGAGGCGGCCCAGCACCTCACTGGCGTCGACCGCCAGTGCCGTGCCGGCCGCCAGTGCCAGCGCGCCGTCATCGGGCAGCGCCAGGCCACCCGACACGCGCAGCGTGCCGGCACGCAGGTCCAGATGGCCGCTGTAGCCGCGGTTGTCGCCGAGCAGGCGCACCTCGCCACCGCCGTCGATGGCCAGCCCGCCGGCACCGCTGACCGCGCCCGGCACCGCCAGCGTGGCCAATGGCAGGGCCGACAGCACGCCGCCACCTGCGCCCACCAGCACCGGCCGGCCGGGCGCCAGCACCAGGTTGCGGCCGACATCGGCCTGCAGGCTGCCGCCGTCGAGGGTGAGCAGGGCGTCGGGCGCGCCCAGGCGTTCATCGGTGTCGACCCGCAGCACGCCGCCGGCCACCACGGTGCCGCCCAGCTGGGTGTTGACCCCACCCAGCACCAGCGCTGCCGCCCCGCGCTTGACGAGCGTGCCGCCGCCGCCGATGGCGCCGCCGAAGAAGGCATCGGCGGTGGCGTCGACGGTCAGCGCGTGCGGGCCCAGGGCGACCGCGCCGTCGCCCGACAGCGTGCCCACGGTCTCGCTGGCGTCCAGCTGCAGCCCGCTGCCCGCCAGCAGCTGCAGCCAGCCAGCGTCGGCCAGCGCGGCGCCGCCAGCCAGGCGCAACTGGCCGGCAGCCACCAGGGTGCCGCCGGTGAACAGGTTGGTGCCCGACAGCGTGAGTGCCCCGCTGCCGCGCTTGACCAGGCCGCCATTGCCGGCGATGCCGCCGCCAAAGGCCGTGTCGGCGGCGCTGTCCAGCGTCAGCCAGTGGCTGCCCAGCGCCACCGCGCCGGTGCCGGTGATGGCGCCCAAGGTCTTGTCGGCCTGCAGCTGCAACGTGGCGCCGGTGTCGACCTGCACGGCAGCGCCATCGGGCAGCGCGCCAGCCGCCGCCAGCACCAGCGTGCCCGCGGCCACCCGGGTGCCCGACGCCGGATGGTTGCTGCCGGCCAGCGTGAGGCTGCCGGCACCCTGCTTGACCAGGCCGCCATCGCCGCCGAGGCTGCCGTTGAACACCGAACTGGCCGCGCTGCCGGTGGTCAGCGTGTGCGTGCCCAGCACCACCTGGCCGGCGCCGGACAGCGGCCCCAGTGTCTCGCTGGCGGCCAGCTGCACCGCTGCACCCGCGTCCACCCGCAGCGCGCCGCCATCGGCCAGTGCGCTGCCACCGGCCAGCACCAGCGCACCGGCCTGCACCACCGTGCCACCGGTGAAGCCGTTGCTGCCCGACAGCGTGACGCTGCCCGCACCCTGCTTGACCAGCCCGCCGGTGCCGCCCATGCTGCCGCTGAACAGGGTGTCGGAACCGTTGCCCAGCGTCAGCGTCTGCGGGCCCAGCGCCACGGCGCCGGCGCCCGTCAGCGCGCCCAGCGTTTCGCCGGCCGCCAGCTGCAGCGTGGCACCACCATCCACCCGCACGGCCGACGCGTCGTCCAGCGCAGCGCCACCGGCCAAGGCCAGCGTGCCGGCCTGCACCGTGGTGCTGCCGCTGTACAGGTTGGTGCCGGACAAGGTGAGCGTGGCACCGCCCTGCTTGACGAGGCCGCCGGTGCCGTCGATGCCACCACCGAAGCTGCTGTCCGTGGTGGAGCGCACCGTCAGCAGGTGGCTGCCCAGGGCGATGAAGCCGTCACCCGACAGCGGGCCCACGGTTTCGGCCGCCCCCAGTTGCAGCACGGCGCCAGCGGCCAGATGCAGCGGGCCGCCGTCCGCCAGGGCCGTGCCGCCGTTCAGCACCAGCGTGCCGGCATCCACCGTGGTGCCGCCGGTGAAGGCATTGCTGCCGCCCAGGATGAGGCTGCCGCTGCCTTGCTTGCGCAGGCTGCCCGCCCCGGTGATGGTGCCGTCGTAGCTGCTGCTGGCGCTGCCGCCGGCACTGCCGTGGGTCAGCGTGGCGCCGGCGGCCAGGGCCACCGTGCCCGCGCTGTTGCCGGCCAGCGCCTGCACGCTGCTGCTGGCGTTGACGGCCAGTGTGGTGCCGGCCGGGCCGTTGAGCAGCACCGTGCTGCCGGCGTTCAACGCATTGGCCGCCTGCAGCGCCAGCGTGCCATCCAGCAGTTCGACGAAGCCGCTGTATCCGGGGCTGGCCTGGCGCAGCGCCACGGTGCCGGTGCCTTGCTTGACCAGGGGCCCGGCGCCGACCAGGCTGGCATCGATGGTGCCCGACTCCAGCAGCAACTGCCCGGCCAGCAGACTGCCGCCGTGCAACTGGCCGCTGGTGTTCAGCAGCAGCATGGCAACGCTGCGGGTGCTGCCGCCCAGGTCGACGCTGCCACTGCCGTCGATGGCGAGCGTGCCCCCGGTCGGCAGCGCCAGGTCGCCTGCCAGGGCCAGCGTGCCGCCGCTGACGGTGGTGCCGCCGAAGTAGCCGTTGGCGCCGCTGAGCGTCACCGTGCCCGTGCCTGTCTTCACCACCCCGCCCGCGCCGCCCTGCAGGTCGGCGCTGATGCTGCCGGCCTGCAGGTCGAACTGCGACGCCGACACGCTGCCGTTGCGCACCGTGCCGCCGGTCAGGCGCAGCGTGGCCAGGTGCGGCGATTGGCCGCCCAGGTCGAGCACCCCGCCGGCCACCTGCACCGTGCTGCCAGCCGGCAGTGCCGCGGCACTGCCCAGGTGCAGCGTGCCACCCTGCACCGCCGTGCCGCCTGCGTGCAGGTTGGCGCCGGTCAGCAGCAGCGTGCCGCCGCCCACCTTGGCCAGCGCGCCATCGCCCACCACGGCGGCTGCCAGGGCGCTGCCATCGCCGTCGGCCGACAAGGTGTGGCCCGGGCCGATCTGCACGCTGCCCAGCAGCGCGCCGCCCGCCGATCCGCCCGACAGCGCGCCGATCCGCACGTCGGCCTGCACCGCCAGCGTGGACGCGGCAGCCTGGCTGAGGCTGACGCGGTTGCCAGCCCCGAGCGCCGTGGCGCTGTCCAGCGACAGCCGGCCGCCATCCAGCTGCACCGCCCCGGTGAAGCCGCTGTTGCTGCCGGCCAGCGACACGCCACCGTCGCCCGCCTTGGTCAGCGTGCCGCCACCGCCCAGGGCGCCGGTCAACGACAGCGCCACGCCGCTGGCCACGTCCAGCGTGCCGCCCGTGCCCACCAGGGACACGGCCCGGTTGACCGACTGCGCACCGCCGCCGGCCTGCCAGGCCAGCGTGGCGCCGTTCTGCAGCGTGACGGCCGCGGCCGCGTCGCCCAGCTGGCCATCGGCACTGACCTGCAGCGTGCCGCCCGAGGCCACCGTGCCGCCCGCATGGCTGTTGGTGGCCGACAGCACCAGCGTGCCGCCGCCCACCTTGGCCAGCGCCCCGGCACCGCTGACCACGGCGGCCAGCGCCGTGCCATTGCCATCGGCCGACAGCGTCTTGTCGGCCGCGATCACCACGCTGCCGAACGGCGTGGCGCCGGTGGCGCCGCCCGACAGCGCGCCCAGCGTGGTGTCGGTGTTGACAGCGAGCGTCGACGCCGCCGTGCTGCTCAGCGTCAGCGTGTTGGCGCTGCGCAAGGCCTGGGGCTGGTTGAGCGCCAGCGTGCCGCTGACCAAGGTGACGCTGCCGTCGAACCCGCTGTTGCCGTCGGCAGCGGCATGTGCCAGCGACAGCGTGCCGGCGCCGGCCTTGGTCAGCGCCCCGCTGCCGCTGAGGGCACCGGTGACCGCCAGCGTGCCGGTGATGTCGAGCGTGCCGCCGCCAGTGCCCAGCACCACCGCACGGCCGGTGCTCTGCGCCGTGCTGCCGGCATTCCAGGCCAGCGTGGCGCCGTTCTGCAGCGTGACGGCCGCGGCCGCGTCGCCCAGCTGGCCATCGGCACTGACCTGCAGCGTGCCGCCCGAGGCCACCGTGCCGCCCGCATGGCTGTTGGTGGCCGACAGCACCAGCGTGCCGCCGCCCACCTTGGCCAGCGCCCCGGCACCGCTGACCACGGCGGCCAGCGCCGTGCCATTGCCATCGGCCGACAGCGTCTTGTCGGCCGCGATCACCACGCTGCCGAACGGCGTGGCGCCGGTGGCGCCGCCCGACAGCGCGCCCAGCGTGGTGTCGGTGTTGACAGCGAGCGTCGACGCCGCCGTGCTGCTCAGCGTCAGCGTGTTGGCGCTGCGCAAGGCCTGGGGCTGGTTGAGCGCCAGCGTGCCGCTGACCAAGGTGACGCTGCCGTCGAACCCGCTGTTGCCGTCGGCAGCGGCATGTGCCAGCGACAGCGTGCCGGCGCCGGCCTTGGTCAGCGCCCCGCTGCCGCTGAGGGCACCGGTGACCGCCAGCGTGCCGGTGATGTCGAGCGTGCCGCCGCCAGTGCCCAGCACCACCGCACGGCTGGTGCTCTGCGCCGTGCTGCCGGCATTCCAGGCCAGCCTGGCACCGTTCTGCAGCATGACGGCCCCGGCGGCGGCGCCCAGCTGGCCATCGGCGCTGACCTGCAGCGTGCCGCCCGCCACGGTGGTGCCACCGCGGTAGGCATTGGCGCCGGTCAGCGCCAGGCTGCCGGCACCCAGCTTGGTCAGGCTGCGGGCGGCGGCCGGGGCACTGCCATCGCCGATGGCGCCGGCGATGGTGATGGCCCGGCCGTCGGCCACGGTGATGCTGCTGTCGGCGGCCAGGCTGACAGCGCCGGCCAGACCCAGGCTGCCGACATCCAGGCTGAGCGCGGCATCCAGCGCCGTGGCGCCCTGCACCGTGAGGCTGCCCGCGGTGAAGCGGGCCGCCGTGGGGTTGCCGCCCAGCAGGTGCTGCCCGGCGCTGCCCGGCAGCCCGATGGTGATGCTGCTGGTGCCGGCGTCCAGACTGCCTTGCACCAGCACGCGGCCGGCCGGGTCGGCACTGTGCGCATTGCCGCCGGTGGGCGGGGTGCCGACGGTCGGGCCGTCCATGTCCTTGCTGGCCACCAGGCTGATCGGCTGGTTCAGCGTGGTCACCGCGCCGTTGGCGGTGACGACCACGTGCCGGCCCGCCTCGGCGCTGAAGCCCTGGCCGGTGTTCAGGGACACGGCCGCGTCGATGGTGACGTCGCGGGTGGCCTGCAACAGCACGTGGGTGTTGTCCCGCTTCAAGGCCGCCGGGGTGATGGTCAGGGCCGTGCCAGGCGCGTCGTCCCAGGCTTCTTTGCCGTCGGACGTGGTGGTGGTGCCGGTGGCGCTGACGGTGATGTCCTGCGGGTCCAGCAACCAGCGCCCGGCCCGGAAGCCGGGGGCCGCACCCGCGTCCACCGTGCCGCTGCCGATGCCCAGGCGCAGCTTGCCCGAGGTCTCGACCGCACCGCCGTCGCCGCCCAGCAGGCCGCCGCGGGCCTGGATGTGGCCGTTGAACACCGTGCTGTCGTCGGCCCACACCACCACCTGGCCGCCCGGGCCCAGGCGGATGGCGCTGGCATCGAGCCGGGCACCGGCGGCCACGCGGGTGTGCAGCGCATGGCGCTGCGGCCCCAGGCCCTGCCACGCGCCGCCCACCTGCACCAGGCCGCCGCCGGCATCGCCACGGGCATCGAGCCGGGCCGTGCTGTCCAGCCACACCCGCTCGCCCAGCACCCGCACGGTGCCGCCGGTCTGGCCCGCATCAGTGGCCGATGCGTCCAGCGTGCCGGCCACGCGGGTGATGCCGCCGGCGCCACCATCGACCAGGATCTGCGGCCCCGGGCCGCCGATCACCACCTGGCCGCCCTGCTGCACCAGGCCCTGTGCGCGCACCACGCCGTCGAGGTTGAGCACCGTGTCGGCAAATTGGCCGCGCGCCGCGGCCCGCAGCTCGGCGCTGCGGGCCAGCAGGCTGGCGGCGGGCAGCAGCTGCAGCCGCGCATCGAGTTGCTCGTCGCGCAGGTTGAAGAAGATCAGCCCGTCGCCGTCCACGTCGACCTGCACCGCGCCGGCCGCGGCCAGGCCCAGGCGGCCGGCCAGCACGTTGCCGCCCACGCTGAGCTGCGGGCCCACCAGCGCCACGGTGCCGCCGGGCGCGCGGATGCGGCCGTCCATGCGCAGCAGGCCGGTGGCGCCATCGGCGGCGCTCAGCTGCCAGCGGCCGTCGGCGCCGGCGGTGGCATTGACCGACAGGGTGGTGGCCAGCAGGCCACCCACGTCCACCTGCGCGCCAGCCCCGAAGACGATGCCGCGCGGGTTGCTGAGGAACACCCGCCCGTTGGCCTGCAGCTGGCCCAGGATCAGCGACGGATCGGCCCCGGTGACCCGGTTGAACAGGATGGACTGCGGATTGGGCTGCAGCACCTGCACCCGCTCACCGGCGGCGATGTGGAAGCTGCGCCAGTCGAAACCGGCGCGGTCGGTGGTCTGGCGGATCTGCAGCGTGCCCGGCGCGGTGTGGGCCAGTTGGGCCTGGCCCTGGGTGGGCGTGGCGCCGTCCGGCAGGGCCCACGCCGCCGGCGCCGCGGCCAGCAGCAGCGCGCAGGCCGCCGCCAGGCACACCGGCCGCAGCGCACCCAGGCGGGCGGCCGGCGGATGGACGGGGCGGCGGGCGGCGGCCATGGTCAAAAGAAGTAGGTGAACTGCGCGTACAGCCGCGGGTTGCGCACGCGCTTGTCCGACCGCGGCTCGCCAGCCAAGCGGCCGGCCAGGCTGACCCGCAGGGTGTAGGTGCGCGGCCGTTCCCAGGCCACCGACACGCCGGCGCCGCTGTAGCTGGCGTCATTGACGAACCGGGCCTGCTGCGCGCTGGCATCCTGCCGGAAGCGCACTTCACCATGGTCGATGAACAGGCTGAACACCGTCTCGCGCGCCAGCCGGCCCAGCCAGTCTTCGGGCGGCAGCAGGCGCAGTTCGGCACTGAGCACCAGGCCGCTGTCACCGGTGCCTTCACCGGGGGCGAAGGCGCGCACGCCGTCGGGCCCGCCCACGCGGAACTGCTCGCCTGAATCGAGGTTGTCGAACGCCCACTGGCCGCGCAGCGCGGCATACAGCAGCAGCCGGCCGTCCACCAGGTTCTGCAACCGGTTCAGGCCGACCGACAGCTTGCTGTAGCGCGGGGCATCGTCCAGCGCACCGGGCCGGCCACCGTCGTAACGCACCTCGCCGCCGGCCAGGTGGGCTTCGAAGGTGCTGACGGCGCCGCCGAACCAGTCGTCGCGCAGGTCGCCGGTCAGGCCCAGGCTGAGGCTGCTGACCTGGCGCTGCCGTGCGATGCCGCCGGTGCTGTCGTCGTAGCGCTTGTGGTCGACCGAACCGACGGCAAACACATTGAGATTGCGCGAGCGCACCCAGGGGTACAGCGCATAGGCGTTCAGCGTGAGGCCGTCGCCATGGATGTCCAGCCCGTTGAACTCGGCACCGTCGAGCTTGTAGCGCACGGCGGACAGCGACGTGCCCAGCTTCCAGCCGTTGCTGCCCACCGGCATGGCATAGCTCAGCAGCCCGAAGCCCAGCCCGCCGGTGGTGGACGCCAGCACGCTGGCGGTGAAGGCGTCGCCCAGCCCGGCCAGGCTGTTGGCGGCCACCAGCGCCCCCAGCCGCGCCGTGCCCAGGAAGCGCGAGCCGTTGACGTCGGCATCGGCCTTGCCCGACCAGCGGCTCTCGGCCTGGCCGGTGACACGCAGCGACGCCGTGCCGGGCTGCGCGCCGGCCACGATGTCGAAGCGGGCGGTGATGCCGCGCAGGTCGTTGA
>ERZ795056.1276-NODE-1276-length-29663-cov-21.933768_pt1 | contig 29663 bp, 24 predicted proteins | sample MGYA00375140_ERZ795056 | MGnify/ENA primary metagenome ERZ795056 (study PRJEB30185, sample SAMN05720227) | activated sludge metagenome | isolation source: Anaerobic digester | place: USA | collected 2015-03-09 ... | reverse complement strand
CTGTCTTTGTCAAAAGGACGTGAGGCCGTTGCAGGATCGTCGTTGCGCACCGAAATGGCGTGCATAGCATTAAAGCCGCCTATACCGCCAATGCCAATGGCAGCTTCAGAACCGCCGCTGATCATGATGTCTTCTTTACCCATCCGGATATAGTTAAACGCATCGATGATGGCATGGGTGGATGAAGCGCAAGCTGCTACCGTAGAATAGTTGGTGCCTTTAAATCCGTATTTTATAGAAATATTGCCGCCGGCAATATCGGCTATCATCTTGGGAATAAAAAACGGATTAAAACGCGGTGTGCCGTCTCCTTTGGCATATTCCAGCATTTCATCGGTAAAAGTATCCAATCCGCCAATTCCCGAACCCCAGATTACTCCGGCCCTGTTTAAATTAATGGCCGTGAGGTCGAAAGCAGCATCGGCCATTGCCTCCTGTGCAGCTATCAAGGCAAATTGTGCATACAGGTCAAGTTTTTTCGCTTCTTTGCGATCAAAATAATTACCTGCGTCGTAGTTTTTTACTTCGCAGGCAATTTTTGTTTTAAATTTTGATGTGTCAAAGCGTGTAATTGACGCGCATCCGCTAACCCCCCTGACCAACGCATCCCAATACTCATTGAGATTGTTGCCTATAGGGGTTATTGCGCCAAGTCCGGTAACAACAACCCGACGTAACTCCATTAAAAAAAGTCTTACTTCGTATTATTTTCGATATACTTAATGGCATCGCCAACTGTCCCGATTTTTTCAGCTTCTTCGTCGGGAATGGCTATGTTGAATTCTTTTTCAAATTCCATGATCAATTCAACAGTGTCAAGAGAATCTGCACCCAGATCGTTGGTGAAACTTGCTTCGGGGGCTACTTCGTTTTCGTCTACGCCAAGCTTATCAACTATGATAGCTTTTACTCTTGCTGTAATGTCTGACATAATTATAATTTTTTATTAAACAAGTTGCAAAGGAAAAAATTAATTCAGACATGGCAAAGATTTTTTTTGCCGGGAGAGATTGTTATTTATTGTAATAATCTGAAATACAGGCGCATATAAATCATTATCGGAGAGTTATTTTAACAAATTTTAAGAGAATTTGCCTTGCTATTTATCGCCCGTATGGCCAAAACCGCCTGCTCCGCGGTCGGATTTCTGCAGCACATCCACTTCGATCCAGGAGGCTGTTTCGTGCCGGGCAAATACCATCTGAGCCACCCTTTCGCCATCATTAATCACAAAATCTTCGGAGGAAAGATTGACCAAAATAATCATTACTTCTCCTCGGTAGTCGGCATCAATGGTGCCGGGAGTGTTAAGTACGGTAACCCCTTTTTTTATGGCCAGTCCGCTGCGCGGCCGTACCTGCGCTTCATAGCCCACGGGGATTTCAATAAATATGCCGGTAGGCACAAGCACCCGCTGCAAGGGTTTCAATACAACAGGACTATCGAGGTTCGCCCTCAGGTCCATTCCCGCGGAAGCATCGGTTTCGTACTTGGGCAAAGGATGTTTTGACTTGTTGACAATTTTTACGTTCATTACTTCCTGATTAGGTTTAATATTTTTGGCTTTTCAATAATAATAACCATCACAACAAAGCTTAGAAGCAGTATGGTGTTTACAGTCCAATGCACCCATTGCATATCGGTTACAATATAAGTACTGCCGTAATATAATGCAACAGGCACCATAATATATAAAAGTATCCTTTTTATATTATAATTAACATGATAGTGTTTTTGCCCGATAAAGTACGAGGCCACCATCATAGAGGTGTAGCAGAAAAATGTGGCCCACGCAGAGCCCAGATAGCCAATAAGTGGAATTAGCAAATAATTCAGTACCAGTGTTATGATGGCCCCCATGATGGACAGATAAGCGCCAAACCTTGTCTTGTCGGTTAGCTTGTACCATATGGAAAGATTATAAAAAATTCCCAGAAACATATTGGCTAACAATAGTATGGGTACCACGACCAACCCCTCAAAGTATTCTTTCCCGACAAAATATTTCACCACGTCGATATACATCATGATGGCAAGAAAAATAAAGGAACAAACAATCACAAAATACTTCATCACATCGGCGTACAACATTTTGGCGTTGGATTCTTTGGCCTGTGAAAAGAAAAAAGGTTCGGCGGCGTATTTAAAAGCCTGAATCACAATGGTCATCATGATGGAAATTTTGTAACAGGCTGAATAAATACCTACCTGCGACATGGCAATGTCGGGTGGCGACAAATATTTAAGCAGTATGCGGTCGATGGTTTCGTTTATAATCCCAGCCAAGCCAAATATCAGCAGAGGCAGGGCATAACGGATCATTTTTCTCCAGACGGCCGTATCCATGCGGAATTTGCTGATGGGAACAATGATATAAAGCATTACTAAGGTAATTCCACTGGCAGCCAGGTTGGCAATAAATATGTACCCGACACCAATGGAGGGGTTATACACCAGATTGGTCAGGCCGGTTAATAAGCCGTTTTTACCCAGGTAGGGGCATAACAGCAAAAAGAACAGGTTGAGCGCCACATAAACCGAGATGTTGAAAATTTTTACAAAGGCAAACATTTTTGGCCGGTTGATGGCCCTGAGTTTGGCAAAAGGAATGGTGGACAGGGCATCAAAGGCGATGATGAGGGCAAACCACCGGACATATTCGCTGTGTTGAGGATACCTGATCATATCGGCCAGCGGTTGGGCAACCCAGAATACCAGCAGGATAAAAACCGTGGAACTAACTATTAGCGAAAGGTTTGCTGCATTATAAACTCTTTCCCTGTCGGGATTGTTTTTTTCGTAAAATCTGAAAAAAGCCGTTTCCATGCCATAGGTGAGCAACACTATCAGCAACGAAACATAAGCGTACATTTCGCCCACTATGCCATAATCGGGAGGTGCAAATATGCGGGTATGTATAGGCACCATCAGGTAATTCATCAGGCGGGCAACTATGGTGCTTACGCCATAAATGGCTGTCTGTCCGGCTAATTTTCTGATTGGATTGGCCACTCTATTTTTTTTTGCAAATTTATAATTATAATGCTCATTAGTGATAAAAACATAAAATACAATTTTTTATTTTATCTCCGGTTTTTTGGCTTGTAAGTATTATTTCGAGGTATTCTTACGTTATTAGTAATAATGGTCTGGCAAGTCATGAAAAAAGCTTTATATCTTATACTGCTATTGGTATTTTGCACTGTTCAAATTCAGGCGCAGGAGGTACCGGAGATAAATAAAAAAATTATTGATTACGTGAACACTGTGATTGGGAAAAAAGTTGATTATGGTGAGTGTTGGGATCTGGCGTACCGGGCGGTAACAAAAAACAACTGCGAATGGGACGGAAAATACAAGTGGGGCCAAGAAATTGATCCTGCAACCGACAGTGTTTTTCCCGGCGACATTCTGCAATTTTATAACGTAACACTAAAATATAAAGATGGCAACAAAATTTACAAAGAGATATTCAAACTGCACACCGCCATCATATACAGCGTAAAGGGAAAAGGACACTATGAAATTGCCCACCAGAACAATGCATTTTCTGGTCGTAAGGTGGGGCTGAGCGATCTTGATATCCGGAATAAAATATCGGGCACCATAGAGTTTTACAGGCCTGTCAGAAAAACTAACTGATAAAGATTTTCTGAAGAATTATGGAAACAATGAAAAGGCCGAGGATAATTTCGCCGAATAGTTTTTTTTTCAGATTCAGGTAATAATAAGCGACAAGTATTGACAGCGGAAGAAGGGTGTAAGAAAATTCATACATCAGATTTTTTACAAGGAACAGCACGCTCAGGGTGTTAACGGCAAGTAGCCAGAATATAGCATATAGGGCTTTTCTGACGTGAATAACCTTCTCGTGCGACAACACAAACATCTTTACCGAGGAAATCAAAAATAAGACCACTATCAGCGCTAAGGTTATGTACTGATATAAGGAAAGCGTTCGGAAATCCCCGCCAAAGTTCATGGAGGAAAAAACCCTCCGGTAATCAAACAATACCGCCGACAATTGATCTGTAAGTAAGAAATAAGTAAACAAATACACATACACCGTGGCAACTCCCAACAGGCTGATAACCCATTCCCGCCAAGTAAAAGGCCGGTAAAGCAAGATAAATATCCAAATTATTATCAATAAGCCCACAGCCTTAAAATAGAACAGCGAACCAAGGCCCGTCAGTATGCCGCACAAAAAAATCTCCCGGTAGCCGTCGTCTTTATTTTTTATCTCAAACAGCAGCATTAATACGATCATGATAAAGGCGTTGACGATAAGACAAGGATGCAGCGTTAGCAATTTTGGACTGCTGCTCATCAGCAAAATATACAAAAAGGCCGGAAGGTAAGAGTTTTTGGGCGAAATTTTGATCTCGACAAGCATGGTGTTCAGCACCAGGGCTTCGGCCAACAATAAGATAAAAGCCAACCCCTTATAAAGCCATGGGATGCTGTATGTTTTAAAAAATAGCATGTTGTACCCATAGGAAAGGTCGATAGTGCCCATCATGTCAACGCCTTTAAAGAATGCCGGCAGCCACAACGCCAAAGCAGACAGCAGGATAAACACTATCTGAAAATTGGTATGATATTTAAAAATGCGTGTAAACAAAGTGTTGCCGGTTTTACATCAAATCGTTGCCGATATCGTGTCTGTAATACTTTCCCTCAAAATCAATGATAGCTGTGTTTTTGTATGATTTTTCCCTTGCCTCCGTCAGCGTGGCGCCATATGACATCACTCCCAGCACCCGGCCTCCGTTGGTTATTATGTTTCCTTCTGCATCCACGGTTGTTCCGGCATGAAAGACAGTACTGCCGTCGAGGGCGTTCAGGCCGGCAATCTTCTTGCCTTTTTTGTATTTTCCGGGGTACCCTTCCGACACCATCATAACAGTAACGGCATAGCGATCATCAATGTCCAGTTGTTTTTCATGCAGGGTTCCGCTTGCCGTTGCCAGCAACAGTTCCACCAGGTCGTTTTTTACGCGGGGCAACACGCTTTCTGTTTCAGGGTCGCCCATGCGCACATTGTATTCAATCACGTATGGATTGCCTCCCACATTCATCAGGCCGATAAAAATAAAACCGGCATACGTGATTTTCTCCTGCTGCAGCCCCTTGATAGTTGGTTTAATAATCCTTTCATGCACCTTATCCATAAACACTTCATCGGCAAAGGGAACACCTGAAACAGCCCCCATACCGCCCGTGTTCGGCCCGGTATCGCCCTCGCCGATTTTTTTATAATCTTTGGCAGCGGGCAACACCAGGTAATGATGGCCGTCGGTAAGCACAAAAACAGAGAGCTCAATACCTTTAAGAAATTCCTCGATAACTACTTTTTCGCCGGCCTTACCAAATTTTGAACAGGCTAGCATTTGTTCCAGTTCTGCCCTGGCATCACCGGCATTGTTTAAAATTACCACGCCTTTTCCGGCAGCCAGCCCGTCGGCCTTTAAAACGTAAGGAGGTTTTAAGGTATCAATAAAAGAAAGTCCTTCTTCCAGTGTTTCCCTGGTAAATGTACGGTAGGCAGCGGTAGGGATGTTATATTTATGCATAAACGCCTTGGCGAAGTCCTTGCTTCCTTCGAGTTGTGCACCTTTTTGCGAAGGCCCTATCAGGGGAATGTGTTTTAGTTCAGCGTGCGCCTGAAAATAATCATAGATACCCTGTACCAAAGGATCTTCAGGCCCCACCACCACCAGCCCGATTTTTTTTTCTTTGACCAACAGCGCGATTTTTTCGAAATCCAAGGGGCTGCAGTCAATGTTTTCGCCGCAGAAGGCCGTACCGGCATTTCCGGGGGCAATGTAAAGCTTATCCAGTAATGGACTTTGTGAAAGCTTCCAGGCAAAAGCATGTTCGCGTCCGCCGGATCCCAGGAGTAAAATATTCATATATTGGTAGTCTGTATTCAGACCCAAAATTAAAACAAATTCTTGAGGCGGTATTGATACCTGCATGATAAATTCACGAATTTAACCTGCAGGATCACCATCAATTATTCCGGCTACCTGTTTCGGTACAATGCACCCCTCATTTTTGCATATTTAACTGATATCTCGAGACCTCCTTTTAGTTTTGATGCACGTGAAAAAGAAGAAATGTTGATATCATAAGACAGTCCGACACCAAAATCGTGGATTTCAAAATAAATCTGCGGAATGATAGCGTCTTTATGCCGGTAATGCACCCCTACGGATAAGGCCGATTCGGTGGTGTATCCGGTATAGTTGGTAACGCTGTTGGTAAGTATCCTTACAAGCATGCCGGCTTCCAATTCGTAAGACGCCCCCTGAAACATAAAAAGGGCCGAGGGTATGATGCCCACTCTGGTATCCTCAAAATCATAACGTCCGTCGGCATGAAATACAACGCGCGGATACTTCCTTTCATTGGCAAGACTAAAATACCTTTGTTTCGGCTTGGTGGCATGAAACAAGGCTGCTCCGAAATCAAAAGACGCCATTTGCCTTCCACTGAAGGAATTTAAAGGCCGTTGCCAGTGATACAACACGCCGGCAGCCAGGTCGTAAAACAAATAGGATGACTTTTTCGCCACCTCATAGGATGGCAGGTTGGGGTCGTAACTCTGTCCGTTGTATTGATTGGGCCATTGGATAGCTGAAAGATCTATAGAGCTGTAAGTAACACCACCCAGGATGCCTGCGGATAACTTCTGGCTCGACCCTACAGGTACAATACAGGATATAGCTGTACCAAAATGGGTGGTGGTCAAATGAGAATCGCCTGCTTTATCGGAAAACAATAAAGCCCCTGCACCCAGATAAGCTGCACTTTTTCGATTTTTGTTGATATAGATGGGCATATCATATGACCCCATGAAGGTCTGGTAGGGCTTACCCATTTCCACCCACTGGTTTTTAAAATTGATAATTCCCCGGTAAAATCCATCATAAGCCCCGGTGGAAGCAGGATTTAATAGTAACGGAGTCTGGCTGATCTGTGAAAAATGAATGTCTTGTGCCTTCAGCATGGACACGCCTGTAAGAATAAACACCGCTATCAGAAAATGTTTTTTTCTCATCTTACCAGTGTTATGTTTCCTGCCTTTTTTATTATCTCGCCCTTGCGGTCTGTTACCGTGAGCTTATATGCGTAAACCCCTGTTGGCGCATCCTTGCCGTTATATGGAAAGGTACCATCCCATCCCACCGACTGATCGTTGCTTTTAAAAATTTCGTGTCCCCACCGGTCGTAAATCACCAGCTCCATAGCTTCCAAATCGCCAAAAATCAGATAGATATCGTTATTATGATCGCCGTTTGGGGAAAAACCGGTGGGTACATACAAATCAGGACACACACCTGTTACCAATACGGTGAGGGTTGCGGAATCCTGGCAACCGGCTCCCGGTCCGTTAGCAGCAAGCACTGTATAAGTGGTTGTCATATCCGGTGAAGCCAGGGGATTGGCGCAATTAGTGCAGCTCAGCCCGTCGGCAGGCGACCAGGTATAAGTTGTTCCGCCCGAAGCAATCAATTGGGTGCTGCTTCCGGGACAAATGGTAATATCGCCGCTATGTGTTAATACCGGCGGCGGTGCAATGGCGATGGTAATGCTTGCCGAGCCAAAACTGCAATCTCCGGTTACCGATACGGTATAAGTGGTTGTACTGGTGGGTACTGCCAAAGGGTTTGGACAGTCGGTACAGCTCAAACTGCCGGCCGGACTCCAGGAATAGGTATTGGCGTTGCTGCAACTTAACAGCGTGGTATCGCCGAGGCACAAAGTTGTGTAAGTAGCGGATACCGTTGGGTTCGACACACCATATTGCTCAACGGTAACGGTAACCGACGCGGTGCCACTTCCGCAAGCACCGGACACGGTTACCGTATAGGTAGTTGTAACGTCCGGCGAGGCTATAGGGTTGGCACAGGTGGTGCAACTTAAGCCCGTTGCGGGACTCCATAAAAACGAACTTCCCGAACTAACCTGCAGCGCCGAAGAGTCGCCGACACATATTGTTGATGGCGTGGCAACGGCAGTAGGAGCAGTGCTGCCCGAGAAATGTGCTATCACGGTATCGCCCGTGGTAAAAAGAAAGGAAATCGCGGTGTCGTTTATGCCGGGTACCGGTGTGTGGTGGTGCATCTCCCAGTGGTCAAAACAATAATTTGAAGATGGCATGGCTTTCATCAGGATATTCATATTGCCCGGGTATTGTCCCGACCAGATAAAGTTGGTTAATGTCAGCGAATTGAGTTCTATGGTGCCGGCTCCGGGCGGATCTACATCCACCACCAGCCGAAAGGGGCCTGTAACAGGCCAGCAGTTGTCAAACAGTTGTACCACCATATTGCAGCGGTCCTGTATAAAGGTTCTCAAAGTTTGATAATTTGTCCACCACTCGCTGTATGTGCCTCCCCATCGGTTGATATGCTGTTGCATTTCGGGCTGAATGACATTGATCATGCTGTCGAGCAGGGTTGTCATGCGGTTGCAGGTAAGCGGCCCGTTCAGCAGGTCGAAATACCGCATGATGTAGTACTGATAAAAATCCTGGTTTTGCAGCAGGGCATTGAGCACAGGAATATGTCCCTGTCCTCCGGGATTGTTCAGCGAATTAGGGTCGCATGGGTCGGCATTGATATTGGTGTTGGGTATGCCTGTGTAGTTGATGTAATGATTAAACGTGGCATCCTCGTCCCACAGGCAATAACGCCATTTCTTTTTGTCGGCTTCCACATTAAGCCCGCGCCACCAGATAGTGTTCCAGTTCAACCAATCGGAACATACGGCAAACGAGTTTAATATCACGTAATCGGCAAGGCTTTTTATGCTGTACAAACTGTCCACATAATGATAGTTGGCCGGATCGGCCATGTTGTTGGTAACTATAAAGTTGCGGAGGTTGTCCCAGTCCGTCTGTGCTTGGGCCCCGCCGTATTCGCTCCAGGTGCTTCCCCAGGTTTTCAGCATTTGGAGTGAGTCTTCTTTGGTATCATGGTAATATTCCATAAAATCCTTATCATCCACTTTTTCGCGGGTATCGTACATGCCCCAGTATTGGCCGTTTACATACATAATGCAGGGCGCCCAGGTTCTTTCATCCATGTGTAGATGGGCTTTTTGCGAAAGAGTGTGTACATACGAGTCGCGTATGTGAGCAGAGCCCGCTGTGGAAAACGGGTAATTATCGTTGGCGGCCGCTTTGAAAATGATGTGTTGGAACTCGGTGCGCGGCTTGGAATTGAATATCTGTACCAACAAAGCATAATTATAGCCGTACTGGTCGTGGCTCACAAAGTCTATACCCCGCTGCGAATAAGCCCAGGAATCGTTGCCATGTTTATTGGTGTTGCCATAACTTTCGGTAACAAATTGTCCGTTGTGGTCGAAATATTCCACCCCGGTGTACGGTTCGCTCTGGGTGCCGTTCATCAGAGCCATCACGGCATCCCCGAATATGGAAACCACTTCCACCGTATGGCTGCTGTTGATAAAATAAGTGTTGCTCTCCACAAAACTCGCGGGGACATTAGGTGAGGAGCTGAAAGCTTTGGCCCGTAATACTGTGGTGGCGGTAATGGGGACCGGGCTTGTGTACGCCGCAGATGCCGCTGTTGGCGTGCTTCCATTTGTCGTGTACCGTATAGTTACGCCGGGGTCGGGCGAGGTAATCGCGACATTTTGGGCTGCCGTATAAAAACCGGCTGAAACACTCATCACAGGACGAGTGGCATATTCGGCATACGGGTTGGTGTTGCCGGCGTTGGGCGTGGGTGTCAAAAACACACCCCAGGTGGCCGCCCCGTTGGTGGTCCTTCCTCTTGAATGTCCTTCCAGAGTGGGTTTTAAAGTTACCGAGTCAACAATGTCTCCCGAAGCATCTGCAATGACAATCGCTTCGGGCAGGCATTGCGTAAGTTTAAAATTGGCATGTAGGGTGCCGGTTTTTATATCCCTGCCCGAAGCCCAGATGCGCAGAAAACCATGCGAGGGTATGGTGGCAGAGGTTATCCGCCATTTGGTGGGGTTGGTTTTTTTATCGCTCAGATACCAGCCATCCAAACTTACGGTAATAGCCATAGGGTTATATATCTCTAACCAGTCTTCATATTCACCAAAATTATCCATGAACGAACTGACGTTAGAGCAGGAATATTCATTGATGACAACCTGGCCTTTGAGAAAGTAATTTGTTGACAGAATTATTAAGAAAAAAAGAAAAAATTTTTTCATTCTCAGGCAGTTTGGAAAAACTATTACGAATATACGCATTTTAAAGGGTTTTTGCAAACAAATTTTTCCGGAGATTTGTATTTATACATAATGTTTCAGATAATGCAAAACCGAGGAAATCTCTTTCTTCTTTTTTTAGTTTTTCAAGGGATATCTGCCCGCCATCAGACCGATTATGGTATAAAAATTGAAAGAACCTTTTCGGAAAACATTTTTCTGATGATTTTTCAGTTAATTTTGTATGATTATGAAAAAAATTTTTGTTCTCATTTGGTTTTGTGTGTTAGCTGTTCCTCTTTTTTCGCAGGATCCGGCCGAAGACCGCAGCCGTTATCAATATTTTGACACCATAAATTTTCCGGATGGTATAAAATCAATCACTGTTTATATTAAACCTGATTGCGGACGCTGTGAATCGGTTACCAGTGTGCTTGACGACGCAGTAATTCCTTATACTCCGGTAATAATTAATAATGATTCGGTAAACCGGATTTTAGAGAAAAAATTTGCCGAAGCCGTCAAAACAACCGGTATAGGCTGGGGAATGAAATATCCTGTGCTGGAAATAAACGGGACATTATATTATGTTATCGCTAATCACTGGTATTTCGTCAATCAGCTAAAAGACTTTTATTGTAAGGAATAGCTTTTCCGCGCTGAGGGTTGCTGTAATAATTTAAAAGAGGAATTGACAAATATGAAAAACATAGTAACTGTCATTTTTATCAGCTTAGCATTAATTCAGGGAATTTTTGCTCAAACTGAAAAACAAACTATTTCTAAAATTGATAAAATTGTTTTTGACATTAAAAGCAATCTGAACAATTATCATAAAATTAAAAGCGAAACCGACAGCATTTTGGACGCGACTAACACCAATCATAATCTTACTGAAACCGCTTATAAAAATGGCAAAGAATTATTATTGGTCCAATACGTTGATTTATATGGGCCCTTGAAATCGGCAGATTATTATTTTTACAATAATCAATTAATTTATATTGAAATTAAAAATCGTGACAATTCTTTTGAAAAAACCTACTTTAATGATAACACATTAATAGCCTGGTATAAAAATGATAAAGAGGCAGACAAGACTTCTGAGGATTTCAAACAGGTTGAAAAGTCAGCCATACCAGTTGGAGAAAAGTTGATAAATCTTTACGATAGTAAATAATTACTAAAGTCAGCTCTTAATATCATTGACCGGGCAACTCTAGAAATAAAAAAGTTCGAGCGATAGAAGTTCTGAAAAACGTAGTATACTGAGCGTATAGGAGTATTTATCGAACGAACATAAACAAAGAAAATTGAAGTTTCTAGAGGTGTCCTATACTCAACACCATGCAAATGTTATAGACGAAGATTGCCGCCATCAACCGTGGAGTTATACATAACCGTCACATCCTGCGGATGCGAACGCTCACCAAAAATCCTTTACCAGCATCTACGCTGAAGGTTATTTTCCTGCGGTGTTTTTCATGTTTTTTGTCATGATAAACAGGATAGCTGTGATATGCATGGCAAGGCCAACAAAAAACACCCACCAGTTAAATGTGCGCGGAATGTAGCTTAGGGCATATTCCATAAGGCCTTCGGTATTTCCCCATCCCATTTGCTGAATGATTGAAAACCTTTGTGACATAAAGCCCGCATAATCCATCGTATAGGAAACTATAACTACTAAAGAACCCACTATCAACAGCGTCCAAACCAGCATTCCTGTTTTTACAGCGCCGTTTTGGTGTTTAAAAAATAATATCACGGCAGCCAAAAATATCATGGTAGCAGAATTGATAACAGGCGCCAACACAGGGCCTATCCATGTTAGAGGGATAAAAAACAACACATCCCATGTCAGGAGACTTTGCGGCCAGCCAAGGATCAGGTATAAAAACACATAATAAAAGATATCCCATATCCCGAAACACATAATAAAATAAGCAAACCGTTCGATGGCGTTACGGCCGGCAATGATGGCTGTTCCAAGCAGCATAAGCATAGTAGCGGCTTCACGGAAAAATTCGGTGATCATGATTTTTTCGCTGATGAGTTTCATCGGAAAAGCAAAACCTTCAGGGTAGTATAGTTCGCGGATATAAATCACCACGGCGCTTTCGAGGTAACCCATAGCGATGGAAAAAAGTAATATCCAAAAGATTTTTATGGTATTGCTTTTCATGAGGTTGGTTTTTTTATGCGGTAAACAAAAGCTATAAGTCCCGAATAGGACAGAATATAGATTAGCCACATATTTATCCATCCCTCGCCCTCTATACCGTTGGAAGGGTTGCTTATCAACAGTATGAAAAAAGCAAACAGACTTGCAATAAGGCATACCAGCGGCATGAAATTCCAGAACAACTCAGTGGATGTTTTCTGCATTATCTGGTTTTTCTTACTATGATACAAGGGTAAAAAATAGGATACCATAAAAAGAATACTGAAAATTAAGATGCCGCTTATCTCGGCAAAAGAAATCAGAAAAAAATTTTCCGCGTTTTTCAGCAAAACCGTCAGGCTGTCGTTAAAGAGTATCAGCAGTAAAAAATACGCTGCCGTTGTTATGATGCTTGACACCAAGAAAGTGAAAAGCAATACTTTAAATAAATTGATTTTCATGGCTTTGTTTTTTTACATTCTTGAAGAGGAACTTTGTTTGTAAATCTGTCGCGCTATGATTTTGGTGCCGGGGAGTTGGGTTCTGAGTTCATTGTAAACGTCGAGCGAAACGCCGGTTATCCTGAGTTCTTTGAGGTGCTTCATGCTATACAGCACTGAAAAATCATTAATGGGGTTGCTTGAAATATCAAGGATTTCAAGATGCGGGAGTTGTGCCAAAGGTGTGAGGTCTTCAATCTGGTTGCCCGAAATGCGGAGTTCCCTGATAGCCTTGAGCTTTTTTAACGGTTCCAGCGATTTTATCTGGTTGTTCGAGGCATTCAACTGTTGGAGATTGGCGAAGGATACAGAACTTAAATCGCTGATATAATTTGAGGAAATATTCAGTTCGCGAAGCTTGACAAGGTTTTTTAAAGTGTCGAAATTTGTAATGCCGGTATTGCTCAGATTTAGCGATTCTAAGCCGTTCATGATTGCCAAGGTGTTGATGGACGAAAGTGTGTTATTGGAAATGTCAAGACTTTTAAGGCCCGGGTAATATTTTAATGGCTCGGGGTTATTGATGTTGTTTGATTGCACAACCAGGCGCTCCAGATTAGAAAACACAGGTTGGACATCCTGCTCTGTCTCCCAGGTAAAGAAAAAGTTGATGACCTTGTTTTTGGCCGAGGTAAGCAGGTAGAGGTTGCTGAGGTTGTTGCCCGACAAGTTTATGGTTTTTAGACTCTTAAACTCTTTAAACTTGTCATAAAGGTCGATATCCTCAAATTTAAAACTATTATTGGAAAGGTCTATTTCTTCCAATTGTGGCAATACAGGTAGATTTTTCAGTGCACTCTCATTTTTCAGGCCGCCGATATAAAGAGTTTTCAGGCTTTTTAATGCTGCTATCGATTTAATATTTTTTATTTCGTTTTGTGAAATATTGAGGGTGTGCAGTGTGCGGATTTGCGATACGGGCAGGAGGTCGATACGTTCGGAGTTGCCAGAAATATTAAGGTTCTCAAGCCCGGTAAATTTTTGCAATGCTGTAAAATCCGAAATGTAATTGTTCGAAAGGTTTAGTGTGTTCAATTTTGGTAAATCAGGCAGGCTGTCAAGTCTATAGATACTGTTTGACGAAGCATCGAGGTAGTAGAGCTTGTCGAAATCAGCAAGCGCCCCGTAGTCTTTTACCTGGTTGCCGGAAATGTCGAGAAATTCAATGTTTTTAAGTTTTTCGAGGGCTTTTATGCTGCTGATGTTTTGTTCGCTCAACAATAATTTGGTTATTTTCCCCTGTTCGAATAAGGAGTAAATTTCTTTTTCGGTTTTAACGGCGCCCAGGTTCCAAGACTGCCAGCCCACGTTGCTGCGGTTGTCCAGAAAATCAAACAAGCGTTTATGCAATTTTGCCGTATAGTTACCTCGGTAAAACAGTTTATCATAATATGACCTTTTTGAATACGAATCTTCATAATAAGATCCATTATCGAAAGTCTCATCGCAGATAAAATCTCTTTCGTCGGCGGGCAATTGTAACAGGTCGGGAATATTGGCAGGGGAGCTTAACTCCACCAGGTAGTTTTTATCAATGTTTTTTGAATTCTGAATATTAAACTTAGTAATTACCGCATCCCAGTTAAAACAGGCAAACAGCACAAAGAACAGATAAAATGCCCATCCGTTGGCCTTAAACAAATACAGATTGGTTTTCTTCCCATACAACTTATAAAGAGTGGTTAGCAAGCCAATAAGGGTGAGCACGAGCCATATGAAGATACCAAGACGTTTATAAGTAAGGTTATACTCTCCGACGTACAACAAATTGCGATATCCGGTTGATACCAGCATAAAAACATTTTGCAGCAGCCATGCAAAAGCCAGCCATTTGATGGTTTTGTTTTTTTCGGAAAAATTGATGTATCCACGGAAATAAAACAGTATGATCAGGATAGCAAAAACAATTGAAATAATCAGTGTTGTAGTCCCCTGGTGGAGGTATTCCGAGAGTGTCATCCCGTCGGGTATCTTTTTGGTAATCCACAGGTAAATAATGTCAAGCGCATTGACAACCAGCAGCATCACGTTCAGCAGCGCCAAAAGTATCACTCCTGAACGGCGTTCGCCATGTTCATTGATTTTCTTTCCAAAAAGTATGCTGCCCTTTTCCAGGTAATGAACAGCGTTCAGGTTCATCGGAATGTTAACATCCCAGCGGTAAACGCCCGGAAAGTTCCTGCTGTAAAAAAATCCGTATAAAATAAGGAATCCAAGGAACGTAAACCGTACCCACGGCCACGAAATAAAATCGAGATTAATTTTGTCAGTCAGGTCTTTGAACAATGGATTTGACTGCCGGTAAAGGATAAAGAACACAATGATTACAATGAAAATACCGATACCCAGTAGTAGTTTGATCCAGAATTTATTGCCTTTCGGATTATTTTTCTGCATTCTTCTTTCGATAAAATCAACAATCATAAATCCTATGGACGATAAGTAAGAATAAACTGCATAGATGCCAGCCATGATCACCGATGAGCCTCGGCTGATACTCAGGGCAGAAACAATGCTCAGCGAGACCACATTGGCGGCGAAAGCCAGCCAGGTTCCGTAAAGCATCACACACACAGCGGAAACTATTGATCCGCTGGCCGCTACATACCAGGCCGTGTCTTTTATCAGCGTCTTATTTCTGATGAGCAGCATGACAATAAGCGTCACCGAAAACAACAACATATTGATGCCCGGCAACTGGTGATAAAACAACCAACTGTATAACGCAACAGATATTATAAGAAGCACATCGTTTTTTTTCATGGTATGATTTTTTATTTGTTTAATTGAATTAATTTCTCGAGAAAAGAGAGATGCCGTTCAAACGCCAACCTGCCTTCTTCAGTAATTTTGTATGTAGTCCGTGGTTTTTTTCCCACAAACTCTTTGTTTACCAAAATAAAATTGCATTTTTCCAATGCGCTGATGTGGCTGGCAAGATTGCCGTCGGTAACTTTCAGCAGTGATTTCAGTGTGTTGAAATCTGCATAGTCGTTTACACTCAGCACCGACATCACCCCCAGCCGTATCCTGCTCTCAAAGACCTTGTCAAGGTTGTTTATGTCAAATTCTTCGCTCATCTCTCGTATTTAAAACGCATCACGGTTCCATAAATAATATGCAGCAGTCCGAATCCCACCGCCCAGAAAATCAATCCGTAACCTGGAAAAAAACAGGAAATCAATCCGAGAATAATTTCACTGTAGCCCAGGTATCTTATCAAAGAAAAAGTGAAAACCGAGGCGCTGACCAGCGAAATACCGTAAAAAACAAGCATAGCGGGGGCTATCAGTGGAATATAATGGTAGTACAAAAGCACCAGGCAAAACAACCCTCCCGCAACCAAAGGAATAAACAGGTTGATAAGAAATTTTTTCACTGCCGCATTCCATATTGCCTGTCCTTTTTTGCGAGCCTTGCGGATGGTGAATATCATACCCACCGCCAACGCAAGCAACAGAACGATTACAGCATCGGTAACAAAAAATGCCACATTCCCAAAATTGAAGGATTTTCCGCTCGACAGATGGATATAATAATTGTCGCTGAAAATATCGAGGCTCAGGTAGAGGTAGGCTACGACCGCACCGCACAATGCGAAGATGCCAATAAAAACCCCTGCCAGTCCGCTCAGCGAAAGAAATTTCGTGGAAGATTCCATCAGGGAGCGTATCTCCGAAAGGTTTTTTAAGTGTTCGTTTTGCTGGTTCATTATTGTTTGATTTAAAAAGTACTTTGCGGCACAAAGTTAATGCGTGAAAAAAGAAAAGTCAAGAAAAATTTTTAATAACGAGCTAATCAGCAGATATACAGGTGAATATTTTTACCTATCAAGAAGGGACTGTTTCAAAATGTTCATTTTGTGATTTTCACCGCTTTCATTTCCCCTCCCTAAAGGGTGGAAGTTGCTGAAAATCAGCACTCCATTCAGGGATGGGGTAATGATGATTTTCAGCAAAGGCTTATTTTGAGACAGCCTCATATACCAGTGTCGGGGTGACTGCGCGCCGGCCTATGCTGTATGCAGTCACCCCGACACTACAACTAAAAAATTTTCAGTTACAACAAAAAGTATTATTTTTATTATGGAATTTTTGCATAAAAAATATCTAATCCTCGTTTTTATTAAATCAAAAACCAAAAACCTAAAGCCATGAAAATCAAAATCATCTTATTATCGTTCTTTTTAAGCCTACTCCTTCTGGGCAGTTGTGGCCAAAAAAAGGAAAAATTCGCCGACGAAATTTCCCGTGTAACCGATCAACCCTATTCACCTGATGCTGTTGCAGCAGAAGAATCGGGACAAAAATCGGCGGGAACTGTTACGGAATATGAAAAAAGTTCCGAACAAAATGCGCCGCAAGTTGCTACAGAAAAAATCCCTCAGAAAATCATCAAAACCGCCGACATCAGTTTTAAAGTTGATAAATACGGCAAAGCCCGCACCAAAATCCTCGACATTATTAAAATACATAAGGGCTATGTGTCATCCGAAAACCAGACCGGCGATGAATACCGAACCACCAATGTCATGGTCATCAGGGTGGATGCTGCAAATTTTGATGCGCTCGTTGAAAACCTTCTCAAAGAAGCCGTTTTTGTGGATTATAAAAGAATCAATGCAGAAGATGTTACTGAAGAATTTGTTGACATTAACGCGCGGCTGAAATCCAAAAAAGACGCCATGCTCCAGTACGAAATCATACTAAAAAAAGCATACACAATCAACGATATTCTCGAAGTACAGCAATACATCCGCACTCTGCAGGAAGAGATTGAATCGCTCGAAGGCCGGCTGAAATATCTCAGCAACAAGGTTGAACTAAGTACTATCAACCTTACGTTTTATGAACAGGGAAACATTCTGCCGGCACAAAGCGAAGGGTTTGGCTATAAACTGAAAAAAGCGCTTTCGTGGGGCTGGCAGGGATTGGTTACATTTTTCCTTGCAATTATTTATCTGTGGCCCTTGTGGTTAGTTGGTCTGATTACTTTTTTTGTGATCAGGTATTTTGTTAGAAAAGCCCGGAAAAAAAGAGCCGCCCGTTTGCAACAACAACAAAATAAGTAACAGGTTATTGACGGGGTGACTACCATAGCAAAAGCATACGCTCAGTCACCCCGTCAATTATTTACCGGTTTTTTTCTATTTTTGCCATACATTTCGAGCAACATGAACTCAATCCCCGAAACCATCACCAGCCTCAGCAACAAGCGGATTAAAAACGTCGCGTTGCTGATGCGCAAGCAATCTGAACGTAAAGCGCAGGGCCTGATGGTTGTGGAAGGCGAAAAAGAGATCCGCCAGGCGCTGACGGCCGGTATTGAAGCAGATTCGGTTTTTATATGTCACGAAATAGTAACAGATAAGGCTCTTGTGGAACAATGCATCGCCGTATGTCCTCCCGGGAATTTATGTTTTATTTCTAAAGAGGTCTTCGCCAAAGTAGCTTACCGCGACGACAGCGGAGGGATCATTTTTTTAGGCAAATCCCGTTATCTCGACCTTGAATCTGTGAAACTTTCCGCCAACCCGCTGGTTGTAATCCTCGAAACCGTTGAAAAGCCGGGAAACCTGGGCGCTGTGTTGCGCACCTGCGATGCCGCCGGCGTCGATCTGCTGATTATCTGCGACCCGGAAACCGATATTTATAATCCAAATGTCATACGTTCGGGCATTGGTTGTGTCTTTACGCAAAAAGTAATTGCCTGCATTTCCGATGAAGCCATTGCCTGGCTGAAAAAAAAGAATATTGCGATTTTTGCTGCCGCACTTCAAACAGAAGAGTTTTATTACCAAACCGATTTTTCTATTCCATCCGCCCTGGTTTTCGGGACCGAAGCCACCGGCCTTACCGAAAAATGGCGCCTTGCTGCCGACAAAATCGTTAAAATTCCTATGTTGGGAACCATCGACTCGTTAAACGTATCCAATTCGGTAGCTATAATGGTTTACGAGGCAAAACGACAACGGGGATTTACAGTGTAATAGTGTCGGGGTGACTGCGCGCCGGCATGCACTGAAGGCAGTCACCCCGACACTTGCACCCCGACACTTGCATTTAAAAAAAGATTTCGTAATTTTGTTACAATAATTCAGACATAAAAATGTTTATAGCAAGAAACAAAAGAAACTCACTAATGAACCTGTCAAAACGTTTAATTCTTTTTTCTTTTGTTCTGTTTTTCATTACAGGAACGGCCTTTGCTCAATATGATTATTATTCTCCGGCGGACACCTCCTCAAAAACGACAATTGACAATTTTGGGAACAGTAAATCCCTGCTAAAGCACAACCGCCTTGGCTTTTCGATGGAGATGGGCGTGGGGGTGAGCGGCTCCAAATACGGCTCTGGTACTTATACTTATGCATCGCCATTTTTAACTTATCGCGTATCGTCGAAATTCCGCCTCGATGTGGGGGCAAGTTATATCCAGGGATTCAACAATAACGGAATAAACGAGTTTTATTTTGGCAAAAATCCAGCCTGTCTGTCAGTCTTTGCCCGCGGCAATTATTTGGTCAACGATAAGTTGCTGATTTCGGGCGCAGTTTATAAAACTTTTGACCTGAACCAGCCGCAAACTTCCGATCTGAACAGCCAGAAAAGATCATTGAATAATTATGGCATAATGGTCGGCGCAGAATACAAGATCACTGAAAACCTGACCATCGGTGCACAAGTAAATTTTTCTGACCGAAACCCGGCCTATTATTCTGGCTCGTATAATAACCAGAACGATTTTAATCAGGGAATTCACCACGGAATGAACCAATACCATGGCTTGGGAGGTATGCGCCCTTATTACGGTTTCGGAGGGTGGTAACTATTTTATAGGTTGTTTACCTTTTTATTTCAGTAAAAATTCTTTTAGCGCGGCGATAGCCCTGTAGCGGTGGCTAATGACATTTTTTTCGTCGGGCGACATCTCGGCAAAAGTTTTTTCAAAGCCGTCGGGCTGAAACAACGGATCATAGCCGAAACCCTCCACTCCTCTGCGCTCCCGGAGTATGGTGCCGCACACCTTACCTTCAAAAAGGTATTCCTTGCCGTTCACAATCAGAGCCACCACTGTTTTAAAACAGGCTTTCCGGTTGTTGCAATCATTCATTTCTTTCAGCAGCTTTTCAATATTGTCTTCAAAATTGCAGCCTTCGCCGGCATAACGGGCAGAATAAACTCCGGGAGCGCCGTTAAGACAGTCAACTTCAAGGCCGGTATCGTCGGCAAAACAATCTACCCGGTATCTTTCATGGATATAACGTGCCTTTTGCAGGGCATTTCCTGCGAGGGTATCTGCCGTTTCAGGAATATCGCCCTTAAACCCAATATCTTCAAGGGATAATACTTCAAGAATTGAATTATTGAGTATATGGCTGATTTCCTGTAGCTTGTGTTTGTTGTTCGTGGTAAAAACCAGTTTCATAATCTGTTTTTGCACAAAAGTACAATTATTTAATTTTACTTATTTGTAACAATCAGACAACAAAAAGTAATTTTCATACATTTGCAATAACAATAATCCGGCAATTATATGACAATAAAAAAACTCACTGCAATATTTTTGTTCACGTGGGCCTGTTCGGTAAATATTTTTTCACAGCAACACCTTTCCTTAGACTCTTTGGCATATCCCGACCGTTTTGTTTCGCGCTATATGCCTATGCTTACCGATAAGGAGCTGATGAAAATTGCCTCGCTGCCCGACCTGACGGTGCCTCCAGGCCATCAATATGTTAATAAAACCACCTTGCCATATAAAGTGGATAATACACTGCAACCGTATATGATTTATCCCACCTGGCAAACCGGTTACGAATGCGGCCAGTCGGCCAGCATCTGCAATGATTTCACTTTTGAAATCAACCGTTTGCGCAATTTGCCGTCCACCGTGGATACTAATCGTTATGTGTCGCATTTTGCTTGGAATTTTCTGAATAACGGATATAACTATACAGGCGCCAGCTATTATGATTCGTGGGAAATAACCCGTATGTGCGGTGTGCCCAACGTGGCTGACTATGGCGGCCAGTTGTATTATGGCGGAGAAAAACGCTGGATGAGCGGTTATAATCTGTGGTACAAGGCGATGCATAATCGTCTTTATACCGGCTATAACATCCAGGTGGACACCCCCGAAGGGCTGATGCTGCTGAAACAATGGTTGCACAACCACCTGGACGGATCTGCTGTTGGCGGACTGGCCAATTTTTACGCACAATATGGTTCGCCAAACGCCACCCTGCCTGCCGGAACCGAAGAAGGCGGCAAGGCAGTAAAAACCATCTGGGGTTCCAGTCCCAGCCATACCTGGACCATAGTGGGCTATAACGATTCCATCCGCTTTGATTATAACGGCGACGGACAATACACCAATGATATAGATATCAACGGTGATGCGGTGGTGGATATGCGCGACTGGGAGATCGGCGGGCTGAAGTTTATGAACGGCTATGCCGGGGCTTCGTGGGGCAACAACGCCTGTTGTTATCTGATGTATAAAGCGCTGGCCGACGACATTACCGTCAATGGAATCTGGAATCACCGGGTATCGGTACAATATGCAAAACAAACTTACGACCCGCTGCTGACCATGAAAATACAACTTCAGCATACCTGCCGCAACAAAATCAAAGTTACTGCCGGACTTTCCACCAACCTGGCGGACACACGCCCACAGGTGGTTTTGGATTTTCCCATCTTCAATTTTCAGGGAGGTGAATATTATATGAGGGGCGACTCCACCGAAGACGGAAAAACTGTAGAATTTGGCCTCGATATCAGTCCTTTGCTAACCTACATCCAGCCCGGGCAAAATGCAAAATACTTTCTGCAGGTGGTCGAAAAAGACCCCTCGGGGCTATACCCCGGAAAAATCATGAGTTATGCCCTTATTGACTATACCGCCGGAGTAACTCAGATAGACTGCCCGTCAACCAACGTCAACCTCAACAACAACGACACCACCCGCCTGTCGGTAACCCGCAGCGTGGCATTCAGCAAGGTGGACATCACTACCGCCGCCCTGCCTTCAGCCACTATTAATCAGCCCTACGCCCTTCAGATGGACGCCGTCAATGGCACATCGCCTTATCACTGGGATTTTCTATTTGATTTTTCAGAAAAAGATACCGCCGGAGTGTCCCCCGCCGTTACAGCCACCCAGCTAACGGCAAACGCATCTGGATATGCCGTGCAGAACCTGGCTTTTGATTTTCCGTTTTACGGTGAGAAGTACAACAAATTGTTTGTCAGTCCCGACGGCTATATAAAATTTGATGACCAGAAATACACCTGGCCCTTTATCATCGACAAAGTGCTCTTATTCAAAAGTACCAAAATGATTGCACCATTTCTGGCCGACCTGGTTTTTGGTTCGGGCCAGGGTTTTTGGTACGAAGGCAACAGCCAGTATGCAGCTTTTCGTTGGAATGCCTATGTTTCGGGACAATCGGGCAGCAGCGTAAATGTAGTGGTGAAACTTTTTCCCGACGGAAAAATTGAAATGTATTACAACAATATCAATGTTGCTTCCACCACGGGGTGGATCAGTGCAGTATCCCGCGGTGACAACAACAATTACCAGTACACCAATTTCTCCAACAAGCTGAATGTCAATACCGTCACTCAGATGGCTGTCCTCACCCCGCCGCCCATACCGGTTGAAATGAAAATTACCGACGACGGTTTGTTTTATGGAACCCCTGTTTCAGAATTTGACAGCATTCCAATAACTTTTAAAGTAACCGACAACAACAATATTGAAAACACCAAAACCTTGTCGTTTTCTTCCGAAGGCGTGATTGCCACCCATAGTGTCAGCGCCGGAACCGACACGATAATCAATGCCGGCGAAACGGTGTTGTTAAGCGTCGCGTTGAAAAATATCGGCAACAGTGTTTTTCCCAACGCACAATTGAAAATTTCTTCCGGCGACATACACGTGACCATTACCGACAGCGTGGAACCCGGCGGCAATCTGGCTCCCGACGATTCGGTGGTTTTCCAGGATGCGTTTTCATTTGTGGTGGATACCGCGGTTACCGACAACTACATTATCAACATTAACCTGGCGGTATATAATGCTGCCGACACATTTAACTATAATCTGCCGCTGCGGGTGCGTTCGCTGATATTAGACATTGGCGCCATCAGTGTGGCGGATGGTTACAATAACATTCTTGAACCGGGCGAAAACGCCTCTGTGCTCACTGAAATCATCAATATTGGAGGTACCACGGCCTACCAGATCAACGGAATTTTATCCACCAACGATCCCTATGTTTCCGTTATCAGCGATTCCATGTATTTGGCAAGCCTGGTCAGCGGCGACACCTCCTTGGGCTTTTATGTGATTCATGTTGCCAACAATGTCCCCGACGGCCATCTGGTGGTCTTTAACCTGGCATTGAGTGCCGACGGAGGATACCTGACACATAAGTTTTTTACGATACAGATTGGCGGCAATGGCGAAGACTTTGAAACCAATGATTTCAGCCGGTTTCCCTGGGTGACTACCACCACGGGTGATTCAGCCTGGTTTGTAACCACGCAGCTGCCTTTCGAAGGATTATATTGTACAGAGTCGGGAAACATCTCGGACAACCAGCAAACTTCGCTGGCCGTAACACTGAATATCCTCAACAGCGGCACGGTTAGTTTTTACCGGAAAGTGTCGTGCGAAGCACATCCGGGCTATACCAATTACGATTACTTTGCTTTCTTCATCGATGGCACTGAAATGGGCCGATGGGACGGGCAGACCGGCTGGATACGTTCTGAATTTCCGGTTAGCAGCGGAGTACACACGTTCCGGTGGTCCTATGTTAAAGATTATTCGGTAAGCACAGGCGAAGATTGTGCCTGGCTCGATTATATTGTGTTTCCTCCGACTATTGAACCCGGCTCCAACGTATTGCAATATCCCGCTTCCCTTTTTAAAGAACAGGAAGTAGAATCTGTCTCAACCGATTCCATAACTTTTACCAACTACAGCCTTACCAATCCGGCGCTGTACCATTGTGAAATCAGCGGTTTTTCTGCCAACAGCACCAGTACCTGGCTGACCCCCGAAGTACAGTACGGATGTGTTGATGCATACGGCAGCGGCTCGCTGAAACTGATTTTTAATTCGCACAACCTGGTGCCCGACACCTATAACTGCCTAGTCAACCTGACTTATAATTTTACCGACAGCGTATCAATCCCCGTGACATTTCAGGTGGTAAATACCAGCGGGGTTGACGAAAACAGTCCCGCCGGCTATAATGTACAGGCCTTTCCCAACCCGTTCACCAATCAGATTACCATTTCGTTTACTCTTGATGAACCGGCGGACATAGGTATCGAAATCTATGATTTGAATGGGAAAAAAATTAAAACGCTGGCCTCGGGCGAGCTTCATGCGGGTATCCACCAAATACCATGGGACGGCACCGCCGAAAACCACAGCAGGGTGCCTGCCGGCATTTATTATTTTCGCTTTATCGGTGAGGATGCTGCTATTTCACAACGTGTCATCCTGATAAAATAATTCCATGGTTTTTAGCAGCGTCCTCTTTTTGTTTTTCTTTCTCCCGATAACCCTGTTATTGTATTACATAACACGTAAGCGTTACAAAAACCTGGTAGCCCTGCTGGCCAGTGTGGTGTTTTATGCCTGGGGGGCGCCCCTTTTCGTCTTTGTAATTTTTGGTTCTATAATTTGCGATTTTCTTTTTGCCAAATATATACACAAGTCAGAAGGCCTGAAGAAAAAGCTGCTGCTTACTGCTGCTATTTCGCTAAATGTAGGCATCTTAATTTATTTTAAATACGCCAACTTTTTTGTCGAAAATCTAAATACGCTGCTTTACTCCTTTGGATTTACCGAGATACAGTGGGTAAAAATTGCTCTTCCCATCGGGATTTCATTTTTCACTTTTCACGAGATGAGCTATGTCATTGATGTGTATCGCGGCGTGAAACCCCCGATGAAAAACATTTTGAACTACGCTTTATATATTTTATTTTTTCCGCAGCTTATCGCCGGGCCCATCATTCGCTTTAACGAGATTTCGGATCAAATAGAAGACAGGCGGTATCAGTTTACTGTTGACAATAATTTATTGGGATTTTTCAGGTTTGTGATAGGTCTGGCTAAAAAAGTATTGATAGCTAATGTATTAGGCGAGGAGGCGGATAAAATTTTTGCCCTGGGATTCGATGACCTTACTACCCCGTTGGCCTGGCTGGGGATTTTGGCCTATGCTTTTCAGATATATTTTGACTTTTCGGGTTATTCTGATATGGCCATAGGGCTGGCGCGGATGATGGGTTTTATTTTTCCCGAAAACTTCAACAACCCTTATATCTCGCAGAGCATCACCGAGTTCTGGCGCCGCTGGCACATGTCGCTCAGCCGGTGGATGCGCGATTACCTGTACATTTCGCTGGGTGGCAACCGAGTATCCGTGCCCAGGATGTATTTCAACCTGGCCTTTGTCTTCCTCATCTCGGGGTTTTGGCATGGGGCTGAATGGAACTTTATTTTCTGGGGCGCCTTTCACGGATTGTTTCTCATACTCGACCGCCTGTTCCTTTTAAAACTCTTAAAACGTATCGGGAAAATTCCATCCATTCTTTTTACCTTTTTTGTTACACTGATGGGTTGGGTATTATTTCGTTGCGAAAGTCCCGAACAAATCAAACATTATTTCACCCGTTTGTTTGATTTCACATTGAGGCCTACCGACCTGTATTTCGACAGCCGCTTTGTGGTAATGCTTTTTGTAGGAGTTTTCTTTTCGTTTTTTGGGGCTTTTGGTGGTGTGGAAAAATGGCAGGAACATGTGTATGCCTCCGGGCAAAAAAACCATAACGTCATATTTTTGAGTCTTTTCAGCATCTTTTTGTTTGTGATTTGTTCCTCTGCGGTAGTTTCTTCGGGTTTCAATCCTTTTATTTATTTTAGATTCTGATATGCTAAATGTTATAAAAAAAATATTAATCCCGTTGATCCTTGTGATACTGTTTTTGCCCATGGCGCAACAGCATTTTCATTTTGTGAAAATAAAAAAACTGCAGGGGTTTTATACGACTTCGCCCAAGCCAGACACGCTCAACTTCAGGACATGGACCGACGAATCTTTTCAGAAAAAATTTTCAAAATATCTGGAAGACACCCTGGGATTCCGTCAGATTATGATCAGGATGAACAACCAGATAAACTATAGTCTTTACAAAAAAACCGATGCCAGAAATGTGGTGGTAGGCAAAAACAATTGTTTGTATGAAGAAGGCTATATCCTGGACTATACGGGCAGTAATTTTCTTGGGGAAAAATTCTGGAACGAACTGCTGCGGCGCACCAAATTGGTGCAGGACACTTTGAAAAAGGCCCATAATACAGACCTTATCCTGGTTCTGGAAGCCGGCAAGGCCAGCTTTTATCCCGAATATATCCCCGACAGGTATCATGCCGGCCAAAAAACCATTTCAAATATGGATTATATTGCTAAACAGGCTAAACTTTTGCAGATAAACCATCTGGACCTGAATACCTTGTTTTGTGCGATGAAAGATACGTCAAAGTATCCTTTGTATGCCACCTACGGTGTGCATTGGAGCACCTACGGCATGTACAAAGCCGCCGATACCCTGGCACGCTTTATTGAACGGCTGCGCCAGGTCGCTATACCCGAAATAGTCTGGCAGGGCTATTCCGTTACCGACCAGATCAAAGATGTGGATTTTGATATTGAAGCGACTATGAACCTCTTGTTTGATTTGCCTCATATGGAGATGTGTTATCCCCAGATTGGTTATAAATCGGCAGGCAAAGTTAAACCCAAACTGCTGACCATCGGCGACAGCTATTATTGGGGATTTATCAATAACCATATTGTTGACTCCCTGTTTACCAACCATCAGTATTGGTATTATTTTTCGGGGATATGGCCCGATATGTGGGATTATAAAATTATCCCGCTGGAACTGAACCTTCAGCAGGAACTTGAAAAACAAGATGTTATTCTGGTTGGTTTTACTGAATTGAATGCCTTTTACGGATTCTGGGGATTTATTGACGAGGCCTATAAAATTTATTTCCCCAACGACTATAACAAAGACTATGAGGCATTCAAAGAGCTGAAAAAAAACGACCTTCATTTTTTCCGCCACCGGGCTCTGGCCAAAAAATATCAGCGTTCCGTACAGGAAATCATTGATTTTGAAATAAAAAACAAAGACACCTACCGTTCAGGTTTAAATTGAGATATTTGTACGGGATTTATTGAATATGTTATGATATGAAACTTTTTAAAGACAAAATATTCCTCATTTTATTTGTTATTGCCTGTGTGCTGAACACGCTTCCAATACTTCTCAACACCTTTATTATCAGCCTCGACGGTCCTTCGCACCTGTATAATGCCAACCTGATAGCCGCACTGATAAGCGGCAACGGCGCCGTGCAGGACTTTGTGGCGCTCAACAACTACTTTACCAACTGGTTCGGACATTTTTTGCTTATTTTGTTTAATCTTGTTGCGCCCGCCTGGATAGCCCAAAAAATATTGTTAATCCTGCTGGTGGTGGCTGTGCCTGCCGCTTTTGCCTTTATGGTGTGCCGGATAAATTATTCATCGCGATACCTGAGTTTCATCATTTTTCCTTTTTCCTACTCCACTTTTTTCTTTCTGGGTTTTTATAATTTTTTGCTGGCCGTGGTTTTTTTCTTTTTGTGGATGGCCTTTGTTTACAAAGAAATCCGCACCTATAGCCGGATTGAAAAAGTCTTCATCTTCGCCTTGTTTTTACTGATAGAGTGTTCGCACATTTTTGTGTTTATGATAGCACTGGGGATGTTCGCCTGGTTCCTTGCGGCGCCTGTACTACAAAAAAACAAATTTCATATTAAGAGTTTGCTGCACGATATGCTGGTGCCGCTGAAAACTTTTTTTTCGCTCGCCGGCGGCGGCTTGTTGTTGCTTGCAGCCTATTTTCTGGGAAGCGACCGCCATCAGTTTGAAAAACCTCAAAACGACACGCCCTGGGATAAAATTGTTGCCGACATTTATGAAATACATCCCCTGCAGGGCCTCAGCAACGATTATCATGTGTTAACCGCCGTGTTGTTCGTTGTGTTTGTTGTCATAACGCTTTTTGTGGCTACACGTGCGCTGATAGCCCGTAAAAATAAAACCTCTTATTTTCTGATGTACAACGCCCTGCTGTTTTTGGTGTTGTATGTGGTTACGCTGTTATTTCTCGACAAGGGGCTGTACATCCAAAGCCGCCTGTTGTTTTTGTTTTTCCTGCTGTGGTGGACATGGGCTGCCATTCAACGAATTCCGAAACTGGTGCAAGTCTTGGTGATAGCGTTCAGCTTGACGGTATCGGTGGTATTTATGAATTATTATATGAAGATGCTGCCCTATCTTTCTATGCGAAGCTATTACGCCTATGATGCCGGCCTGAAAATTGAAAAGAACGCCCGTGTTTTTTGTGTCAATTACTCTTCCCATTGGCTTGAGAACCACCTTCTAAATTACCTGGGGGCCGAAAATACTCTTGTTATGTATAATAACTACGAGTGCGAACAAAACTTTTTCCCCCTGAAATGGAGACATCCCGAAACGGTAAGAAACGTATGGAGCGAATATTATTCGGGGAGTTATTCAGAGGTTTTTTACAGCAATGTGGATTATATTGCCATACTTCAGGAAAATCAGCACCCTTCAAATCCTAACGACTTGCAGTTTCTTTCGATGGTTAAGGAACACTATTCCTGGGTAATGACTTCCGGCGACGAAGGGATAACCATCTATAAAAAGATTCAGAAAAAGATGGTTCGTTGATTCTTTTTATTTTTCCCAGAGGTTGTAGCCATACCAGGTTCCGGTAGCATAGTCGCCGTCGTCGGCTACAAAAATCAGCCCGTTGGCATACGACAATGAAAACCCGTAGCTGCCTTTTTCAATTTCCACCGATTTTACTTTTTGTCCCTTCATATCATATACAAATATCAGCTTATAGTCGGCGTTCCAGGTATAGATGTATTTTCCGTCCACGGCCACGCTGCCGCCACCCGAACTAAAATCCTTTCCGTAGTCGAAACCTTTCATTTCTTTCTGCAGGACGCCTTTCGGGAAACTAAAGATCTTTAACGTACCGTTATTAAAAAAATATATGCTTTTTGCGTTAGCACTCATTGCAAGATTGGCCTGACCGTTGTCGTACATTTCGGAGCTTACTTTCTCATAACTGCCACGCTGCAAATCGTTAATGCGGAAAATCTCCCTCTCGAAAGTGCATACATAAAACTTTTTGTCTTTTTTGTTAAACATGATTGAACGCATGTCGAGCTTTATTTCATACGAGTCAAGCAATTTGCCGGTAAAGGCAAACTTGTTGATCTGGCCTTTGTCTGCCCTGCCTCCATTTACCGTATAGTAGTGTTGGCCGTCCGATGCCACATGTACATTATGTGTCAGGGGATCTTCCTCAAAAGTTATCACGGGTTTTAAAGGCTGTGCATGAATTTTTGTCACTAATGCTAACGGCAACAGCATGCTTATCAGGAGGGTTGTGAAAAATCTCATAACTGAATAGATTTGGTTAATAAAAATTTAATGACTGAAAAAACACAGTAAAGATAACAAAAAATGAGGCCTGAAAAAGTTTGCTGAAAGAATTAGAAAAAAATATTTATGAAATAATTGGATGGCATATTAAAATATTTTAATGTTTCAAAAATGGTTAAATCCCCGCAATTTATTGCGGCTACTTTTAGTT
>ERZ795056.1275-NODE-1275-length-29678-cov-9.461128_pt1 | contig 29678 bp, 30 predicted proteins | sample MGYA00375140_ERZ795056 | MGnify/ENA primary metagenome ERZ795056 (study PRJEB30185, sample SAMN05720227) | activated sludge metagenome | isolation source: Anaerobic digester | place: USA | collected 2015-03-09 ... | reverse complement strand
CCACTAACCTAAATTTTCCGGATCTTCACATTCCGAAACCAAACCTTGTCGCCGTGGTCCTGGAGGGCGATGTGGCCTTTCTTAATGCGGCCATACTGGGGCAGGGTTTTGAATTTGCTTTTCTGGTACTGCGCTTCCCATTCCGGGCTGCCGATGGTATATTCGGCGGTGAGATGTCCGTTCAGGGTGTAGGTCACGTGTCCATCTTTCACTTTTAATACAGCGGTGTTCCATTCGCCGGGCTTTTTGTCGAGCGGGTGTTTCGATTCTTCCAGGTCGTAATTGGCTCCGGCCCGGTGACTCATCGTTTTTCCATCGGGGTGCCCTTCATCGTCCAGAATCTGCATTTCCGGTCCGGTTTTCCAGACAGCATCGTAGGTGGAATCTTCGGAAACCAGGAAGAAAATACCACTGTTTCCTTTCTCCGAAATCTTCCAGTCCACACTGAATTCAAAGTTATCCCAGGTCTCGTCGGTCACAATATCACCACCGCCTCGTTCGGAGAGCATCAGGGTTCCGTCTTCCACTTTCCACTGGGGTTTCATCACGCCCGGTTTCTGAAAAAGGTGCCATCCTTTGGTCGTCGATCCATCGAAGAGCAGCTGCCAGCCCTCTTTTTTTTCTTTGGCGGTCAGTTTGTTGGGCTCCTCTTTTCCGGGAAGCAGCAGCAGTGAAAACAGAGCGAGACTGGCGTAAAGATTCATAGTTTGGATGTGTCAGTTATGGAATCGTTCAAAGAAAAGGGATGATCATCAAATCCCAAGCAGGTTTTTGTTTTTCTGGTCCTGCTGCGGGTCGGTCTGGCCGGCAAAATCGTCGAAGGCTTTGCGGGTCACTTCTATGATGTGGTCCTTCACAAACGCGGCTCCTTCCCGTGCTCCCTGTTCCGGATCTTTGAGGGCGCATTCCCATTCCACCACGGCCCAGCCATCGAAATCGTACTGCGAAAGCAAAGAGAAGATCCGTTTAAAATTGATCTGCCCGTCGCCCAGACTCCGGAATCGTCCCGGCCGGTCCACCCAGGAAGAAAAACTGCCGTAGACGCCCGCCTTTCCGTTGGGGTTGAATTCGGCATCCTTCACATGAAACATCCGGATGCGTTCGTGGTAGTGCTCGATGAAGGACACGTAATCAAGACATTGCAACACAAAATGGGAGGGGTCGTATAGAATATTGGCCCGGGAATGATGGCCGGTGAGTGCCAAAAAACGCTCGAATGTGACTCCGTCATGAAGGTCTTCGCCCGGATGCAATTCGTAGCAAAGGTCCACTCCGAATTCATCGGCCACGTTGAGCAGGGGAGTCCACCGCTGGGCCAGTTCCTGAAAGCCGGTATCGATCAGTCCTTCGGGCCGTTGGGGCCAGGGGTAAAGATAGGGCCAGAGCAGGGAACCGGAAAAAGTAGCATGCCGGTCAATACCCAGATTCCGGCTGGCCTGAATTGCAAGCCGCACCTGCTCTTCGGCCCATTGTTGCCGGGCTTTGGGATTTCCATGCACTTCAGCCGGAGCAAATCCATCAAACTGCGCATCGTAGGCCGGGTGTACCGCCAATAACTGTCCCTGCAAATGGGTCGACAGTTCGGTGATCTCGAGTCCATGTGAACGGACGGTGCCCAAAATTTCATCGGCATAATCCCGGCTGGTGGCAAGTTTTTTCAGATCCACACAGCGACTGTCCCAGCTTGGAATCTGCACCCCTTTGTACCCAAGGGAGGCCATGTAGTGGCAGGCCGAGTCCAGGTTGTGGAAGGGGCTTTCGTCGCCCATAAACTGAGCCAGAAAAATAGCGGGACCTTTAATGGTTTTCATGGAAAGTCTGAAACGATGGAATGTGCAAATATGCCACCGATTCGGTTTCCGGCAACGGCTTCACCTGAGGGAAGGAATCCGGAACAATCAATTATTCAGCTCGGATGGTCGATGCGTACTCCATTTTCCAGGGAGAATATTGGTTTGTTGGCTGCGCCGGAAAAAGAATTTTTGAAGAAGGGAAAAGGATTTCCATCGAATAATTGGTTTGCAGAGCCCGACAATTGGTGGACAATTGACCTCGTGCCGGAATGGCGTAAATGTCCTGATCAAAGACTATTTAGAATGGAATGGAGCTTTGCAAAAGGTTAATAGCAAGCACAATCAAAGAAGAAAACCATGCTTTCACTTTGTTGGATACCTGCGGCGTTCAGACAGAATTGGTTTGCATCTGGGGCACCCGGAAATACGGAAAGTTGCGGGAGAACATATTATCCCATTAATTTTGCAGCCTCTTTGTATTTGAATCTCCAATTACCTCTTTCATACCATTCCAAATAACGTGAAGCAACATACCCCTGAATTAGCCGTTCAGCAAACAGACAATTCCAAACTGGTCATGTTATCCATTTACTCCTACTGCATGTTTGTGGGGTGCTATCTGGTGTACAATCTTGCCTACATGACAGTGACGGCCTGTATTGCTGCCTCATTCCAGATCCCGACAGAAATTCACTACTGGAAAACCACATTCAATATTCCGCTTTGGTGGTGGAATCAGCCCAATGTGATTTTTACATTTGCCTCAGGCCCTGTTGTCTGTGCCTTTATCGGGATTCTCAGTCTTCGGTTGTTTTTTGTTTTCCGGAAGACCAAAAACTGGATGCGTCTGTTTTTTCTGTGGGGATATCACCATGGTTTTAATTTGTTTTTTGGTGCTTATGTTTCAGGAGTGATTTCACGCTCAGGCTTTCGTCATGCATCGAACTGGGCGGCCATTCCGGTCGAGATCGAGTATTTTATCGCCATTGGGGCCATTATTTGCATGTTCCTGGTTGGATTTCTTTCAGTGAAATTCTTCCTTCAGATGGCCATTTCTCAATCCATTCTGGTCAATCACAAACGGAATCGTTTCATCACAGCCGTTGTGTTCATTCCATGGTTTGTTGGAAGCCTTACCCTTATTGCGCTCAAAACTCCCCGTATTACGTACAATGAGGCCTTGATTTTTCTGATGATGTTTACCTCTGTGGTGCCCGTTTACATCGCTCAGCGATTCTTTTATGAAGTGTCAATCTTCAAATTTGAAAAGGGTATTTCTGTGAAATGGGGTTATGTGATAGCACTCGTATTGTTTATGTTCGCTTTCCGGTATGTGCTGGACGACGGCATTCTGATCCGCTTTTTCCCCGAGATTTCCCTCACCTGGATCAACCATTAACGATTCTGATTCCGGAAGGTAAAAGAGAAGAAATTGCTATCGCAGTTTATTGTACTTTTGCCTTCCCAAAAATATTTTTGAGACAAACGCAAACGTGGCAGAATTAAGAGACAATTATTCGGCAGATAATATCCAGGTACTCGAAGGCCTGGAAGCCGTTCGGAAACGTCCGGCAATGTATATCGGTGATATCGGATTCAAAGGGCTGCATCACCTCATCTGGGAGGTAGTGGATAACTCGATTGATGAAGCAATGGCGGGGTATTGCACCGACATCATTGTGCACATCAATACCGATAATTCGGTAACCGTATCGGATAACGGCAGGGGAATTCCAACCGGAATGCACACCAAAGAAGGCCGCTCTGCCCTGGAAGTGGTAATGACGGTTCTTCACGCCGGTGGTAAATTTGACAAAGACACGTACAAGGTTTCCGGTGGTTTGCACGGCGTTGGGGTTTCCTGCGTAAATGCATTGAGCTCTCACCTTGAAGTAACCGTGGAGCGGGATGGTAAAATGTTCAAACAGGAATATTCAAAAGGTGCTCCCCTTTATCCTGTTAAGGTAGTTGGTGAAAGTACCCGGACCGGTACCACAGTAAAGTTCCTTCCGGACGATACCATTTTCACTGTTCACGAATATAAGTACGAAACCGTAGCCAACCGGATGCGTGAATTGTCGTACCTCAACAGAGGGATCCGCATTCACCTGACCGATCTCCGGGAGCTGGATGCCGATGGCAATTCAGTAACAGAAGAATTTCATTCAGAAGGTGGACTGGCGGAATTTGTGGCTTACCTCGATTCCAGCCGGGAGCAATTGTTACCGGAGCCTATTTATATGGAAGGCGACAAGGGCGGTATTCCGGTTGAAGTAGCGATGACCTACAACAACAGCTACAATGAAAACGTGTTCTCTTATGTCAACAACATTAATACCATCGAAGGCGGAACACACGTTTCCGGTTTCAGAAGGGCGTTGACCAGAACTCTGAAAAACTATGCCGATAAATCCGGCATTCTGGATAAAGAAAAAATCGAGATTTCCGGGGATGATTTCCGGGAAGGATTGACCGCCGTTATTTCGGTGAAAGTGCAGGAGCCTCAGTTCGAAGGCCAGACCAAAACAAAACTGGGCAACAGTGATGTAATGGGTGCCGTCGAAACTTGCGTGGCCGATATTCTATCAACCTATCTGGAAGAACATCCAAGAGAAGCCAAAACCATTGTTTCCAAAGTTATCCTCGCAGCGAAAGCCCGTATTGCTGCCCGGAAAGCAAGGGAAATGGTGCAAAGAAAGAACGTTCTGTCAGGTTCAGGACTGCCAGGTAAACTGGCTGACTGTTCGGATAATGATCCGGAAGCATGTGAACTGTATCTGGTCGAAGGGGACTCCGCAGGTGGATCGGCCAAACAAGGTCGGAACCGTGCATTTCAGGCGATCCTTCCTCTACGGGGTAAAATCCTGAATGTGGAAAAAGCACAGGAACACAAGATTTACGACAACGAAGAAATCCGGAACATGATCACCGCTTTGGGAGTTACGTTTGGAACACCCGAAGACGAAAAGGCACTAAACATGGTGAAGCTTCGGTACCATAAAGTGATCATCATGACCGATGCCGACGTCGATGGAAGTCACATCCGTACACTGATTCTGACCTTCTTCTTTCGTTATATGAAAGACCTGATCGACAACGGTTATGTCTACATTGCCCAGCCGCCTTTGTACCTGGTGAAAAAGGGGAAAGAAGAGCGTTACTGCTGGACAGAAGAACAAAGAGAAAGGGCCGTAAAGGAAATTGCCAAAGACGGGAAAGAAGATTCGGTGAACATACAGCGATACAAAGGTCTTGGTGAGATGAATCCTGAGCAGTTGTGGGAAACTACAATGAATCCGGATAAGAGAACACTGAAAATCGTAACCATCGAATCCGCAGCAGAAGCAGACCATTTGTTTTCTATGCTGATGGGCGATGAGGTTGCCCCAAGACGGGAATTCATTGAGAAAAATGCCAAGTACGCCCGTATTGACATTTAATATACCATCATCCAACCGGAGAAGCCCTGATACCAGTCGGGGCTTTTTCATGTCCGGCCCATTAATACCAATTCTCCATAATCAGGTACCGCCCTTTTAACCAACTGTTCGAGCAATGCGAAACTTACTGGCCTTATCGCTCATCTTATTTGGAATTTCCAGTTTTCTGAAAACGAATCCGTCGACCCAGGTTTATGGTGAAGTGGCCCAGCAGTTTTTTGTGCCGGGTCTTGCCTTGATTTTTATCGTGTCCTATTTTTTGTCTTTGTGGTTTTTAAAAGTGATTGACCAGCCACCTCTGATGATCTTTATTTTATCGATGGTGGTAAAAATGCTGGCAGCGCTTACCCTTCTGCTCGTGTATTTACTGAAGCACTTCGGTCCGCAGAATGAAGGGGCGCTCGTCTTTGTTATTTTGTATTTGATTTTTGAATTTCTGGAAATCAGAAGGTTTCTCTCTATATTGCGGCCCGATTCGAGAGAAAACCAGTCCGAATGATGAGTAACAAATTCAGAACCAAGTTTTTACAGATTTTTTTATTTTTGACGGTTAGTCTTGGTTTTGCAGCAAAAGCATCGGAAGATGCCGAGCATACAGAAAATAAATTCGATATCTCCACGATGATTTTTCATCACATTGGAGATGCACATGAGTGGCACTTCGCTACCATTGGCCACACCGATCTGAGTATTAATCTTCCTGTGATTCTGTATTCGGCAGATCGTGGCCTGGAAATGTTCTCGTTTTCTAACCTGAAAACACCGCATGGCAGCCATGATATGGTTCAGTATGCTGGCTATACAACAGACCATCATGGTAAAATCGTATCAACAGATCCGAACCGGGAAATGTTTGGATTTATGCCTTCAGCCCATGGTCATGCCAATCCGGGTGCTGTCAAAGTCTACAATATTTCCATTACCAAAAACATCGCTTCTCTCTTTCTGAGTGTCGCCATATTGTTTCTGGTTTTCTTCTCAGTTGCCTCCGGTTATAAGAAAAGAAAAGGAGCAGCTCCGTCCGGCATTCAGTCGTTCTTTGAACCAATCATCGTTTTCATCCGGGACGAAATTGCTGTTCCGAACATTGGTAAAAAATCTGAAAAGTTCCTTCCGTATTTATTGACGGTTTTCTTTTTCATTTGGTTTAATAATCTGTTGGGACTTGTCCCGGGAGGAGCCAACCTGACAGGAAACATAGCGGTGACGTTCAGTCTGGCCGTTTTTACCTTGATCATCACGAATTTTTCAGCCAATAAAGATTACTGGATGCACATTTTGTGGACTCCCGGAATTCCGATGTGGCTCCGTCCGATTATGCTTCCGGTGGAACTGGTGGGGATTCTTTCCAAGCCGTTTTCACTGATGGTCCGACTTTTTGCGAACATCACAGCAGGTCACGTTATCATCCTGAGCCTTCTTGGCCTCACCTTCATTTTTGAAAGTGTGGTGGTTGGGTTTGCTTCTACCTTGTTTTCAACCGTTATGAGTTTGCTGGAGCTTTTCGTAGCGATCCTGCAGGCCTATGTTTTTACCTTGCTTTCTGCGATGTACTTCGGTCAGGCAGTGGCAGAGCACGAACATCATGACGATCACCATTAAGATTTTTTTTCAATTTCAGTTTTAACTATATAATCATGCTTAGCACAATTTTCGCTTTGTTAATGGAAGTAGCCCGTTTCGACGTTATGGGCGCAGGTATCGGTGCTGGTCTTGTTACGTTAGGTGCAGGACTTGGTATCGGTAAAATCGGTGGTTCTGCTGTAGAAGGCATTGCCCGTCAGCCTGAGGCTTCCGGAAAAATCCAGGGTGCCATGATCGTAGCCGCTGCCTTGATTGAAGGTGTGGCTCTGTTCGCAGCTGTAATCTGCTTCCTGATCATGAACAAATAATCGTTTGCCCCGGTTCTATGAGCCGGGGCAACTTTTACCAAACTCATCCAAACTGAAAAAATGGAATTAGTAACCCCCGACTTTGGACTCTTATTCTGGCAGGTTCTTACCTTCCTGACAGTCCTCCTTGTGCTTTCTAAGTTTGCCTGGAAACCCATTATTTCCGGATTGAAAGAAAGAGAAGAAAGCATCGAAACCGCTTTATCGGAAGCCAAAAAAGCCAGAGAAGAAATGGCCAGCTTAACAGCTGACAACCAGAAATTGATTCTGGAAGCCCGCAAAGAGCGTGACAAAATGCTGGATGAAGCACAAAAAATGGCATCCACTCTTATTCAGGAGGCCAAAGAAAGGGCCAATCAGGAGTCTAACCGGATGATTGAATCAGCTCGTGCCGAAATTCAAATCAGCAAAGATGCCGCTATCGCAGAACTGAAAAACTACCTTGCTTCTACGTCTCTCAATATTGCAGAGAAAGTAATCAGACGCAACCTTTCAACTGATGCTTCTCAGCAGCAACTGGTGGCTGAATTATTGTCCAATACTTCCAATAACTAACCGGTAATTGTAACATGGCAAATTCAAAAGCAGCAGACCGATACGCAAAATCTCTCTACCAGCTTGCGAAAGAAAATGGTACGGTAGAAGCCGTTCTGGCTGATATTCAATATTACCAGTCTGTTGTTTCGGATAACCGTGAATTGCAATCGGTGATCAGCAGTCCGATTATTCCGGGAGCCAAGAAGCAGGCCATACTGGATGCGATCTTCACTTCCCGTTTTCAGAAAACCACATCTTTGTTTTTCAAACTGGTGGTTTCAAAAGGAAGAGAAAAGGAACTGACTGAAATCGCCTCAGCTTTTATTCACGAAGACAAAAGACAGAAAGGAATTAAAGAAGGAAAGCTTGTTTCGGCTGCACCACTAACCGATTCATTGCGTACTTCTCTGATTGCCAAAGCCGAGCAAATGGCTGGCGGCAAAGTTTCCATCACTGAAAAAGTGGATCCATCTCTCATTGGTGGATATGTCCTCACAGTGAGCGACGTACAGTTTGATGAGTCTGTTCAGACAAAACTCACAAAACTCAGGGAACAATTGCTGGATACCAGCTACATTCCCAAAATTGATCTCATTTAAACGAATTTTCAAAGAATACCTATATGGCAGATATCAGACCGGATGAAATATCCGCAATCTTGAGAGAGCAACTGGCCAACGCCAAGTCAGAAGCCGAACTTGAAGAGACTGGAACCGTTCTTCAGGTAGGGGACGGTGTAGCTCGTATTTATGGTTTAACCAAAGCCCAGTCAGGTGAGTTGCTCACCTTTCCAAACGGATTGACCGGACTGGTACTGAATCTCGAAGAAGACAACGTCGGAGCGGTACTTTTTGGCGATTCGTCTCTTGTAAAAGAGGGGGATACTGTTAAAAGAACCCGCAAAATCGCCTCTGTTCAAACCGGTCACGGATTGTGCGGACGTGTATTGAATGGTCTTGGCCATCCGATCGACGGTAAAGGAAAACTCGAAGGCGATCTGTATGAGATGCCACTGGAGAGAAAAGCTCCAGGGGTAATTTATCGTCAGCCGGTAACCGAACCTTTGCAGTCAGGAATCAAAGCAATTGATGCGATGATTCCGGTAGGACGTGGTCAGCGTGAGTTGATCATTGGTGACCGCCAGACTGGTAAAACTGCGGTTGCGATCGATACCATCATCAATCAGAAAGAATTTTACGAAAAAGGAGAACCCGTTTATTGCATTTATGTAGCCATCGGACAGAAAGCGTCTACGGTTGCACAGGTGGTAAACGCCCTTGAAAAAGGAGGTGCCCTTCCGTATACAGTAATTGTAGCGGCAAGTGCGGCCGATCCTGCTCCAATGCAGTTCTTTGCCCCATTTACGGGTGCTGCCATCGGTGAGTTTTTCCGGGATACCGGTAAGCCAGCTTTGGTTGTGTATGACGATTTGTCGAAACAAGCGGTTGCGTACCGTGAGGTGTCTCTGCTTCTTCGTCGTCCTCCGGGCCGTGAAGCATTTCCTGGAGACGTTTTCTATCTTCACAGTCGTCTGCTTGAAAGAGCGGCCAAAATCAACGCATCAGATTCCATCGCTCAGGCAATGAACGATCTTCCGGAATCAATCCGTCCTTTAGTGAAGGGTGGTGGTTCATTGACTGCCCTTCCAATCATTGAAACACAGGCGGGTGACGTTTCAGCCTACATTCCAACCAACGTAATTTCGATTACTGATGGTCAGATCTTCCTCGAAACCAACCTCTTCAACTCGGGTATCCGTCCTGCGATCAACGTTGGTATTTCGGTATCACGTGTAGGAGGTAATGCTCAGATCAAATCCATGAAGAAGGTAGCGGGTACATTGAAACTGGATCAGGCTCAGTTCCGCGAACTGGAAGCATTTGCGAAATTCGGTTCCGATCTGGATGCATCAACTAAATTGACAATCGAGCGTGGTCGTCGTAACCAGGAAATGTTGAAGCAGGCCCAGTACTCACCGGTTCCGGTTGAGCAGCAGGTTGCCATCATTTACGCCTGTACAACAGGTCTGGTTGACAATGTGCCGGTGAACAAAATGAAGGAATTTGAAAAAGACTTCCTTGCTACACTGGTAGCTGGTCACAAGGAAACTCTGGAAGGCTTACGGAAAGGCAAACTGGATGCAGAACAAACCGATGTTCTGAAGAAAATTGCCAAAGAAATAGCTTCTGTTCATACGATTTAACAACACGATTCTTCAGTAAACGATAGCTGACCGATGGCCAATTTAAAGGAAGTTAGGGTTCGGATACAGTCTGTAAACTCAACACAGCAGATCACCAAAGCCATGAAAATGGTGGCGGCTGCCAAGTTGAGAAAGGCGCAGGACGCCATTACACAGATGAGGCCTTACAGCCAGAAATTAAGTGCGTTGCTTCAGAACTTATCTTCTGCAGCAGGCACAGATTTTGAAAGTCCGTTTATGGAAGTTCGTGAACCAAACAGAATCCTGTTGGTGGCCGTTACTTCTGACCGTGGATTGTGTGGTGCCTTCAACACCAACATCATCAAAGCGGTAACCCATCTTTATCATGAAGTGTACGCCGGTAAAGAGGTTTCAGTTCTTACCATTGGTAAAAAAGGAAACGATTTTCTGGGCAAAAAGCTTCCACGTGTCAATGGTGATTTCCACCAGATTTTCTCCAACCTGAAATTTGAATCTGTGCAGGCTGCTGCCCAATACATCATGAAGGCGTTTCAGGAGAAATCATACGACAAAGTGGTGGTGGTGTACAACGAATTTAAGAATGTGGCCACCCAGATTGTTCGGGAAGAGCAGTTTCTGCCTTTCACTTCCACAACAACAGGTGCGGCAGCTGCCAGTGTGGACTATATCTACGAGCCGGATCAGGAAAGTATCCTAACTGAATTGATTCCGAAAGCTCTCGGTATGCAGTTGTATAAAGCTGTCCTTGACAGCAATGCTTCTGAACACGGTGCCCGGATGACCACAATGGATAAGGCAACCGAAAACGCAGGTGAACTTCTGAAAGAACTGAAACTGATGTACAACCGTACCCGTCAGGCTGCAATCACCACTGAAATCCTTGAGATTGTGGGTGGTGCCGAAGCCCTGGTATCGGGATAATCAACAAAACAGACATATGAAAGCCACGCCAATCGCGTGGCTTTTTTATTTTCGCCACATGAAAATTGCGCTGGTAATCAACCCAAAAGCAGGAACAATTCGTTCAAAAGATGCTCTTATTCAGGCATTCGGGAAGAAGGCTTCAGAGCTCTTACCACTGGATGAGTTTCGGATTTTCCCTACTCAGCATGCCGGTCATGCCACGATTCTGGCGAAGCAATGTGCAGAGAACGGATTTGATATCTGCATCGCAGCTGGTGGCGATGGAACAATGAACGAAGTTGCCTGCGGATTGACTGGCAGCCAGACTGCTTTGGGTATTGTGCCTCTCGGATCCGGAAACGGACTGGCCCGTCATTTGAAAATATCGCTTGATCCGGTTACTGCCTTTACCCAGATGCTTCTTGGAACCAGCCAGCAAATGGATGTTGGCCTTGTAAACGGCAGGAAGTTTTTCCTTGCATCTGGCATTGGTTTTGAAGGAGTGGTGTCTCATCGGTTTGCAGGGAAAACAAAAAGAGGTTTTTTGCAATACATTCTGTCTTCAGCGGAAACCTTTTTTCAATTCAAACCCATCAAGGTGACGGGTTTGGCTGACGGTACCCGGTTATCATCTACTGTTTTTACATTGACTATGGCCAATGGGTCTGAATATGGAAACGGAGCCATCATTTCTCCTGGATCCCAGGTTGATGATGGCCTTCTACAGTTAATCCGAATCAGACCATTTCCAGTCTGGAGTTCGATTACCATATTTTTTCGGTTGATGACAGGTAATCTGGAGGGTAGCCAGTATTTTGACTCCCTTGGTTTTAAAAGGCTCAGAATCGATTCAGACATATCACTCAAAGGTCACATTGATGGTGAACCTGTTGAGTTTGGTCAGTTTATCGAAACAGAGATTATTCCTAAAGGCATTTGGGTCAGGCACCCTTAGGCCACCATTCCCATATTTCCGATTCGGAATGTTCCCAGTGCACTGTTCCAGTCAGATTGGGAGGTTGTCTTGGACATGAATACAGAATCCGGCATCCGACGGGCTTTTTCAATCCATTCGGTTTCGGTCGTTGAGCTTTGGAACACAATGGGTGTGTGTGAAAAGTGCCGGATGGATTCGGCTGCTTCTACACCATTGCGGTCGCCTTCCAGATGAATGTCCATCACGATCAGGTCGGGATGGAGGTCATTTGTTTTGGCGATGGCTTCGTCGAAGCTTTTGGCGGTACCCAGAACTTTCAGTCCAAGTGAGGCAAGTGTGCAACGGAGTGCGAGTGCAAGAAGAAGTTCATCTTCTACAATTAATACTGTCGTTATCATGGTTCATATAAGGTTTAGAGTTGTGGTGGTGAAGGACGGATCAAATATAAAAGAGTAAATTTAAAATATCCAAATTAAAATTTAAAAAGTTATATTTTAAATTTAAAATATAAAGTAAACCATGTCGATATTCAATGTTTTCTGTCAAATTGGGTATTTGTCTGGGATTGAGTTTTTAGAAAGAGCAAAAAAAAGCCCTTCGGATCAGGAAGGGCTTTTGGAATGATTTCTGAAAATCAGAGTCTTTCAATTTTCGCACCCAGCGCATTCAGACGTTTGTCAATATTCTGATAACCACGGTCAATTTGCTCGACATTGTCAATCAGACTTGTGCCTTCTGCACTCATGGCTGCCAGAAGCAATGACACCCCTGCACGGATATCCGGGCTGGTCATCCGGATTCCTTTCAGTGGAATCTGGCGATCAAGGCCGATGACAGTAGCTCTGTGCGGGTCACAAAGAATAATCTGTGCACCCATATCGATCAGTTTATCCACAAAGAATAAACGACTTTCAAACATTTTCTGATGAACAAGTACCGTCCCTTTTGCCTGTGTGGCAGTTACCAGCACAATGCTTAGAAGATCCGGTGTGAATCCTGGCCAGGGTCCGTCAGCAACTGTGAGTGTGGAACCATCGATGAAGGAATTGATCTCATATCGTTCATTTCCAAAGACCCTGATGTTGTCACCCTGAATTTCCATCTGAATGCCCAGTTTCCGGAATACATCCGGAATTTGTCCAAGCATATCAATTCGGCAATTGGTAATGGTGATGTCGGAATTGGTAATGGCCGCCATTCCAATGAAAGAGCCGATTTCAATCATATCCGGAAGCATCCGGTGATCGGTTCCGGATAGTTCTTTTACACCCGTTACTTTAAGAAGGTTGGAACCGTGTCCCTCAATCTTTGCCCCCATACGGATGAGCATAGCCGATAGCTGCTGAAGGTAAGGTTCACAGGCTGTGTTGTACAACGTAGTGGTGCCTTCTGCCAGAACCGATGCCATCAGAATATTGGCAGTTCCGGTTACAGACGGCTCGTCCAGCAGGTGATAACAGCCTTTGAGCGATTTTCCGGTAACCTGGTAGAACTGAGTCTCCGGATCATAGTCAAATGTTGCACCCAGTTTTTCAAGTCCGATAAAGTGGGTATCCAGTCTTCTTCGGCCGATTTTATCGCCACCTGGTTTTGGAATTCGTGCTGTTCCAAAGCGGGCAAGCAAAGGACCTACGATCATCACTGATCCCCGTAAAGCCGAAGCTTTATCCTGGAATTCAGTGGTTTGAAGATAATCTAAGTTTACAGAATCTGCCTGAAACGTCACTGAGCCGGGGCCGTTTCTTGTCACTTTCACACCCATCGAATTCAACAATTCGATTAGTTTGTTCACATCCCGTATGTCTGGAATATTGGTGATGGTGACGGGTTCGGCTGTGAGTAAAACGCAGCAGATGATTTGCAGGGCTTCGTTTTTTGCACCCTGCGGTTCAATGGATCCGGAGAGCCTGGTGCCTCCTTTTATCCGGAATGTTGTCATATGTGAAATTACCTCCTTCTCTTATGCTGATGATGCCGCTGGTTGCGGTTGTTTCTCTGACCACCGCCTGATTGACGTTGGTTGTTTGAGAATGGCGCCTGCAGAATGTCTTTTGGGTTGATGCTCAACAGGTTCTGGCTGGAAACTTTTTCTGCATCCAGGATCAGTTTGCCGTTGGATAGTTTTTTCAGATTCTCTATCACAACTGTATCTTCCACCATGTCTTTGCTGTGACTCAGCACAAACATTTTCATGAGACGGCAGAGATAAATGGAGGCATTTTCTCTTTCTTCCTCTGTAGGTAATTCGATTGCCTGGGCAACCATCAGTTCCAGAGTACGACCATAGTGTTTAAACCTGGCATCTCCCACACGGTATGGAACCGTTCTGGGTTTTTTAACCAGCACTTCGGTGTCTGGTTTGGGGAATGGGGTCTCCACATCCAGTTTCATTTCGGTCATCACATGAAGATGATCCCATAATTTCTGGTAATAATCGTTGGGTTCTCCAACAACCGGATTCAGTTGCTTCATCAACTCCACAAGTGTGATGGCCATGCGGCCCCTTTTTTCCCGGTCTTCAATGGTGAGAAGATGACGGGCCATATTCTGAATATTCCGGCCGTACTCTCTGAACGTTACGTTTTCCTGCTCATTGGCATAGCTAAACTGCTTTTTAGCCTCCGGATGATAGTTGAATTTTCTTTCCATCTTATTGGTGCAAATGTGGCAATGAATTTCGTAGAAAGCCAATGTGCCAGTGTTGAAAGCGTAAAAATGTTGGAAATCAGGAACAATGGGACGATTCAACAGAGAAAATCATGGCTTGAATAACCGAGTGTATTCAACAGAATTCCGTGGGGAATTTAAGCGTCTTTTCCACTTTGTGCCCAGACTGATCCCATAGCAAGGCGTAGTTCCCAACTCTGAAACCGGTCTCCGAATTGTTCTACCAAAGGCTGAATTTTGGGTTGCTCATCGACATTGATACCCAGTTTTCTGGCCATATCTGTGATGGTTTTGATTTTTTCAGGTGACATCAAAAGTTCAAACCGGATTTCCTCTCCATTTTTTGCCAGCTGAACCAAATGTCCCGCAATGGTTCCGGGACTCAGTTTCCGGTTTTCTGCAATTTCTTCCAGTCCCATTCCTTTCTGATAGAGTTCAAATGAAACGAGCTGGGTAATTCCTGAGTTCAGTTTTGTGCCTTCCGATTGTTTGTCCCTCAGAAATTCCTGAATGGCCTTCAGAAAATGCTTTCCGTATTTCGACCACTTACTTTGACTCATTCCCTGCACTTCCATCATGGCGGCCGGACTGATTGGTTTTTCTTCCACCATACTGTTGAGAGTCGCATCCGAAAAAATAATGTAGGCAGCCACGTTCTCCTTGTCTGCCAGCTCCTTTCTGAGTTTCCGCAGCATCTCAAACATTTGCTTTGTCGCCTCCACTTTTGGATTCACCGGTGCCGCTGCCATCATCTCGTCTCGTCGTTCCCGGAAAGTTTGCGCTTCTGCCAGAAGGACTTTTTCCCCTTCTTTCAAAATCCGGTAGCTCAATGGATTCAGCTTGAAGACATGGCCTTCATCATAAGCGATATCCATTACGCCAGAATTGAGCATCTGCATAATGTAATCCATCCACATTTCTGCTCGGAGGTCTCTTCCGGCACCGAAGGTCGGGATCTCTGTGAATCCGTTTTTTACGGTTACTGCAGTGCGTTGACCTCTCAGAATATCCACCAGTGAAGTCATACTCACAGTTTCCCTGGTTCGGGCAATGGCAGACAGTGCCTTTTGTGCAAGGATCGTTGCATCAACCCGTTTTCGGGGATGCAGACAGACATCACAATTGCCACAATCTTCCTTTACTTCTTCGTTGAAGTAGCTCAGCAAGATTCTTCTCCTGCAAATCTGGGCTTCAGAATATTGTTTCAGGCGGTTGAGTTTAGCCCGTCGAAGCTCTTTCTGTTCTTCATCGGCTTCTGATTTTTCAATCATATCCAGCCGGGTCATAATATCGCCGTATGCATAATACAGGATGGTTTCAGAAGGAAGGCCATCCCGGCCGGCACGACCAATTTCCTGGTAATAGCTTTCCAGATTGTTGGGCAGATTGAAATGAATCACCCACCGGATGTTGCTTTTGTCGATGCCCATTCCAAATGCGATGGTGGCACAAATGATCTGAATCTCATCCCGAATAAACGATTCCTGAACCCTCGCTCTCCGGTCGGCTTCGATTCCGGCATGGTAATAATTTGCTTTGTAGCCAGCCCGCACAAGAAACGCGGACAGATCTTCGGTACCTTTCCGGCTCAGACAATAAATGATACCCGACTGTCCTTGTTTTGTCTGAAGGAAACGGGCAATCTGCTGGCGGCGCTCCAATCCGGGTAAGACCGTCAGACTAAGATTGGGACGATCGAAACTGGAAATGAATACTTCTGCTTCCGGAATACCCAGCTGAGTAAGGATATCTTTTCTCGTTACCTTATCTGCTGTTGCTGTGAGCGCCACCACCGGAATATCCGGAAAATACGATCGGACCTGACTTAGCTGCCTGTATTCCGGACGGAAATCATGGCCCCAGCTCGAGATACAATGCGATTCATCGATGGCCAGCAATGACACTGGTAACGCACGGACTGTATCGAGAACTCCAACCGAAAATAGCTTTTCCGGTGCCAGATAAAGGAGTTTCAGTTCTCCTTTCCAACATTGGTTCCAGATGATGCTTTGTTCCTGATTGGAGATACTGGAATTGATGAATGCCGCCGGAATGCCATTGGCCCTCAGGTTTTCCACCTGGTCTTTCATCAGTGCAATGAGGGGTGAAATAACCAACGTGATTCCATCAAAAAGCATAGCCGGAAGCTGGTAGCAAACCGATTTGCCGCCACCCGTAGGCATGAGAACCAGGCAATTTTTTCGTTGGATAAGTGTGTCGATCACCTCCTCCTGCATAGGACGGAAATGATCAAAACCAAAGTAACGCTTCAGCAGCTGAAACTTCGGTTCGGAGTTCAGGGTCGTGTTCAATGTAAAATAATTTAGTTTTGACGAAAGAGGACCGGCAAGCCAAATCCGGTTCAAATATGAAACTATTCCTTTTTTTACCCAAAGATTTCCATTAGAACAATCCAAATGGTTTGGTGAAATTTGCCCTTCATTTACCAGGATACTATGAAATTGATTTCCCGCTTTGCGTTGCTGATTTGTTTGTTTCAACTGTTGTTTTCCTGCAACACAGAGGTTTCGGAAAAGGAGTTTCTGGCGAAGTTTAAAGCAATGAGCGATGAGAGAATTATGTTCCGGAGGAATATGAAAGCCCTTGGCGACAGCTCTTTCGCCCATAAACGCTACGCAAGAAACATTCTGGAAGAAGTGAATGCCGATACCGTTCTTGATAAAGTTTTTTCACCATCGTATGTAGCGTACAATGATTCCATCCGGAACGAACTTGCACTGGGTAAAACTTATTTTGAAGAACAATTCGTAAAGAATAAACCCATGATTGGTGACTGGGAACGCACTGAAATGAACCTGGACCGCCTTGTTGAAAAAATGAAAGCCGGTGATATTTCGGAAATGGAAGGGATGGATTCAATCTCACATGTACAGAAAACACTTCAGGGATACATCCACCGGAGTGATTCTTTGGTGAAAACTTCCACTGATCGTTACTGGAAATTCCGCAACACGTATGCTGAATATCAATACAATCTCAGAAATTTGAGAATGTTGTATGCCAATGAGTTGTATCAGATGCTGAAGGACAGGAGTGAACAGGAAAAGAAAAAAGGAAAATAATTCCAGGTTTTTTCAGGCCAATTGAATCCGCTTTCTTTTCACTTCCGTATTTACTTTCTACCGCTGAAAAGCATTAACCCCAAAAGATGCCTGAAGTGAGCAACCCGTTTCTTTTCAAAAGCAACATCTAGATTCTTCCTCAGGAGGGATTGAAAAGAATTCAGGTGTCGTTATATAATCGTGTATCGTTTTTGTGTGCAGCCGGGCTCAGATTTGGGCCCGGCTATTTTTTTCTAAGGGCCATAAAGTCCTGCCACAAAAGATGAGTAGGCAGTCCCATTACTGTAAAATAGGAGCCGTCCAGTTTATCGACGGCAATGAGACCAATCCATTCCTGAATTCCATAAGCACCGGCTTTATCCATAGGCTTGCCTTCATCCAGATACCACTGAATTTCCTGATCTGACAATTCCCGGAAGTGAACCAGGGCGGTGTCGGTCCGGGTTATTTTGGTTTCCGGACTCAGAATGCAATAGGAGGTATGCACCGCATGAATCTGTCCGGATAAGTCTTTCAGCATCGACTCAGCTTCCTGTCTGTCAATGGGTTTGTTGAGAATTTTGCCATTGAGATCGACCACAGTATCAGCCGCAAGAATCAAGGCATCCGGCCTTAATTTTTGAACTTCTGTTGCCTTTCGTTCCGATAACATGGCAGGTAATTCTATGGCAAGGACCGAATCATCGAAAGACTCATCCACATCGGAAACGAGTATTTCAAATGGGATTTGAAAGATACTCAGGAGTTCTTTGCGTCTTGGAGAACCGGATGCCAGAATGAGAGGAAAAGGGAGTGTGATCATCCTTCCGATTGAAGTGAAGGGTGAAGAATGGTTTCCTTCCGATTGTATACCACGCAGCCCAGTTTTTTCCGGTGCATTTCCACAAAAGCATCTTTGCCTGTGTTCCATACCAGAATAAAAGTGAGAATATCTGCAGATGCCCAGGCCATAAAAATAACCGAAGCAAACAGCAACCATGTGCTGTTGAAATAAAACGCAAGTCCTAATGGAATGGCACCCATAGCCAGAAACGGAAAAATAAGACCCGCCATGAACGGGACAGTCTTCATCGGTCGCTGGCATCCGATGACCGGTGTGAAAGAATTCCACCGCATACCCATTCTGAAATCTTCGATCGGGAAACGGGTTAAAGCGTGCCAGCATAAAAAATGCAACATTTCATGAACCAGAAATCCTGCGGAGAAAATCAGAAAGATATTCTGGAGAGTAAAGAATTCATCTATTCCTAAAAGAAAATCGTGGGTGCCGAAATTAATGACATAAATAAATAGGAAGACGACAGGAAACAGGATGAAGGGCAGGTTGTATTTCCCCAACTTCTCATCCGGAATTACCTTTTCTTCGGAAACAAAATCTGCGTAATCGAATTCTTCCATTCTGGTATCTGGCACAAAGTTGAAAAAAAAGAGAAAACAGAAAAGACATTAGCCAAATTTGCCCTTCAATCTGGTTTTATGAAATCTCATTTTTCGTTACTTTTCACTGTCCTTTTTGGGGCTGCACCTCTTCTGGCCCAGGAGAAAACAACACCGGCCGAAACTCACCTTCAGAACCTTCGGCAGATTACATTTGGAGGCGATAATGCCGAAGCCTATTTTTCACCAGATGGCAGGAAACTATCTTTCCAAACCAATAACCCAAAATGGGGATTAAAATGCGATCAGATCTTCTGGCTCAGTTTGTTCGCTCATAAAGAAGATTCTGCCTATCAGCCACACAAGCTGAGCAATGGAATGGGGCGTACCACTTGTTCGTATTACATGCCTGATGGAATGCATATTTTGTATGCCTCCACTTTTAAAGCAGGCAATGACTGTCCGCCTCCACCTGCACCAAGAGGCGATAAAAAATACCTTTGGGCTGTATACCCGGAGTTTGACATTTTCGTGGCTGATCAGAATGGATCGATTACAAAGCAACTTACTGATTCTCCCGGTTACGACGCCGAAGCAACAGTTTCTCCCAAAGGAGACAAAATTGTGTTCACCTCAGACAGGTCCGGAGATCTTGAATTGTGGATCATGGATATTGACGGAAAAAACCAGAAGCAAATCACAAGCGGATTGGGCTATGATGGAGGAGCATTCTTTTCACCGGATGGCAAGAAACTGGTTTTCCGGGCTTCCCGTCCTTCAACCGATGTAGAAAAAAAGGAATACACAGATTTGCTGAAAGAACATCTGGTCGCACCCACCAATATGGAAATCTACACCTGCAACATTGATGGAAGCGATCTGGTTCAGGTTACCCATTTGGGGAAAGCCAACTGGGCACCGTTTTACCATCCTTCAGGTAAAAAGATCATTTTCTCAAGCAATCACCACAGCCAGAGAGGATATGATTTTCAATTGTACATGGTCAACACGGATGGCACACAAGTAGAGCGCATCACACAGGAAAGTATGTTCAATGCATTTCCTATGTTTTCTCCGGATGGTAAAAAGCTTGTTTTCAGCAGCAACCGAAACAATGGCGGTGGCCGGGATACCAATTTGTTCATAGCAGACTGGGCCGAATAGTCCTTTAAAATTGCATTTTCTGACGAAGCCGGATTCTCACAGATCCGGCTTTTGCATTTTGCCCCCTGCCTTTTGCATTTCACCAGAACCATTCCGCAATTGCCGGTTTATCCCTTTCCGGGCGAGAAGTGAGCACACACCTTTGTATCATCAAAAACAAAAACAAGTTCTCACAACATAAAATTCTAATCGTATGAAAACGCTCGCTCAATCCATCCTCTCAGTTCTTTTTGTTTTGGCCATCAGTTCATCTGCTGCATTCGCTTCGGACGATCAGGTCGCCAAATCCGGAACCAAAGCTCCGGTTCAGAATTGTTCCACTTCCTCCACTTCAACTTTTCAGTCTAACGTATTCCAGAACAGCACGGGCCGTGTCAGTGTGATTGTAATGAAAGACGATCAGCAACCGGTCACTTTACAGGTTCTGGACACAGAAAATCACGTATTATTTTCGAAGACCATCATGGAAGATTCGGTCCGCCAGAATCTCAGCATGCGGGAACTCGATCCGGGTATGTATAAAGTAACTGTATCTAAAAACGGCGAATGCTTCACGAAAACGGTGACTGTGAAGTAGTCCTTTCCGGAAGCTCTGGTCAATGATCAGGGCTTCCTTGTTTATATTGCCATCGAATTCTTAAGAATAAAAATTGTCTACTCTCCTCCGCACACAGAATCCGGTTTCAATTCCCGGTCGGTTCCTCATCCGGTTCTGGTCCTGGATCTCCGTTTTTCTGGCCGCTGAGTTGAGTATTCTGGTAGTGAATTCATTGCTGGCACTGGTGTATAAAAAGTTCACCTGGCGCTTTGAACCCGAGATTCACCTCACCACCTTGTTACTGGCTGCCTGTATTCTCGGTACCATCCGGATGTACAACCAGAAGCTGGACGAGCGGATGCCCTGGAGTGAAGACATTGGGCGCCGTCTGTTGGCTCAGTTGTTGTCAAACGTAGGGATTACACTGTTTTTTACCATTGTTGTCCGGAACCTGCTCATACTTTTTAATACTCTCTTTCACGGCACTTCCACGTTTGTCCGCCTGCAGGACGAAGTGATCATTTCTTTGGTGGTGTCGTTTTTTACACTTCTGGTTGTGTTGGTGGATCTTGGAATTTTCCTCATGCAGCAATGGAAATCATCTGCCACGGAAGCCGCACGATTTAAGCAGGAAAACCTCGAGTTCCGGTTCGACCGTCTCAAGAATCAGGTGAATCCGCATTTTCTTTTCAATAGTTTGAATACCCTTGCCTCTCTTGTGTACAATGATCCGGAAACGGCCTCCGGTTTTATCCGGCAACTGGCCAAAGTGTACCGCTATGTGCTGGAAAACAGAGACAAAGAAGTAATCACACTTGCTGAAGAACTCAATTTTATGGAAGCATATCTGTATCTGGTTAAAATCCGGTTTGATGACGGAATCCGGTTTGAACTCGACATTCCTGCTGAATGCCAGAGTCTCAGTCTTCCGCCAATGACACTGCAGTTGCTGATCGAAAATGCCTTGAAGCACAATGTCGTTTCAGCCTCCAAACCTCTCAGCATTAAGATTAAGGGCAAAGGAGATCGTCTTGAAGTGAGCAACAACCTTCAACCGAAAATCAGCCCGGAGCCAAGCACCAAAACGGGACTGGAAAACATCAAAAACCGCTATGCCTTTCTGACCCAGAATCCAGTCAACATTGTGAAAACAGAAAAGTTGTTTTCCGTTGACATACCCCTTCTTTCTTCATCATCAAATCTTTAGCAAGACATGAATGTACTTATTGTCGAAGACGAACCACACGCACAAAAGGAGCTGAAGCGCATTTTGCAGAAAGTAGCACCCGATTGCAATGTGACAGGTGTGGCGGATGGAATTGAATCGGCCGTTCAGTTGCTTTCGGAACAGGATCCCGACCTCATTTTCATGGACATCCAATTGTCGGACGGCCAGAGTTTTGAAATTTTTTCCCTTACTCAGGTGAAGTGTCCCGTCATTTTTACGACGGCTTACGATGCCTATGCGATGCAGGCTTTTAAGTCAAACGGGATTGATTATCTGATGAAGCCCATTGAGCCGGATGACGTAGCAAAATCGCTGGAGAAATTCCGTATGCTGAAGGAAACCGGTTCAGTGCCAGGAAGTGCCGTCCTTGATCCTGAAAAGCTGAAGAAGCTTATGTTGCCTGGAACTCAGCCATGGAAAACCCGGTTTATGACCAGCATTGGCGATCGTATCCGGTTTCTGAACGACACGGAAATAGCCTACTTTCAGGCAGACGACGAAGTGGTGTACATGGTGAGCCACGACAAGCGAAAGTACATCATCAACTATACACTTGAAACGCTTGAAGGTCAGTTGGATCCGGCTAAATTTTTCCGGATCAACCGGCGCTACATTACGCATGTTGACAGCATTGGGGACATTCATAAGCATTTCAATTCCAGGTTGAAGCTGATGCTGAATCCATCTCCGGATGATGAGATCCTTGTTTCCAGAGCCCGGGTTCAGTCCTTTCTCAGTTGGATTGGCCAATAATTGAACAAACCGACACAATGAAGAAATCTCAGGAAAAAACCTCCCGTTCGCTGCCTGCCATGTTCCGACTGGCGGGTTCGCTGCTGGTGTGTCTTTGTTTTTTTTCCTGCAGTAAGGTGACCCTCGAGGTGGAGCATTTACCGGAAAATACCCCGGCGGGTTCCCCACTTTTTGTGTCTGGTAATTTCAATTTATGGGATCCGGGGGATGGCAATTTTCTCTTCCGGAAAGCAGATAATGGAAAATATTATCTCGAATTTCCAACCGGTTGGGGAGAAATCAATTATAAATTTACGAGAGGAGACTGGACAACAGTCGAAGGCGATGGTTGTGGCCACAGCATCGGCGACCGAAGGGCAACTGTTGGCCGCAACTGGTTTGATTTTTTTAAGGACGATACCATCCGCCACAGGATTTTCAGTTGGGAGGACCAGGGGCCAACCGATTGTGATAAAGTCACTTTTCGAATTAAACGGCTTCCAAAGGAAACACCATCCAAAGATGTGGTTTACATGGTGGGAAGTTTCAACGACTGGCTCGCGGGTGATCGAAAATATGGATTTGTTCGTGCTCAGGAGAGTGGTTTTTATTACCTGGATCTACCAAAATCAGACCATGAAATTGAATTTAAGCTCAATCGTGGTACATGGGAAAAAGAAGAAGCCGACATCAATGGCGACCGCATTCCAAACAGGAAATTTTCGTATGGTACAGAAGATACAGTCGATCTGGATGTCGGTGGCTGGATCGATCTGAATCCCGGAATTGAGGCAAGGCAGGTCACCATGTATGTGAGCACACCTGTTGGCACTCCGCCAGGCGATCCATTGTATATTGTTGGAAATTTCAACCACTGGGTACCGGGCGATCCGAAGTTTGCTTTGAGAAAAGTGGCGCCTAATCTTTTTACCATCACCCTCCGTAAACCGGAAGGTGAAATGGAATACAAATTTACCCGCGGACAATGGGGCATGGAAGAAGTCGATGTGTTTGGTAACCACATCAGCAACCGGAAACTGCGGACCTCCGCTGATACTGTCCGCATTTCCATCCCGGAATGGCTTGATATTCCGGTTGATCAGACGTTTTCTCTGAGTCGTGATGAAATCAATTACATCATGCACAACCCCGAGGTGATAGCCTTCCCTGTAAACAAAGGCAAAGGGGAGAAACTGGTGAAGTTTACCATCATCCCGGATATGAAACAGCCGACTTACATTTACGTCAGGATTGGTCTTCCATCCTCTCCAAATAATAGGAATTATGGATTTGTTGAACTGGCAAAACCTGGGCAGAAATTTAAAATCGCTTGTCCGGACGGGGCCATATTTTATGCCTGCAACGGTCCTTACTGGAACGACAACAGCCCGAAGGAAGTGAAGATTTTTACAGTTTCGGCAGATATGGAGGGAGCGGAGTTTCATACCGATTTAACCTATTCTTCCACCCAGAAATCAGCAGACAAAAAGCCCTGAAAGGAGTCGGAAATCTGTTTGCCGTAATTTCATTACCATATGTTGCCATTGTATAAGGCAATTCAAATTAGTTTTGTCCTTTCAATCAGTCAATGAACATCATTCAAAACTGGGGAAAGTACTTTCTCTTTCTGTCCAGTACCGTCCGTAACCGGGAACCTTTCCGGGTTTATCCTTCTCTTATTCTTGATGAGATGGTGAAGATCGGGACCAATTCGCTTGTTATCGTTGCCATCGTTTCCACCTTTATCGGAATGGTAACCTGCCTGCAAACAGCTGATAATCTGGTTAGTCCACTTGTGCCTATGTCGGTGATCGGTACCATTTGCCGGGATATGACACTTCTGGAACTAGCTCCAACATTTACCTGCGTAGTACTGGCCGGGAAAGTCGGGTCCAATCTGGCGGGAGAAATTGGTTCTATGCGGATTACCGAGCAGATTGACGCCATCGATGTGATGGGGATCAACTCCTCCAGCTACCTCATTCTTCCAAAAATAATTGCTGCCTGCATCATGATTCCGGCACTTTGCATTCTGGCTGCGTTTCTGTCACTGATGGGCGGATACCTGATTGGCGAAATTACAGGTGCTATCTCACCTACAGATTTTGTGGCAGGAATCCGAAATGGGTTCCGTCCTTTCAATGTGTTTTTTGCACTCACCAAATCCTTTGTGTTTGCCTTCCTGATCTCGACCATTTCTTCATACAAAGGATATTTTACATTCGGTGGTGCTCTTGAAATTGGACAAGCAAGCACAAAGGCCGTAACCAATTCGGTCATCGGCATTTTGATTGCAGACCTTATTCTGGCGAAAATAATGATCTGACGGCATGATTGAGATTGTCAACATCAAGAAAACGTTTGGTGACCGTGCTGTACTGAAGGGTGTTTCCGGTCGGTTTGAAAACGGAAACAACAGTCTGATCATCGGGGCATCGGGAACCGGAAAGTCGGTTTTGCTGAAATGCATAGTCGGCCTCATTCAGCCAGATGAAGGTGATGTGTTGTTCGACGGACGGTCCCTCTTCAAATCTTCGATCAACGAGGTAAAGAAAATCCGCCGGGAAATGGGAATGCTGTTTCAGGGTTCTGCTTTGTTTGATTCCCTTTCGGTTTTTGAAAATGTCCGGTTTCCGCTCGACATGCTCATGCATGGAATGCAGGAAGCAGAGAAAAACGATCAGGTGATGCATTCTCTTGAGAGGGTTGGACTGGCACCTGCCGCTCATAAAATGCCGGCTGAAATCAGTGGTGGAATGCGGAAACGGGTGGGCATCGCCCGGGCCATTGTGATGAATCCAAAGTATCTGTTTTGCGATGAACCGAACTCGGGACTTGATCCGATGACGTCGATTAAAATTGATGAACTCATTTCTGATATTACGGATGAGTTCAATATGACAACCATTGTCGTAACCCACGATATGAATTCGGTGATGGGAATCGGAGAATATGTGATGTTTTTGCATGAAGGTCTGAAAGAATGGGAGGGAGATTCAAATTCGATTCTTCATTCTAAAAGTCAGGCACTTAGAGAATTTGTTTTCGCGAGCAAAATCATGGAAAAGCTCTTGTGACAGAAATAATTTCAATTTCGTGATTCAGGAATGGAATCCAGTTTTTATGTTTGGCCCAGATTGTAAACCCGGAAGATGGCATTAGTTCATTTTGAGGAAATTAATCCGGAGTCCTGCTGGGGCATCTGGAAGATCGATGAGTCGGAAGAGGAACTGTTTTATCAGTTAAATCCTGGTAAAACAGATCAGGTTCATTTCGAATCGATACAGCATCCCCGTATCCGTCTGGAATCGATTGCCAGCCGCATGATTGTGAAAGAACTCACCGAGCGGTACAACTACGAATACCAGGGGATTTTCAAAAACAAAAACGGGAAACCTTTTTTGTATAATTCTCCACTTCATATTTCGTATTCTCATACAGAACAGTTTGCTGCTGCCATCATTCATACCGAAAAACCTTGTGGCATCGATATGGAGCACATTCAGGAAAAAATGATGCGGGTGAGCGCCCGGTTTCTTTCCGAAAAAGAACTTCAGAGTACCGGAAATGATCTCGAGAAAATCTGCATTTACTGGTGCGCCAAAGAGGCGATGTACAAACTGTACAATCTCAAAGACACCGAATTCAAAGGAAATCTGAAGGTTTCTCCATTTGAAAAAGAGAAAAGAGGAGAGCTCGAAGGCGTAATCCACGTCGGATCTTTCCTCAGCAAAACAGAAGTCCAGTACCAGCTTTTCGGCGAAGTTGTTGTCGCATTCTGCTTCTGATCATCCTCTTTTCAAACAAAGATTCTGCTGCTAGGTTAATCCTGCATGATTAGAACCATCCGCCTTATCCTGGGTGATCAGCTGAATCCGGAGCATCCCTGGTTTGAAGCTGTCGACGATCAGGTTTTGTACCTGATGATGGAATCCCGGGAGGAAGCACAGTACACTACCCACCACATTCTGAAAGTGGCAGGTTTCTTACTGTCCATGCGGGATTTTGCAAAGACAATTCAGGGAAATGGCCACAGGCTGAAGTATCTGAAACTGGACGATCCGGAAAACAGGCAGTTCATGGAAGGCAATCTCTTCCACATTTTTTCCAAAGAAAACCCAACGCTATTTGAATTCCAGGAACCCGATGAATACCGGCTTGATGAACTCCTGAAATCTTTGTCCGAAAAAACGACAGTTCCATTCCGGATGGTATCGTCATACCATTTTCTAACAGAGAGAAAGGACCTGTCCACATTTTTTGGTGACCGGAAAAGCTGGCGGATGGAAACATTTTATAGGACTGTCCGTCAAAAAAGCAATCTCCTGATGGACAACGGTCAACCGCTTGGTGGACAATGGAATTATGATGCGGAGAACAGAGAATCGGTCCCGGCCCATCTCGCTCTTCCCGAGCCATTTGGTTTCCGGCATGATGCATCTGAAGTGGCCGGAATGCTGGACCGAATGGAGATAAAAACGATGGGGAATCTCCCGGATCAGATTTCCTGGCTGCCATTGAACAGAGAAGAAAGTCTGCAGATGCTGAAACACTTTTGCAAAACGCTCCTTCCGTTTTTTGGCCAATATGAAGATGCGATGGTTACCCGCCATGGCACACTGTTTCATTCGCGTTTGTCGTTTAGTCTGAATACGAAAATGCTCCGTCCGCTGGAAGTTGTTCAGGCTGCGATTGCGGAATTTGAGGCCAGACCAGAGGAAATTTCCTTGCCCCAGATTGAAGGATTTGTCCGGCAGATCATTGGCTGGAGAGAATATATGCGGGGAGTGTACTGGGCAAGAATGCCGGAGTTTTCAACGCTCAATTTCTTTAGCCACGATTCTCCGTTGCCTTCCTGGTTCTGGACAGGTGAAACAAAAATGAAGTGTATGCGCACCTGCATTACACAGTCTCTCGACACCGGATATGCCCATCACATTCAGCGTTTGATGGTGACTGGTAATTTCGCTTTGTTGTTTGGTGCACACCCGGATGAAGTTGACCAATGGTATCTTGGGATCTATGTGGATGCGGTCGAATGGGTGCAAATCACCAATACACGAGGAATGAGTCAGTACGCAGACGGAGGCTTTACCGCAAGTAAGCCTTATGTGAGCTCAGCCCGGTACATTCACAAAATGAGTAATTACTGTACCGGTTGTCACTACAATCCGGCATTGAAAACAGGGGCGAGATCCTGTCCCTTTAATAGTCTGTACTGGGATTTTCACGATCGGCATCAAACTCTCCTTCAGAAAAATCCCCGAATCGGTATGACGTTCCGGACCTGGGAGAAAATGAAGCTGGAAGAACGTACGGCCCTGTTAGAGAGGGCCGCCTGGATCCGGTCGCATCCGGAAGAACTGTAGAAAAGTTAATCCCAGAGCGGATAATGTTCCAGACTCACTTTGTCCTTGAAAAATATCTGGGTCGAATTTTCGAACGCCGGAGTAAAGTCTGACACAAAGAATTTTTTGGTCACCTCGTGGGGAGAATTCATCAGGCCAGCATGTTCCAAAGCCTGCTGTACATAGGTGGCAACAATTACAGAAGAGTCAATCACAGTCACCCGGTCCTTATAGAAAGCCGATATTTCTTTTGCGATAAGCGGATAGTGCGTACAACCCAGAATGAGTGCATCGATTCCGTCCAGAATGGGATTGCTCAGGTATTCTTCAATTACGCCAACTGAAATCCGGTTGTTGAAAAAGCCTTCCTCGATCATGGGAGCAAGCAACGGAGTGGCGAGAGACCGGAGTTCAATTCCCTGTCCTGCTTCATCAATTTTCTTTTTAAAAATATTGGAGAAAATGGTCTGCTTGGTTCCAATCAAACCAATACGCTTACCCGGATATTGCTGACATACGTGCTGAACGACAGGGTCAATCACATTGTAAACCAATGCCTTGGAGCCAACATATTCTTTCACCAGATCATAAGCAGCAGCAGATGCAGAATTGCAGGCTATCAAAATGGCTTTCACATTCTGGCTGATAAGCAGGTTGCAGATTTTTACCGAATAGGCCTGAATGGCGGCAGTTGATTTGTCACCATACGGCAAATGGGCGGTATCCCCGAAATAAATCATGTCTTCAGAAGGCATCATCTGAGCCAGTTGCTGAGCGACAGTAAGGCCTCCAATTCCGGAATCAAATATTCCGATTGGCTGGCCAGGGCTTAATTTCATTGGAGTTTTAAAAAGGCAAATGAAGGAAAGAACTCAGGCATAATCATGCGATGAAAGAAATTTTCAAAATATTAAGCAGAACATGTGTGGAAACATGGATTCAAATTTTACTTTTGCGCATAGAATCGTAGAAACAGAGGTTAGAACGGCAATTTCAGAACACACATTTGCCACTGCCTGATACACCAAAATAGTTACTGCCCCAAAATGCCACGTAATTTTTTTGGTAATACGTTCAAGATTATTGTATTTGGCACTTGAAATTTTAGGATGACACATTCAATCCCTGATGATAAACTGAGGCTGATCGCCGAGATGGATAAAAAGATCGGCGAATTCATGCAGAAACGGGCAGACGTTGTAAACAAAATCATTTACGATTCTGCCATTCTGAAAACCGGAGACTTCGTAAAGATTTACGACGGCGAAGACTATCTGTGCTCAGGGTCGATCATTCAACCTTTGTTTCTCAAGCGGGAAGGCATCATTACATACCGTGTAAAAAAAGAAGACGGTGAGGTATTCACCAATGAAAGCTTCCGTCTTGTTAAAATTTAATTTCCATTTTTCTACATCCTATACAGAAGCCTGGCCAATTGTGCCGGGCTTCCTTTTTTTGTGCTGCCTGCTTTCTACCTCCGGACTGTTTGCTCAAATAGGTTCCGGAAAATTTCAATTGGAAACAGGAATTCGCATCAGCCCTGTCCGGAATCTGTTGAAAGATACCGGTACCTATGGAAATCAATCGGCCTATTTTTCAGCGTATATTCCTGTTTTCAAGAGGGTTTGGACATCAGATGAAAAAACGAAAGTATTTTCCTTGTTCTTTTCCGATCAGTTCAGCTACCAGAACCATCAGTTGAGCAAAGTTCAAAGTCTGGTCCGCTTATTTCAGAACCAAACCCGATTGTCAGCCAGCTATTTCTCAGGCCAAAAAGGTTTCTGGATGGCAAGTATGGGAGCCAATCTCATCGGAGATGCCCGCAATTCGCAGAGTTCGGTGGTTTTGCCTTCC
>ERZ795056.1274-NODE-1274-length-29682-cov-52.612347_pt1 | contig 29682 bp, 24 predicted proteins | sample MGYA00375140_ERZ795056 | MGnify/ENA primary metagenome ERZ795056 (study PRJEB30185, sample SAMN05720227) | activated sludge metagenome | isolation source: Anaerobic digester | place: USA | collected 2015-03-09 ... | reverse complement strand
CGGAAATCGGTGGCGTCACCCTGGCCGTGCGTATCGCGGCCCGGGAGGGTGAGCGGTTGCTGCTGCGGGCCGAGGTCAGCGACAGCGGCATTGGTGTTCCCCCGGAAGCCTTGCCCAAGCTGTTCCGGGCCTTCGAGCAAGGGGATGCGTCCAACACCCGCAAGTACGGTGGAACCGGGCTCGGACTGGTCATCACCCGGCGCCTGGCGGAACTGATGGGCGGTGAGGCCGGCGCAGACAGCGCCCCGGGGGTAGGCAGTACCTTCTGGTTCACGGCCTGGCTGGGTCTTGGCGAGAGCGCTGTTCCGCTTCCGTCGGCCCCGGGACGCGCCGGTGGTGCCGAGGCGATCCTGCGCCGCGAGCATGCCGGGGCCCATGTTCTCCTGGTGGAGGATGAGCCGGTGAACCAGGAGGTGGCGCGGCTCTTTCTGCAGGATGCGGGCCTAGACGTGTCGGTGGCGGGAAATGGTGCGGTGGCTGTGGATATGGTCCGCAGCTCGGCCTTCGACCTGATTCTCATGGACATGCAGATGCCCGAGATGGATGGCCTCGAGGCGACCCGGCAAATCCGCCGCCTGAAGGCCGGACAAAACCTGCCCATTGTGGCGATGACCGCCAACGCCTTTGCCGAAGACCGGGCCCAATGCATGGCCGCCGGCATGGACGATTTCCTGTCCAAACCCGTGGAGCCCGACCGTCTGTACTCCACCCTCCTGCGCTGGCTCCGTCGCGGCGCGCAGGAGGGCTGATGGCGGGGGCTAGTTGAAGCCCTCCAGCACGATCTTGCCCACAACCGTGCCGCCTTCCAGAAGGGCATGGGCCTTTTTCAGATTTTCGGCGCAGATCGGCCCCAGGTGAGCCTGTACGGTGCTGCGAATGACGCCCCGGTCCACCATGTCGGCCAGCGCGTTGAGCAGGTGGTGCTGGGCCTCCATGTCCCGGGTCTGGAACAGGGAGCGGGTGAACATCAGCTCCCAGTGCAGGCTCAGGCTCTTGCGTTTGAGAAGGCGTACATCAATCAGCTCCGGGTCGTCGATCAGGGCCAGCTTGCCCTGGGGGGCGAGGGCATCGATCAACTGGGTGAAGTGCTGGTCGGTGTGGGTCAGGCTGATCGCATAGTCCACAGGTGGTGCATTCAGGCCCGCGAGCTGGGGCGCAAAGGCCTGATGGTGATCAATGACGTGATGGGCGCCCAGGGTCCGGACCCAGTCACGGCTTTCGGGCCTTGATGCGGTGGCGATCACGGTCAGGTCGGTACGCTGGCGGGCCAGCTGGATCAGGATCGAGCCCACGCCGCCCGCCGCGCCGACGATGAGCAGGCTGGCTGCGTGGCCCTGACCGGCCAGGGGCACCTGCAGGCGGTCGAAGAGCAGCTCCCAGGCGGTGATGCCGGTGAGCGGCAGGGCGGCGGCCTCGGCCGCGGACAGGCTGGCGGGCCTGCGCCCGACGATGCGTTCGTCCACCAGTTGGTATTCCGCGTTGCTGCCGCTGCGGTCGATGGCGCCGGCATACCAGACCGCGTCACCCGGGCGGAAAAACTGGGCCCCCGGCCCCACCTCCCGGACGATGCCTACGGCGTCATAGCCCAGCACCTTGTACTCCCCCTGGCCCGGTGCTGCGCTCCTGCGGATCTTGGTATCCACCGGATTCACCGCAATGGCCTGCACCTCCACCAGCAGATCGCGGCCGGCGGGCACGGGGCAGGGAAGTTCGATGTCCATCAGGGCGTCGGCCCGGTCAAGGCTGCCGGGTTGCTGGTAGCCGACGGCCTTCATGCCAGCTGCTCCCTGTTGGGGGCGAGGCAGGGGTAATCGAGGTAGCCCCGGGCGTCTCCGCCAAAGAAGGTGGTGGCATCCGGCGGATTGAGGGGCAGGCCGTCCCGCAGACGGACAGGCAGATCCGGGTTGGCGATGAAGGCACGTCCAAAGGCCACCAGATCGACTTCACCGCTGGCGAGGGCCTGACGGGCCCGTTCGGCCGTGTAGGCGCCGGCAACGATCACCGGCCCCGGAAAGACGGCCCTGAGCTGCCGGCGGAACTGCCCGGCGGCCGCGCTGGGCGGGTTTTCTTCGGGTTCGTTGAAATGCAGGTAGGCCACCCCTCGCCGATGCAGCAGGGCGGCGGCTTCGAGCGCGGTGGGGATGCTGTCCGGGCAATCCATGCCCCGGGCCTGGTTGCGCGGGGACAGGCGAACGCCGGTTCGTGCGGGGCCAATGGCCTCACTTACCGCGTCGGTCACCTCCAGCAGGAAGCGCAGCCGGTTCTCGCGGCTGCCGCCGTACTGGTCGGTGCGCTGATTGGACGTGGTGCGCAGGAACTGGTCAATGAGATAGCTATTGGCCGCATGGATTTCCACCCCATCGAAACCGGCATCAATGGCATTGAGCGCCGCCCGCCGAAAATTTGCCACGATGGGGGCGATTTCCGCCGTTGCCAGCGCACGGGGCATGGGGCAATCCACCATCCCGCCCCGGCCGTCCGGCCCCGCGAGCCAGATTTGCCCCGGAAAGGCGATGGCCGAGGGTGCCACCGTCTGCGCGCCACCGCGCAGATCCGGGTGGGACATGCGCCCGCAATGCCAGATCTGCAGAAAGATCCGCCCGCCAGCCTGGTGCACCGCATCCGTCACCTGGCGCCAGCCCGCGATCTGCTCGGGGCTGTGTACCCCGGGCGTCAGGGAGTAGCCCTTGGCGTCGGGCGAAATGTCGGTGGCCTCGGCAATGATCAGCCCGGCGCTGGCGCGCTGGGCGTAGTACGCGGCGTTCATGGCGGTGGGCACGTTGCCCGGCTGGGCGGCGCGGGCACGGGTCAGGGGTGGCATGACGATGCGGTTGGGCAGGACGATGGCCCCCAAGGTGAAGGGGCGGAAGAGGGTGTCGTTCATGGTGGCGACCGGCTATCGAAAATGAAGGTGCCCCAGTCTAGATAGCCGGGGATTGATTGAGAATTGGCCTATCATTTGACGAACTATCAAACATTTTTTGAAAATGCTCCATCTCCCCGATGTGCAGCTCTTCATCCGGGTGGCCGAACTGGGCAGCATCAGTGCTGCCGGTCGTGCCCTCGGCCTCAGCGCTGCGGCAGCCAGCGCGGCCCTCAAACGTCTTGAGCAGCGGGTGGACAGCCAGCTCTTCGAGCGCTCCACCCGCTCCCTGCGCTTGACCCAGGCTGGCGAGGATTTTCTCGGCTACTGCGTCCAGGCCGCTCAGGCCCTCGACGAAGGTCTGGCCGCCCTGGGGCGGGGACGTGAGCAGCTCAGTGGCGACATTCACCTGGGTGCGCCCTCCGATCTCGGCCGCGACCACCTTGACACGCTGCTCGAGCCCTTCCGGCAGCGTCACCCCCAGGTACGCCTGGTGATGCATCTTTCCGACGGTCTCATCGATCTGTTCCGTAATCCCATTGATCTGGTGCTGCGCTATGGGCTTACGGAGGATTCCAATCTGGTCGGGCGCAAGCTCTGCGACAACCGACGGGTTCTTGTCGCCTCGCCGGCCTACCTGCAAGGCCATGGTCATCCGGAATCCTTCGAGGCGCTGGTGGGGCGCAACTGCATCTGTTTCTACCGCAATGGCGAGCTGTTCAACCGGTGGCGTCTGTTCCACCGCGGGCTGCAGCGTGAGATCACGGTCAGTGGCGACCGCGCGGCCGATGATGGCGCAATGGTTCGCCGTTGGGCCCTGGAAGGCCGCGGTATCGCCTACAAGTCGCGGCTCGACGTGCAGGGCGATCTGGATGCGGGCCGGCTGGTGGATATTTTCCCCGATGCCACCTACGATGCCAGCCCGCTGTATGTGGCATACCCAAGCCGGCGTTACCAGCCGGCGCGGATCAAGGCCTTGCTGGCGTACCTGGATGGCGTCTTCTGATCCCGCCTGCCGGAACGCCCGGATGGGCTGCCTGCATGGCTTTGCAAGCGGGTGGCAGACTTGTACATTTGTGCCGCATCGATGAACTTTGATGGAGGATGGTCATGCATTCCCTGAGTGCCGAACTGCAACGGCTTTTCGGCCGGCCGGGTCAGGATCTGCCCGATGCCTTGCCGGAGGCAGGTTTTGCGCTCGATCTGGTGAGCGCGGACGAGCGGGTGTGGACCATGGTGATCGGTCTGGCCCCGGCTGCGGGTTGGGCGCCGGTGGCGGCCCTGTGCGAGGGTGTGGTGAACGTGCTTGACCTGCCGCCTCCGGCCGTGTCGGTGGCCGGGAGCGCAGGCTTCCGGGTGTGGTTCTCCCTGGCTGATCCGGTGCCATTGTCCCGGGCAGAGGCCTTTCTGGCAGGGCTGCGGGCGCGTTTCCTGGCGGGTGTTCAGCCCGCCCACTTGAGTTTGCTACCGTCGGCCGCCGCCCGGGACGTGCCCCTGGCACCCGCCAGCGAGTCCGGCGCAGGGCGGTGGACGGCCTTCATCGATCCGGCCATGGGGGGCATGTTCGCCGACGAGACCTGGCTCGACATGGCGCCCAGCCCGGAGCGTCAGGCCGAACTGCTGGCGGGCTTCAAGTCCATCGGGGCGGCCGATTTTCTGCGTGCCCTGAGTGTGCTTGAACCCGGCGGGGCGATGGTGCCTGCCCCGCCGGGGCCGATGACCGGGCTGGTGATGGAGCCGCCGGCCGTACCGGGTGCGGAGCCCCATGGGGGCCTGGACGTGGGCGGTGGCTATGTGGATCCGAAGAGTTTCCTGCTCGCCGTGATGAACGACCCGGGCGCCGCCGCGGAACACCGCATCGAAGCGGCGAAGGCGTTACTGCCGTATTTTCCGTGATGGCTGCGGAGGGGCGACGGAAGTCACCCCTCCAGGCGCGAAATCGGACCGTGCAGTCGATTTACTCATGCCCTGTCAGCCGAGCTTCTTCTTCAGCAGCTCATTCACCTGGGCCGGGTTGGCCTTGCCCTTGCTCGCCTTCATGCACTGGCCGACCAGGGCGTTGAAGGCCTTCTCCTTGCCGGCGCGGAACTCTTCCACCGACTTCGGGTTGGCGGCCAGCACCTCGTCGATGATCGCCTCGATGGCACCCGTGTCGGTGACCTGCTTGAGGCCCTGGGCGTCGATGATGGCGTCGGCGGAGTCGCCCTCCTTGTTCCACAGCGCCTCGAAGACCTTCTTGGCGATGGCGTTGGAGATGGTGTTGTCGGCAATGCGCGCCACCAGGCCGGCCAGCTGCGTGGCGCTCACCGGGCTGGCGGTGATGTCGAGCTCGGCCTTGTTGAGGCGTGCGGCCAGATCACCCATCACCCAGTTGGCGCAGGTCTTGGCGTTGGCGCTGCCGACGGCGGCGACGGTGTCCAGGTAGAACTGGGCCACTTCGCGGCTGGCGGTGAGGGTGGTGGCGTCGTAGGCGGAGAGGCCGTACTCGCCCTGGAAGCGGCCCGACAGGGCGGCGGGCAGCTCGGGCAGCTCGCCCTTCACCCGTTCGATCCAGGCGCTGTCGATGACCAGCGGCAGCAGATCGGGGTCGGGGAAGTAGCGGTAGTCGTGGGCGTCTTCCTTGGAGCGCATGGCGCGGGTCTCGCCGCTGTCCGGGTCGAACAGCACGGTGGCCTGCTGGACCTTGCCGCCATCCTCGATCAGGTCGATCTGCCACTGCACCTCAAAGTCGATGGCCTGCTGCAGGAAGCGGAAGCTGTTGAGGTTCTTGATCTCCCGGCGGGTGCCGAACTCGGCCTGGCCGCGGGGGCGTACCGACACGTTGGCGTCGCAGCGGAAGGAGCCTTCCTGCATGTTGCCGTCGCAGATGTCGATCCAGCGCACCAGGGCGTGCAGGGCCTTGGCGTAGGCCACGGCCTCGGCGGACGAGCGCATCTCGGGCTCGGAGACGATCTCCAGCAGCGGCGTGCCGGCGCGGTTGAGGTCGATGCCGGTCATGCCGTGGAAGTCTTCGTGCAGGCTCTTGCCGGCGTCTTCCTCCAGGTGGGCGCGGGTCAGGTTGACCACCTTTTCATAGGCGCCGCCCTTGCCGTCGGGCACCAGCAGATGGATCTGGCCGCCAACCACCACGGGCAGCTCGTACTGGCTGATCTGGTAGCCCTTGGGGAGGTCGGGGTAGAAGTAGTTCTTGCGGGCGAAGATGCTCTTCGGGGCGATGGTGGCGCCCACCGCCAGGCCGAAGCGGATGGCCCGCTCCACCGCGCCCTTGTTGAGCACCGGCAGCACGCCGGGCAGGGCGATGTCCACGGCGCAGGCCTGGGCGTTGGGTTCCGCGCCGAAGGCGATGCTGGCGCCGGAAAAGATCTTGGACTGCGTGTTGAGCTGGGTATGCACTTCCAGCCCGATGACGACTTCCCAGTCGGTTCTGCTCATGAGGAGGCTCTCTAAATTAGTCGCTTAGTCGCACTGGCCCGTAGGCTTGTCGATCAGCAGCGGCCACACGTAATCGTGGGCGCTGGAGGGGGAACACAGGTGATGGCAACCGGCGAAGGCCACGGTGATCTGCTCGCCTTGCTCCCACATGCGCACCTTGCAGTCGCGGGCGCCGGTGAGTTCGATGGACGGCAGGGCCTGGGTCTGGCGGAACTGGGCCAGATCGTAGCGGCAGCTGCCGCGCTTCGGCATGGTCATTTCCACGTTGAAGGCGCGCACTTTGGAGTCATGTACGTCCACGCTGGCCTTGCCGAAGTTGCCGGTCTCGTCCTTGAAGCGGCAGTCGGTCTTCACCGTGAAGGTACGCAGGGGCATGGGCTTGAGCTTGCCGCTCGGGCGCGCCACCGGTGCCGACGGCTCCTGGCTGCGGGCGGCCGGGGCGCTTTCGGGGCGGTGCACGATCTGATCCACCGTGGCACACCCGGCCAGCAGGGCGACGGCCAGGCTGGCACCGAGGCGGGCTGCGGAACGCAGGGGCATCATGGGGGCCGCCTCAGAAGCCGGCGGGCACCCGCAGGTGCCAGTCGGTGGTCTGCTGGAACCGGTGGGCCGTGCCCAGCAGCCGCGCTTCGTCGAAGTAGTTGCCGATCAGTTGCAGACCCACCGGCAGGTTGCCGGTGCCGAAGCCGGCGGGGTGGGACAGGGCGGGCAGGCCGGCCAGGTTGACGGCGATGGTGTAGATGTCCGAGAGGTACATCTGCACCGGGTCGTCACTCTTCTCGCCGATGCCGAAGGCCACGGTGGGGCTGACCGGGCCGGCGATCACGTCGCACTGTTCGAAGGCGGCGGCGAAGTCGTTGGCGATCAGGCGGCGCAGCTTCTGGGCCTTGATGTAGTAGGCGTCGTAGTAGCCGTGGGACAGCACATAGGTGCCCACCAGGATGCGCCGCTTCACCTCGCCGCCAAAACCCTGGGCGCGGCTCTTGCAGTACATGTCGTTGAGGTCGCCGTACTCGGCGGCCCGGTGGCCGTAGCGCACACCGTCGAAGCGGGAGAGGTTGGAGCTGGCCTCGGCCGGGGCGATCACGTAGTAGGCGGGGATGGCCAGGCGGGCATTGGGCAGGCTCACCTCGACGGTGGTGGCGCCGAGCTTGCGGTATTCGGCGATGGCCGTATCCACCGCGGCGCGCACGTCGCCTTCCATGCCTTCGGCGAAGAACTCCTTCGGCAGACCGATGCGCAGGCCGGCGAGGGGCTGGGCCTCGGCCGGGGTGCAGTCGCGGCCGAAGTCTTCGCTGTCGCGCTCCAGGCTGGTGGAGTCGCGCGGGTCGTGGCCGGCCATGGCCGACAGCAGCACGGCGCAGTCCTCCGCCGAACGGGCGAAGGCACCGCCCTGATCGAGGGACGAGGCGTAAGCGATCATGCCGTAGCGCGACACGGTGCCATACGTGGGTTTGATGCCGGTGATGCCGCACAGGGCGGCCGGCTGGCGGATCGAGCCGCCCGTGTCGGTACCGGTGGCGATGGGCACCAGGCGTGCCGCCACCGCCGCGGCCGAACCGCCTGACGAGCCGCCCGGGACTTTACCGGCGTTCCAGGGGTTGCGGGTGGGGCCGAAATGGGAGTTCTCGTTGGACGAGCCCATGGCGAACTCGTCCATGTTGGTCTTGCCGACCATCACCGCACCGGCGGCCTTGAGCAGGCTCACCACGTGGGCGTCGTAGGGGCTGACGAAGTTGGCGAGCATCTTCGAGCCGCAGGTGGTCAGCACGCCTTCGGTGCAGAACACGTCCTTGTGGGCCAGGGGGATGCCGGTGAGGGGGCCGCCCTGGCCGGCGGCCAGGCGTTCGTCAGCGGCGCGGGCGGCGGCAAGGGCGCCGTCCCGGTCGGTGGTGACGAAGGCGTTGATCTTCGGGTTGCCGGCGTCGATGCGGGCCAGGCTCTCGGTGGCGAGTTCGACGGCGGAGACTTTCCTGTCGCGGAGGGCCGCGGCGATGTCCTTGAGGCTGGAGTCGATCATGGTGCGTGGGCTGTGCGTGGAGCGGTATGGAGGGCGCCGCCGAAGCGGCCGGCCAATGTGGGGAGCGGCTGGGCCTATTCGATGACCTTGGGTACCAGATACAGCCCGGATTCGGTCTGGGGGGCGACGGACTGGTAGGCGGCGCGGCGATCACTTTCGGTGACACGGTCTTCGCGCAGGCGCTGGGCCAGTTCCTGGGGGTGGCTCATGGGCTCGACCCCGTCGGTATCCACCGCCTGCATCTCCTCGATGAGGCCGAAAATACCGTTCAGTTTGGCCTGGGTCGCCGCCAGATCGCCCTCTGCGAGTTCGAGGCGGGCGAGCTTGGCGATGTGGCGGACTTCGTCAAGGGAGAGGGACATGGTAATTTACAAAGTTGCTTAAACGACAAAGGTTTGTAGGTTATCATAAGCGATTCTGTTGCCCCAATTCCCAACCCCTCCTAACGGTTTTTCCGGGATTTTTCTCCGATGTTTGGTTCCCTGCGCTCCTATTTTTCGAACGATCTCGCCATCGACCTTGGCACCGCCAACACCCTGATCTACGTTCGCGGCAAGGGCATCGTCCTCGACGAACCGTCCGTGGTGGCGATCCGCACCGAAGGCGGGCCGAACGCCAAGAAAACCATCCTGTCCGTGGGCATGTCCGCCAAGCAGATGCTGGGCAAGACGCCGGGCAACATCACCGCCATCCGGCCGATGAAGGACGGTGTGATCGCCGACTTCACGGTGACGGAGCAGATGCTCAAGCAGTTCATCAAGAAGGTTCACGACACCCGCCTGTTCTCCCCCAGCCCGCGCATCATCATCTGCGTGCCCTGCGGCTCCACCCAGGTCGAGCGTCGCGCCATCCGTGAATCTGCCCTGGGGGCCGGTGCCAGCAACGTCTATCTCATCGAAGAACCCATGGCCGCGGCCATCGGCGCCGGCATGCCGGTGGCCGACGCGACGGGCTCCATGGTGGTGGATATCGGCGGTGGCACCACCGAAGTGGGCGTGATCTCCCTGGGCGGCATGGTCTACGCGGGTTCGATCCGCGTGGGCGGCGACAAGTTCGACGAAGCCATTGTCAATTACATCCGCCGCAATTACGGCATGCTCATCGGTGAAACCACCGCCGAGTCCATCAAGAAGGAAATCGGTTCGGCTTTCCCGGGTTCCGAGGTCAAGGAGATGGAAGTCAAGGGCCGCAATCTGGCCGAGGGCATCCCCCGCGCCTTCACCATCTCCTCCAACGAGATCCTCGAAGCCCTCACCGAGCCCCTCAATCAGATCGTCTCCGCGGTCAAGATCGGCCTGGAGCAGACCCCGCCCGAACTCGGTGCCGACATTGCCGAACGTGGCATGGTGCTGACCGGCGGTGGCGCGCTGCTGCGCGATCTCGATCGCCTGCTGATGGAAGAAACCGGTCTCCCCGTGATTGTTGCCGACGACCCGCTGACCTGCGTGGTACGCGGTTCCGGCATGGCCCTCGAGAAGATGGACCAGCTCGGTTCCATCTTCACCAGCGAATAGGAATCGGCCTGGCGGCCAGGGCCTCGGCAGTGAACGCTTCGTTCGCCTGCCGGCGCCGACAACCCGGGCGAGTCCCGGGTGCCGCCATTTGCCGATCGACCTGAGCGATCCGTCCCATGGTCGGCCATTCTCCTCCCCCCTTCTTCAAACGCGGGCCTGCGCCGCTGGCCAAGCTCGTGTTCTTCCTGGTGCTGTCACTGGCGCTGCTGGTCAGCGACCTCAAGCTGCGCTACCTGGATGCCTTTCGCCAGGGGCTGTCGGTGCTCGCCTATCCCCTGCAGATGGCTGCCGCGACGCCAGCGGATTTCGTGCGCAACGCGTCCGACTACTTTGCTTCCCTGGTGCGCCTGCAGATCGAGAACAAGGAGCTCAAGAGCAAGCAACTGAAGGAGGGTGAGCGTCTGCTGCGCCTGGAACAGCTTGAGCAGGAGAACCGCCACCTGCGCACTCTCCTTGAGGCCCGTGAGCGGCAGCCGGTGAAGTCCACCGTGGCCGAGATCATGTACACCGCCAAGGACCCGTTCTCGCGCAAGGTGATCCTCGACAAGGGCGCCCAGGCGGGCATCGAGGCCGGGCAGGCGGTGGTGGACGATGCCGGCGTGGTCGGCCAGATCACCCGTGTCTTCCCCATGCAGTCCGAGCTCACCCTGCTCACCGACAAGGACCAGGCCATCCCCGTGATGGTGGTGCGCAGCGGGCTCAGGGCCGTGCTGTTCGGCTCTGGTGACGGCCTGATGGAACTGCGCTATCTGGCGGCCAACGCAGACGTCCAGCCCGGCGACAAGATCGTCACCTCGGGCCTGGATGGGGTCTTCCTGGCCGGTCTGCCGGTGGCCACGGTGGCCCGGGTCGAGCGCGATCAGGCCCAGACCTTTGCCCGCATTCCCTGCCTGCCGGCCGCCGGTGTCGAGCGCTTCACCCACGTGCTGGTCCTCGGCCATCGGGAGAGCCTGCCCGCGCGGCCGCCCGAGGTCGAGCCGGTGGTGAGCAAGCTCAAGGGCCGCAGGGCCCGGTCCGCCAAGGAGTAATCAGTGCAGCCCACCAACCGCTCCCGTCGCATCCTGCTGCCGGTGAAGATGTGGTTTGTCTACACCACCCTCTTCGTTGCCTTGTTCCTCAACTACATTCCCACCGGCCATCTGCCTGCCGTGCCCGATTTCGTGGCCCTGGTGCTGGCCTTCTGGTGCGTGCGCGAACCCCTCAAGATCGGTATCGGTGCGGGTTTCGTGTTCGGGCTTCTCACCGACATCGGCGTGGGCGCGGCCCTCGGGCAGCATGCCTTTGCTTACGTGCTGGTGGCCTATGCGGCCAACGAGCTGTCGCGCCGGGTGCTGTGGTTCACCCCGGTGGAGCAGGCCCTGCACGTGCTGCCCCTGCTCTTCCTTTCCCAGGTGGTGATGGTCATCGTGCGCCTGATGGCGGGTGCAGAGTTTCCCGGCTGGTGGATGTTCTTTGGCACTTTCGTTGCCGCTGTGCTGTGGATTCCCCTGCATTATGTGCTGCTGCTGCCCCAGTACCAGCCCATGGAGCGGGACGACAACCGGCCCATCTGACCCTTCATGGCCGCCATCCGCACCCCCGAGCAGGAACTCGCGCGTTTCCGTGGCCGTCTGGCCGTGGCCGGCATCATCGCCCTGATCGGCTTTGGCCTGCTGGCGGCGCGCTTCTTCTACCTGCAGGTAGTGCGTTACGACTACTACTCCACCCGCGCCGAGGACAATCGCATCTCCCTGGTGCCCATCGTTCCCAACCGCGGCCTGATCACCGACCGCAATGGCACCGTGCTGGCGCGGAACTACTCGGCCTACACCCTGGAGATCACTCCTTCCAAGGTGGCCGACCTGGAAGCGACCATCGAGGAACTCTCGAAGCTTGTGGATATCCAGCCCAAGGACCGCAAGCGCCTCAAGAAACTCATGGACGAATCCAAGAGCTTCGAATCCCTGCCCCTGCGCAACCGCCTGTCGGATGAAGAGGTGGCCCGCTTCATCGCCCAGCGCTACCGCTTCCCGGGGGTCGAGCTGAAGGCCCGTCTGTTCCGCGACTACCCCTTGGGCAGCTTCGCCTCTCATGTCATCGGCTATATCGGCCGCATCAACGACCGGGATCTTGAGCGCATCGAAGAGAGCGAGGATGCCGCCAATTACCGGGGTACCGACCACATCGGCAAGTCGGGGCTCGAAAAGAGCTACGAGCGGGACCTCCACGGCATCACCGGCTTCGAGGAGGTCGAGGTGGACTCCGGCGGTCGTGCCGTGCGCCTGCTGCGCCGCACCCCGGCCATTCCCGGCAACAACGTGGTTCTGACCCTTGATCTCAAGCTCCAGGAGATCGTCGAGAAGGCTTTCGGCAACCGACGGGGTGCCCTGGTGGCCATCGAGCCGTCCACCGGTGGCGTGCTGGCCATGGCCTCCACCCCGACCTTCGACCCCAACCTGTTCGTGGACGGTATCGCTCCCCAGGACTGGGACCAGCTCAATACCGATCAGGACAAGCCTCTGCTCAACCGGGCGATCTACAGCGCCTATCCGCCGGGCTCCACCTTCAAGCCCTTCATGGCCCTGGGTGCCCTGACGACCGGCAAGCGCACCCCCAACCAGACCCTCGCCGACCCGGGCTATTTCAACTTTGGCGGGCATCGTTTCATGGATGACAAGATCGGCGGGCATGGTGGCGTCGATCTCTACAAGTCCATCGTCGTCTCCTGCAACACCTACTACTACGTGCTGGCCAACGACATGGGGATCGATGCCATTGCCGGGTTCATGCGCCCCTTCGGCTTCGGCCAGCGCTCAGGCATCGACCTGCCCGGGGAGTCCGAGGGCGTGCTGCCCTCGCCGGAGTGGAAGAAAAAGCGCTTCAAGAAGCCCGAGCAGCAGAAGTGGTTCGGCGGCGAGACCATCTCGGTGGGTATCGGGCAGGGCTACAACGCCTATACCCCGCTGCAGATGGCCCAGGGCCTGGCCGCGCTGGTGAACAACGGGGTGCTCTTCCGACCGCACATCGCCCGCCACGTGGTGGACGCCAAGACCGGCGAGAAGCGCACCATCGAGCCCGAGCCCCTGCGCACCATCCCCCTCAAGCAGGCCCACATCGACCTCATCAAGCGCGCCATGGTTGGTGTGAACAAGGCTGGAACCGGCGCCCGCGCGTTTGCCGGCGCGCCCTACGAGGTCGGCGGCAAGACCGGTACTGCGCAAGTCTATTCCCTCAAGGGCGGCAAGTACGTGGAAGGGCGGATCGCCGAGCGCTTGCGGGACCATTCCTGGTTCATTGCCTTTGCACCGGCGGACAAGCCGAAGATTGCCCTGGCCGTGCTCGTCGAGAACGGGGGGTTCGGTGCCCAGTCGGCCGCGCCCATCGCCCGCCAGGCCCTCGACTACTATCTGCTCGGCAAGGTGCCTGCGGGCATTGCTCCCGAAGATCCGGCGGCCGAAGAGTCTGCGGAGGTTGCCGAATGAATCCGCGTCTCGATCCGCGCAAGTGGTTGAGCTTCCTGCTGTCGCCCCTCGACGGCCCCCTGATGTTGCTGGTTCTGGCCCTCACCGCCTACTCGGCTGTGATCATGGTCAGCGCGTCGCCGGAGCGTCTGGGCACGCTGGCCGTCAACACGGCAGTGGCCTTCTTCGTGATGTGGGTGGCCGCGCGCATTCCACCTCAGCGCATGATGAGCATCGCCCTGCCGCTGTACGTAATCGGTATTGTTCTGCTCGTTGCGGTGGCCTTGTTTGGCGACGTCTCCAAGGGTGCCCGGCGCTGGCTCAACATCGGGATCACCCGGATCCAGCCCTCCGAGCTCATGAAGATCGCCATGCCACTGACCCTGGCCTGGTATTTCCAGAGCCGCGAGGGCATGATCCGCGGCCGTGACTTCCTGATCGCCATCAGCCTGCTGTTGCTGCCGGTCGGGCTGATCGCCAAGCAACCCGACCTGGGGACGGCGATCCTGGTGACGGCCTCGGGTTTCTTCGTGCTCTTCTTCGCGGGCCTCACCTGGCGCCTGATCCTGCCGGTGGCAGTGGTCGGCATCGCGGGTATCGCCTCCATCGTGATCATGGGCGACACCATCTGCCAGCCCGGCGTGGATTGGCCGGGCTTGAGGGAGTACCAGAAACACCGGGTGTGCACCCTGCTCGATCCGACTTCCGACCCCCTCGGCAAGGGCTTCCACATCATCCAGTCCACCATCGCCATTGGCTCCGGTGGCGTCGTCGGCAAGGGCTGGGGCAACGGCACCCAGACCCACCTGGATTTCCTGCCTGAACGGCATACCGACTTCATCTTTGCCGTGCTCACCGAAGAATTCGGGCTGGTCGGCGCACTCATTCTTGTGGTAATTTATATCCTGTTGATTTTTCGCGGCCTTTTTATTGCCGCTGGTGCCCCGACCCTGTTCTCGCGCCTGCTTGCCGGCGCCCTGACGCTGATCTTCTTTACTTACGCGTTGGTGAACATGGGCATGGTGAGCGGAATTCTCCCCGTTGTCGGGGTCCCGTTACCCTTCGTCAGTTACGGTGGCACTGCACTCGTTACCCTGTGTCTGGGTGTCGGCATGCTCATGAGCATACAGCGACACCGGCGCCGGGTAGGCACCTGAACCTGCGCGCGCCTGACGCGCGCGCCCGAACAGGAAAGAGCGTCATGCAACCTGTAGCGAAACACCCGCGAGCCGGTTTCCGGCCCGCCGCCCTTTGTCGTGTCCTGTCTCGCCTCCTGGTGGTGGTGGGGTGTGCGGCCACCGCCTGCGCCGCAGCAGCAGACGCTCAGGACCCTCCGGAACCTGTATTCCAGTCCAGTCTCAAGCCAGGGTCACCCAAGCAGATATTCAGTGGTGCCTTCCGTTACGAGAGCCCCGATGACGGTGCGGATGAAGCCTCCGTCCCGCTGGAGGCCCCCCGCTTCGAAAAGGGCGACTATGCCCTGGGGCATGGCGTGGCCCTTGGCAACAGCGGCAGCTCCTTCCGCCAGAAAGGCGTCGCCAGTTGGTATGGCAAGCCCTTCCACGGGCGCAAGACGTCCAGCGGCGACAGCTTTGACATGTATGCGATGACGGCCGCCCACCCCAGTCTGCCGATCCCCAGCTATGTTCGCGTCACCAACCTGGCCAACGGGCGCTCGGCGGTCGTGCGTATCAACGACCGGGGCCCTTTTCACCCCGGCCGCATCATCGATCTCTCCTACGCGGCCGCTTACAAGCTTGGCTATGTTGACAACGGACATGCCAGTGTCGAAGTGGCCCTGATGCTGCCCGAGGGCGTGGCCATGGTGGATCCGGCTCGGAAGGTGCCGCCGATCCGTCGGGCCCCGCCGGCCCAGGTGGCGGCAGCCATCGCCCGTCCTGCACCCTCTGCCGTCGTCGCCGAGACGTCGCCGGTGCCCGAGGCTCCCCAGGCGGTCACGGCCGCATCGGCTCCGCCAGCAGTCCCGGCCCCGGTGGCGGCAGCTTCCGTTGCCCCCGCAGGGCGTGGCAGCGAACCCGTTTTCCTGCAGCTTGGCGCTTTTGCCAGCTCCGTCAACGCCGAGCACTTCAAGGGTTTTGTCGAGCACGAACTGCAGTGGCTCAGATCCTCCGTCTCCGTGCTCGCGAGTGAGGGAAAGTACCGTCTTCAGCTAGGCCCTTTCACCTCGGCCCTCGAGGCGCGGGCCATTGCCGAGCGCATCGCCAGCACCCTGAAACTCCGTCCAGTCGTCAAGAGTCGTGACTGAGTGACACGCGTCACAGCCCTGGAGTGTCTTTCGGGGCTTCGTCAGGCGTCGGCTTTGCCTAGACTATGGGTCTGCGGGTCGAGCTGTGTAAGCCTTCGGTGGGCCTTTCCGGCTTGTGATCCGTCTGACCCGGGAGTCCCTCGCCATGGTCACCGCATCCATGTTCCGCTGCCCCAACCCGTGCCCCCTATGTACTGAGGCGGCCTGTCGGGACGCGGTCCGTTCCGAAGCCGATCTGGACGCCATTCCTGACGAAATCGACCTGCTTCAGGTGATGTGGGCCCGTGTTCGAAGTAGCTGCAGCGAGAGATTGCCGGCATTGCAGTGCCATCCCCTGTAACCCTTCACCATCGCCCGAAATGCAAAAGGAAGCCTGACCGGCTTCCCTCTGCACTCTTACGTGAGTATCCGTTCCGTGACGCTCACGGTGGGGTGCAGCCGACGGGAAACCAAATCTTTACCGGATAACCACCGATCCAGATGAGGTAGTAGCCTTCGCAAGGTACGCCAGCCGCTTTCGGCTTGGGCCCGTTGGCCTCGGACGCCGAGCCGGACTGGCATTCCGGCAGCGAGCTCTTCTTTGAGTCAGGGCCTGTGCCGCGGGGCATCGCGCAGGGGGCGAGGGGCTTGCCCTTTGCGTCGAGGGGAATGACCTCGCCGTTCTTGCCAAAAATGATCGCACCGGTGATGTCACCGGGGGCAATGACACCTGGCGCCAAGCGGTCGAGCTTGCCGGCTGCCTGGGCAGGGAGGTGGAGAGTGATGCCAACCAGCAGGCTCAGGGTCAGCAGAGCTGGTTGCAGGATTGGGGGACGCTGCCGCATGGATGACGATCTCCTGTGGAATGAAGTGCGTTAGAAGTGCAACTGGCCCTGGAGCATGAGGGTGCGCTGCGGGTAGAACAGGGAAACGCGGGGGGCGCCGTTGAGATCCGTGTTGTGGAAGCGGAAATCCCGGTCGAACAGGTTATATACGCCCAGGCTGGCATTCACACGCTGGGGGACCAATGGCAAGGACAGGCGCAGGTTGGTTACCGTGAAGGTTGAGCGGGCATCGGATTCGGCCCCGGTGCTGGCGATCTGGCTGGCCCGCTGGCGCACCAACCAGTGTTCGAGCAGCACTTCGGCCCGGCCGGTTTTCAACCACAGGCGCAAGGGCAGCAGATCGGTGTCGACTTTCCAGGGGGTGTCACGCACCAGCTTGTTGCCACCCTCATAGCGGATGTTCTCGCGGCGCCATTCTGCGCTGAGCAAGGCACGCCGGCCGAAGGGAAAGGCCAGGTGAGCCCGGTGAAGACTTTCCTTCCAGTCTTCCAGGTGGTAGCCGTTGCTGGCGCCGGGATCAACCATGGGGGCATCCAGCCAGCGCCAGGAGGCTTCCAGTCCGCCACTAAGCCGATCACTCAGATGCTGCTCCGCGGCGACCGCTACGCGGCGCCAGCGGGTTCCGGAGATATCGTCAAAAACCTGATTGAAACCGGCGAACTGGGTCGGAGCCAGGTTTTCCGCGTCATATCTTGAGCCGGATACGCCCTGGAGGACAGCGGCCCGCAGGGTGGTGCCAGTAGCTGGCCTGAGCACGGCCCCCAGCTTGCCGTTGATGCGCTCGGCCTGGCTGCGGCCAGTATCTTCGAAACGCACGTAGTCTGCACCGCCATGCAGGGTCAGGGCTGGGGTGACCCGCCACTGGGCGTAGCCGAAGGCGGTATCCCGGTCCGTCGTGAGGGTTCGGGTTGGCAGTTTGGTTATGTCAAGTACGATGCGCGGGTCCATGCTCAGCGCCATGGTTGCGCCGATGTCCTGCTTGCCCGACAGTCTGGCCGTAGTGGCGCCGACGCTCAGACCGAGCTTTTCGCGTTGGCGGGTGTACAGGGCCGACAGGCCTCGCGTGCGGTGCCGCTCCTGCCCCTCGCTGTTGATGTCGAGACCAATGGCCTGGCTGCGGTACTGCAGATAATCCTTCTGAAGTTCGCGGAAGCGCTGGGTGTTGGCTTCGACGAGGATCTCGTCGCCCTCGCCCAGTTCATGGTGCAGGGCGATGCGGCCGAGGTCGTTGAGGTTGCGGCGTAGCAGGTTGGTCGCCTGACCGTCGAACAGGTTACGGTACTGGGCGCCGCCGTGGCGTTCGGTGTGACGTGCTTCAGCCAGCAGGGTGGTGCCCGGGGTGAGTAGCACGCGGGCGTCGAGGCGGCTGCCGGCCAAGTGGGTGTCAGAGATGGTATCCGTGAGGCCGGCGTAACGGTAGTCGAAGCTACCGAAGGAGATCTGGCCCTGATCCCAGGCGTGGGACAGCAGGGCACTGGCGGCCATCGCGCTGTGGCTGCCACCGCCCACGGTGGCTGCAAATCGAGTGGGTTTGCGCTCGAAGAAGGCGGTGGCCTCGTCGGGGGATATTGCCCGGGGCCCGTCGAAGAGGGGGAGCGGCGGCATCACGAACTGGGGAGCTTGGGGCCACTGGCCGATGGGCTGGCGCAGGTTGGCCTGGAGCAGTTCGGACAGGCGGGCGCCTTCAAAGCGCGGTACCTCGGCGTAGGCGTCGGCCAGAAGGCGGTGGGCGGCTGGGCTGGCGGGATCGCTCTCGATGGCGTTCATGGCGGCGGCCTGGGCCGGGGCGGCGAGGCCGACCTGCTGGTAGGCGGCGCCCAGGCTGGCGCTGCGGGCGGCCCTGTCCTGGTCGAGCAGGGTGCCGGAGCGTAGCACCGAGCGGTTGGCGTTGCGGGCCAGGGCCTCTTCGCCGTTGTACAGGGCGGCCAGGGGCTCGCCCTCGCGTAGCTGGCGGAAGGCGTCGAAATACCAGGGGGTGGGTGAGCCCGGGTCGAGGCGGCGGGCCAGGTCGAACTGGTCGCCGGCCACCTTGCTGCGGGCTTCCTCCATGTAGGCGCGGCCCAGGTAGCTGCGCAGCTCGGCGTTGGCCGGGTCGAGAAGGGCGGCGATCTCCACCTCGCGGCGGCCGGCTTCGGTCTGCCCCTGGCGCATCAGGGCCAGACCCAGGCCGAAGTGGGCCAGGGGGTCGGTGTCGTTGCGGGCCAGGGCGGCAGCGAAGTCGGCGGCAGCAGCGCTGGTGTTGCCGGTCAAGAGGAGGGCAAAGGCGGCCAGGGCTGCAGCACGGGGCGTGTCGGGGGCCAGGGTGAGGGCGCGCCGGGCGGCGTCGCCGCCGGGGCCGGCACGACCCAGGCCCAGCTCCAGCTCCGCCTGGCGCGCGTGGGCGAGGGGCGCGTCGGGGCTCAGGGCGGTGGCTCGGCGGGCGGCTTCGAGGGCGGCGGGGAGCTGCCGGGCGGCCTGCAGGGCATAGCTGTAGGCGAGTTGGGCCGCCGGGGCGTCGGGGTTGCGTTCGACGTTCTGGCGGGCGGTTTCCAGGGCGGCGGGATCGTTGCGGGCCACGCGGATCACCGTCGCGGTGGCGTCGAGGGCGGGGTGGGTACCCGGGGCAAAGCGGGCAACCAGGGCGCCGGCCGCGTCGACTTGGCCCAGACCCAGCAGTACGCCGGCCTTCAAGGCGGCCAGGGCGGGCGTGCTGTCTACCGCGGAGAGGGGGGCGAGGTGGTCGAGCGCATTGCGCGCCCGGCCTGCCGCCAGTTCGCCCTGGGCAGCGGCGAGGGCCTGGCGCGTGGCTTCGGGGTAGGTGGCCAGTTCGACCGGACGGAGGTGCTGGACCTGGGGGTAATGGATGGCCCAGGCGACGGCGTCGAGGGGGCGCACGGTTATTCCTGCAGGGGCACTGCCGACACGGGCCTCAATGGCCTGGCCGGCTTCGATGCGTAGCTCGCCTGCGCTGTTTCCGGTGCGCACGCGACCTTCGGCGACCACTACCCGGGCCCGACTATCGTCACTGGTTACGGTGAACTCGGTGCCGTCCACGAAGGCATTGACAAAGGGCGTGATGATTCCGAAACGCCGGCTGAAGCGGCTGATCACGTGAACTACGCCCTGGGGCAGCTTGAGCTCACCGGTGGCCGCCGAGCCGGGCAGGGTCAGGGTGGTGTTGTGGTCGAGGCGCACCAGTACGTCCTGTGCCAACACCACGGCGGCCCGGCCGGGGCCGCGCACGGCGACCTGGTCGCCGGGGCACAGGGGCTGGCGCGGTGTGGCGATGCGCCACTGGCCTTCCCCGGCAGCACGCACTTCGATGCGGCCCTCGGTGGCGGCGAGGTGTCCGGCGGGTGGGTCACAGGCGAGGGCGCTGAAGGACGCGGCGGACAGGCCGGAAAAGGTGAGGCTCAGACCGAGGTAGAGGGGCCGCAGCGCGAACTTGTGCGGAGGCCGGGCATGGGACTGCATCGACGGAGTACCGATCCTGAAGACCTGAAATGGCAAACGGCTGAATTTGTGGGAGATATTAACTGCAAAAGGATGTGACTTGCAGTATCTCGTGTGCAGTTTGCATTTGTCCCCGATTCGCTCACTTGCTTTCGAGCACGATGCACCCACTGCTGTCGGGGAACTCTCCACCAGTCAGGCGAGCCTCGCAGCGCTCCACGTAGAATCGCCCGGGGCCGTCCTCCGGGCATGTGGCGAGGAGGATGCGCAGGTGCAGGCGGGCCAGGTCGAGGGCTCCCCTGGCGTAGGCGCTACGGGCGATCTCAAAGGCCTCCCGGGCATCTTGAGGCAGCGGCGAGGACCTGATTTCATGCAGATCGATGGCCTGGCGCTTGCCGGCCAATACGAAGGAGCCGAGCAGTCGCGCTTCATCTTCTCCGCGTGGGGGGGGGAGTTGCTCGAGCACCGCTCCGGAGGCCAGGATACGGGTGCGGAGGATCTTGTTGACACTCTGGATGCGACTGCTGGTGTTGACGATATCTCCGACCACCCGCAGCTCCCGTCGCGCATCGGCACCCACTTCACCGAGAAACACCGGCCCGTAGTGAAGGCCGAAACGTGTAGGGAGCGCGGTCTTGTCTCCGGGGGGCGCTTCGTTCATCAGGCCATGCAGCGCAAGGGCGGCATCGCAGGCTTTGCGGCAGGCGTCGCCCGCCGAGTCTTCGGCCAGCCAGAGGCACATGATGGAGTCACCCACGATATCCATCACGTGACCACCGTGGGCTTCGACCACCGGCAGGAGGCGGGAGAAGTAGCGGTTCAGGGTTTCCCGGGTATCTGCTGGACTGAGGTTTTCGGTGAGGCTGGTATAGGCCTCGATGTCGCTGCACAGGCATACCCCGTGGATACTACGTCCGCCATCATGATCGCGGAGCAAGGCGACGAGCTTCTCGCTCCCGTTGCGGCTGAGGCCCAGATCAAGGGCCTTCTGCAGGTCGCGTTCGCGCTGCCGGGCGGCGCGACCATGGCTGAACAGGCCGAATGCGGTAGTGGTGAGAGGCGCGAGCACCCCCGGCAGGATCACGGGCAGCCATACGTGGTGGTGGGCGAAGCACCATCCGGCCACACCGACCCACGCCAGGCCCAGGGCCACGCTAATGGCCAGAGCCCGGGCCGTTCCGATGAAGTGCCACAGGGCCGCCAGCATGGCGCTCCAGGCGAGCAGGGCTGCGAGTAGCAGGCTGTCCGCGGGGCGCTGCAGTGCCGAGCCGTCGAGGAGGTTGGCCAGGGCACTGGCGCACAATTCGACACCGCTGACATCAAGCCCGTCAGGGCTGCTGTAGGGAGTCCGGAAGATGTCCCCCTGCCGTGACTGGTTGAATTCGGAGAACCCGATCAAGACCGCTTTGCCTCGGAAGGCCGCGTCCCCGGTGGCCGGGTCCGCCACCCGTTCCAGGGCCTCCGCATAGGAAAGGGTCCGGATGGTGCCGAGGGGACCGTACAGGTTGAGGGCGCGCAGGCGGATATCCGGTGAAGGCGAGATGGCAGCCGCTGTGCCAGCGGTCATCAGCTGGGCCATCAGCATGGGCAGGGAGGGATGGTCGCCGACGCTGGGGACAAATCCCCAGAACTCGAATATTCCCGCGGGTGTCTTCGGCATGATGAAAGGGCCGCTCGCCCACGCCGCATCCCGGAGCAGGGGCAGGGGTCGGGTGAGATGATCCACGTGGGCCACGATTTTGCCGTCGGGGCGGGTGACCGCTTCCCGGGAAACGCCTTCCATGAGAATGACGTTGCCTGCACGCCGAATGGCTGCGGCCAGGGCCTGGTCGCCTTCCGGCTCCCTGGCCCGTTCGAAGAGCACATCAAAGCCGATCACCCGGGCACCGCGGTCGGTGAGTCCGTTGACCAGCCGGGCGTGAAGGCTCCGCGGCCAGCGTTCCGGGCGCTCGGACTGCCCCAAGGCCCGAGCCGAGCGGGAATCGAGGGTTATAATTACGACTTCCGGCGGGGGAGGGCGCGTTCCTCGCAGGGCGTACAGCAACTCCAGTCCGGCTCCATGCTCCAGATCTCCGGCGGGAGACAGCAGGAGGGTGACCATCGCCAGCAGCGAGGCCATCACGAGTCCAAGGAGGGTTCTGTCGGGGCGTTGCACGGGCTGTCTCAGGAGCGCGCTGTCATCGGAGAGGTAAACTGGCTGTGATGTATCTGGATCGGGTGGATCTGTTCGACGGCCTCAGCGATGAGCAGGCCGAAGTACTCAAGTCGCGTTCTCGGGTGCGCAATTTTGCGCCCAATACCATTGTCGTCAACGAGGGTGACGATGGAAGCAGCCTGTTCGTGGTGCAAAGTGGGGCGCTCAAGGCCTACCTTACCGACAACATCGGTCGCGAGGTGACCCTGTCGCTGCTTGATCCGGGTGATTACTTCGGTGAACTCGCCCTGCTCGACGACGCGCCGCGTTCCGCCTCGGTCATCGCGCTGACGCGCAGTGAAGTATTGCAGATTCCCCGGGTGGCGTTTCTCGCCCTGATCGAAGCCCATCCGGCCTGCATGCAGATCGTGGTGCGCAATCTGGTCGGACGCATTCGCAACCTGACGGAAAGTGTGCGCTCCCTGGCCTTGGTGGATGTGTTTGGGCGCATTGCGCGGGTGTTCGAGTCCCTGGCGGTCGAGACCGATGGCGTCGGCATCATTGACCGGCGCCTGACCCAGCAGGATCTCGCCAACATGGTGGGGGCGTCCCGGGAAATGGTGAACCGTATCCTCCGTGACATGGTGTCCGGTGGCTATGTGGAGATCGAGCCCCACCGCATCATTGTTCGCAAGAAGCTGCCCAGGCACTGGTGAGGATGTAAAAACCCTGCTGATTGCAAGGTAATTTTTCATCCCTTGACTACACTTTAAAGTGTACAAGGGAGACACATCATGTCCTACATCGATTCACCCATCAGCCGCTGCGAAGCTGCTCGCGAAATGGTCCTGACCGACCAGACCCAGGCCCAGTGTGCCTACGAACACGGATGTCCGCCGGGGCGCAATTGCCCGCTTGACGGGTGCTTTGCCGAAATCTCGGGTATCACCGAGGAGGTTACGCGTGAAGCACTGGCGCATGTCGCCAGTGCCGGCAGCAAAGTCTGATCCATGGCCAGGCGCACCCTCGGAACCCGTCAGAAGCTGATCTTCCGCGGCCCCGATCAGGGGCCGGGGAAGTCCGCGCCAAAGGGGCCGCGCAATCCGTTGGTAGTACCGGCCCTGCAGCGCAAGGCCGGCCCCCACGGGAAGTCCCGGGGCGCAAGACGTCAGGAGGCGCAGCGCATTCTGCGCAGCACTACGGACGAAGATCTATAGGGTTGCTTCGGTCGTCCGCGGGCCCTTGATCCACGGGATGCCCCCGGCCGAGTGGGGGCTCGGTGTCCGTTCATCCCACGCCATCACCGGCGGCGGTTCAGGATTTCAGGTTCAGTCTGTCGAGCAGGCCGTCGAGTTGATCGAGGCTGCCGAAGTGGATGGTGACGGCCCCCACCCCCTTGTTGTTGGCCTTGATCTTCACCGTGGCGCCGAGCTGATCGGCAATCTCCTCCTCCAGGCGCAGAATGTCCCGGTCGGGGGTCGGAGCGGGCTGTTTCGATTTCGGGTTGAGGGCCTGATGTACCAGGCGTTCGGCTTCGCGCACCGACAGGCCGCGGGCGGCGATCAGGTTGGCGAGACCAATCTGGGCGGCGCCGTCCAGGGGGAGCAGGGCACGGGCGTGGCCCATGTCGATGTCGCCGGCCATGAGCAGCTCCTGCACCGGGGGCGCGAGCTGGAGCAGGCGCAGCAGGTTGGAGGCGGCCGGGCGGGAGCGCCCGACGGCGTCGGCGGCCTGCTGGTGGGTCATGCTGAACTCATCGATGAGACGCTGGATGCCGGCGGCCTCCTCGAGCGGGTTGAGGTCTTCCCGCTGAATGTTCTCGATCAGGGACATGGCCAGGGCGGCCTCGTCCGGAATCTCCCTCACCAGGCAGGGCACTTCGTTCAGGCCCGCTAGTTGGGCGGCCCGCCAGCGGCGTTCGCCGGCAATGATCTCGTAGCGTTTGGCGTCAAACATGGCGCCGATGGGGCGCACCAGAATGGGCTGCATCACGCCCTGGGACTTGATCGAGGCGGCCAGCTCCTCAAGCGAACCCGGGTCCATGCGGGTGCGTGGCTGGTACTTGCCAGGTTGCAGTTCTGCTGCGGGCAGGGTCTGAAGTTCACCTTCAGTCCGGTCGCCGTCGTTGTTGGCTGCGAGGAGGGCGTCGAGCCCCCGGCCTAAGCCTTTGAGTTTGGGAGGTGCCATGGTGGGATTCAGAGGGTCTTGACCCGTTCGATCATTTCTTTGGCGAAGGCCAGATAGGCCTGGGCGCCCTTGGCGCTGCGGTCGAAGACCACGCCGGGGATGCCGTGGCTGGGGGCTTCGGCGAGGCGGACGTTGCGCGGCACGATGGCCTTGAAGACCTTGTCACCGAAGTGGGCCTCGAGCTGCGCGGAGACCTGTTGCTGCAGGGTGACGCGGGGGTCGAACATGACCCGCAGCAGGCCGATGATGGACAGCTCGCGGTTGAGGTTGGCGTGTACCTTCTTGATGGAGTTCACCAGATCGGACAGGCCTTCCAGGGCATAGTACTCGCACTGCATGGGGATGATCACCCCGTGGGCAACGCACAGGCCGTTGAGGGTGAGCAGGGACAGGGACGGCGGGCAGTCGATCAGGATGAAGTCGTATTCGGACTGGTGCAGGGCGAGGGCGTCGCGCAGGCGGTTCTCGCGCCGGTCGAGGCCCACCAGCTCGACCTCGGCGCCGGCAAGATCACGATTGGCGGGGATCAGGTCGTAGCCGCCGCTCTCGGAGCGCACCCGGGCGTCCGCCACGGTGCCCAGGCCCACCAGCAGGTGATAGACCGATTTGCTCAGGCCGCGCTTGTCGATGCCGCTGCCCATGGTGGCATTGCCCTGAGGGTCCAGGTCGATCAGCAGCACGCGCTGGCCGGCGGTGGCGAGGCCGGCGGCCAGGTTGACGCAGGTGGTCGTCTTGCCGACGCCGCCCTTCTGGTTGGCGATGCAGAAAATGCGGGCCATGCTCAGATCCGTTTCACGATGAGGAGGTGGCGCTCGGCGTCGAGGCCGGGCACGCTGAGGCGAATGGCCTGTTCGAGGCGGAAGCCGGCGGGCAGCCGGGCGATCTCGTCCTCGGGGTAGACGCCCTTCATGGCCAGCAGCCGGGTATGTGGGCCGACCAGGTGGGCGGTGAGATTGACGAAGTCGGCCAGGTCGGAAAAGGCCCGGGAGATGATGCCGTCGGGGGCCTCCGGGGTGTAGGTCGGCTGCCAGGCTTCGATGCGCGCGTGGTGGGCGCGGAAGTTGGCGAGCTTGAGTTCGATCTTCGCCTGGTTCTGGAAGGTGGACTTCTTCTGCACCGTCTCCACGGAGTCCACCTGTAGATCGGGTCGGCACAAGGCCAGCACGATGCCCGGCAGGCCGCCGCCGGAGCCCACATCCACCAGCCGGGTGACGCCACCCAGGTGGGGCAGCACCGACAGGGAGTCGAGCAGGTGGTGAGTGATCAGCTGGCCTTCGTCGCGGATGGCGGTGAGGTTATAGACCTTGTTCCACTTCATCAGCAGGCGGCCAAACGCGAGCAGGCGTTCTGCTGAATCGGCGGGCAGAGCGAGGTCGAGGGCGGCGATGCCCTTTTCGAGGGGCGCGGCGCTCATGCGGACTTCTCCCGACCGCGGGCCAGTTCGCTGCGCTTGAGCCATACCAGCAGCAGGCTGATGGCCGCCGGGGTGATGCCCTGGATGCGGCTGGCCTGGCCGATGGTTTCGGGTTTGTGCTGGTTGAGGCGGCCCTGGACTTCCTTGGACAGGCCGCGCACGGTGGTGTAGTCGAGGTCAGCCGGCAGGGGGGTGGTTTCGGCATCGGCCTGACGGGCCACTTCGTCCTGCTGGCGGTCAATGTAGCCCTGGTATTTGGCGGCGATCTCGAGCTGTTCGACCACCTGGGGGTCGGTCTCGGGGCCTTCGGGGGCGCCGGGCAGGGTCATCAGGTCGGCGTAGCGCACGTCGGGGCGGCGCAGCAGCTCGAAGAAGGGGTATTCCCGCTCGATGGCCTTGCCGAGCACGGCTTCGGCGGCCTCGGCCGGCACCCTGGCCGGAGTGGCCCAGGTGGCGCGCAGGCGGGCGGTTTCCCGTTCGACGGCCTCGCGCTTGGCACAGAAGGCGGCCCAGCGGATGTCGTCCACCAGGCCCAGTTTGCGGCCGGTTTCGGTGAGGCGCAGGTCGGCGTTGTCCTCGCGCAGGCTGAGACGGTACTCGGCGCGGGAGGTGAACATGCGATAGGGCTCGGAGACGCCGCGGGTGATCAGGTCATCCACCAGCACACCCAGGTAGGCCTCGTCGCGGCGCGGGCACCAGGGGTCTTGCCCCTTTACCTGCAGGGCGGCGTTGATGCCGGCCAGCAGGCCCTGGGCGGCCGCTTCTTCGTAGCCGGTGGTGCCGTTGATCTGGCCGGCGAAGAACAGCCCGCCGATGGACTTGGTCTCCAGGCTGGACTTGAGCTTGCGCGGGTCGAAGTAGTCGTACTCGATGGCGTAGCCGGGGCGCAGGATGTGGCAGTTCTCGAGGCCCTTGATGGAGCGCACGATGTCCAGCTGCACGTCGAAGGGCAGGCTGGTGGAGATGCCGTTGGGGTAGATCTCGTGGGTGTCCAGCCCTTCGGGCTCAAGGAAGACGTGGTGGCTGTCCTTGTCGGCGAAGCGGTGGATCTTGTCTTCGATGCTCGGGCAGTAGCGCGGCCCCACGCCTTCGATCACACCCGAATACATGGGCGAGCGGTCCAGGTTGGCGCGGATGATGTCGTGGGTGCGACTGTTGGTGTGGGTGATCCAGCAGGGTAGCTGGCGCGGGTGCTGGCTGGCCTTGCCGAGGAAGCTGAACACCGGCACGGGGTCGTCGCCGGGCTGCTCCTGCATCACCGAAAAGTCGATGCTGCGTGCGTCCAGGCGCGGCGGGGTACCGGTTTTGAGGCGTCCCTGGGGCAGGGCGAGTTCCTTCAGGCGCTGGCCCAGGCTGATGGCCGGCGGGTCGCCGGCGCGGCCGGCGGAGTAGTTCTGCAGGCCCACGTGGATCAGGCCATTGAGGAAGGTGCCGGCAGTGAGCACCACGGCGGGGGCCTCGAAGCGTAGGCCGATCTGGGTGACGACGCCAGTGACCCGGTCGCCCACCACGGTGAGGTCGTCCACGGCCTGCTGGAACAGCCACAGGTTGGGCTGGTTTTCGAGGCGTTTGCGGATGGCGGCCTTGTACAGCACCCGGTCGGCCTGGGCGCGGGTGGCGCGCACGGCCGGGCCCTTGCTGGCGTTGAGGATGCGGAACTGGATGCCGCCTTCGTCGGTGGCGGCGGCCATGGCTCCCCCCAGGGCGTCCACCTCTTTCACCAGGTGCCCCTTGCCGATGCCGCCGATGGACGGGTTGCAGCTCATCTGGCCGAGGGTTTCGATGTTATGGGTGAGCAGCAGCGTGGCACACCCGGCCCGTGCCGCTGCCAGCGCGGCTTCGGTGCCGGCATGGCCGCCGCCGACAACGATCACGTCGAATCGGGTGGGATGGAGCATGGGAAAACCGGGGAAGGTGAATCGGGGGAGCCGAATGATACGACCTTGCGCTGCAAAAATACAGCGCCACGCAGCGTCGAGATCCGGAAAAGCGGCGGATTTACAAAGGCTTATCTAGTGCTTTCCGCTATCTTCGGGTGCTCCGGCCGGGTCGTCGGGAAGGGGGCGCGGGCCTGTGTTCCGGAATCCTTCGGGGTATCCGGGCGGGGTCAGCAGACATTCCGTTTCGGCGCCTCAAGTTTGCGGCCCGAAGTCCGTTGTGCTCTTCAAGAAAAGAGTGGCGTCGGGGGCTTGTTGTCTCGGCCGCTGCCGCAGGTAAGCAATCATCAGTCCAGTACCCTGCTCGGTGCGCCCGCCTTATCGGACGTGCCCGAATGCATCCTCGTCCGGATGCTGTGGGATCAGAAAAGGCCTTTCCATGACCCTTCCGTCGGACTCTCCCTCCGATGATCCGGTGCAGCGCGCTGCGGAGCCCGCCTCTGAAAACCCCGGCGTCGATGGCACCGATCCCGCCCGCGGCGTGGAGCAGGAGCGTAATTTCCTCAAAACGCTGGTCCGGGCGCTTCCCGATCTGGTCTGGTTGAAGGATCCGGACGGCGTCTATCTGGCCTGCAATCCCCGTTTCGAGCGTCTGTATAACACCAGGGAGGCGGATATCGTGGGGCGCACGGACTACGATTTCGTGCCGTGGGAGATGGCTGATAATTTCCGGAGCAATGATCTGGCGGCGATCCATGCCGGGCGGCCCGTGCGCAACGAGGAAGATCTGGTCTTCGCAGACGATGGTCACCGGGAGCGCGTGGAAACCCTCAAGACCCCGATGTACGACGACGATGGGCGACTGGTGGGGGTTCTCGGTGTGGCTCGGGATATCACCGATGCCCGGCGCGCCCAGGAGGCTTTGCGCGAGCGGGAAGAAATCTTCTCGAGCATCGTCGGTCAGGCCGCAGATTCGATCGCCCTGGTGGATGCCCGCAGCGGCTGTTTTGTCGAGTTCAACGAGGCGGCTCACCGTAACCTGGGATACAGCAGGGCGGAATTTGCGAAGTTGGCGATCGCGGACATCGATTGCGCGCAGAGCCCGGCCTTGATGGCCGAGTGCGTGGCCCAGATGCTGACGCCGGACGGCCTTACCATCGAAACGCGCCATCGCCACATCACGGGCATGGTGCGGGATGTGCGGGTGCGCGCACGCGGTATCACCCTGCGGGACGGTCGCCGCTATCTGGCTGCGATCTGGAGCGACATCACCGAAAGCAAGCGGGCCGAAGTGGCCTTTGCCACCCAGCGCCAAGTGTTCGAGATGGTGGCGTCCGGGGCGAGCCTCGAGAACACCCTGGACACGCTGGTGCGAGGCGTCGAGGCCCGGTTGAGCGGCGTTCGGGCGTCGATACTGCTCCTGGATCCGGATGGTGTTCACCTGCGCCATGGTGCTGCACCCAGTCTGCCCGACGCCTACAACCGCGCGATCGACGGCATCGCGATCGGCGAGGGGGTCGGGTCCTGCGGGACGGCTGCGTGGCGGGGAGCGCGGGTCGTCGTCGATGACATTGCCCATGATCCCCTGTGGGCGTCCTTTGCCGAACTGGCCGGGCGCTTTGGGCTGAAGGCTTGCTGGTCCTCTCCCATTCTCAGCCGCAACGGTGGCGTACTGGGAACCTTTGCGCTCTATCCGGCCACGGCATCGCAGCCGACCGAGGATCATCTGGAGCAGGTTGCCCTGGCTACCGACATGGCCGCCATCGCCATCACGCGGCACCGGGAAGAGTCGGCACTGCGCCGCAGCGAGGCCCGGTTCCGTCAGCTCTTCGAGGTTGCGCCGATGCCGCTTGCGCTGGTGGACGACAACGGGGTGGTGCTCGACATCAATCGCAGTTTCACCGATATCCTCGGCTATACCCGTGCCGATGTGCCTGAGCTGGAGACCTGGTGGCGCCTGGCCTATCCCGAGCCCGAGTATCGGAGCTGGGCACGGGCGACCTGGAGCGAGGCCCTGCGCGAGGCCGGCGCGAACCAGCGGGCCGTGGAGCCTCGGGAGTTCCGCATCACCTGCCGCTCCGGCGAGGTACGGACGCTGATGGTGTCCGGCGCGCTGGTGGGCGACAGTCTTCTGGCGACTTTCTTCGATGTCACGGAGACCCGCAAGCTCGATGCGCAGCTCAAGCTCTATCACCAGCACCTGGAGGATCTGGTCGCAGAGCGCACCCTGCAGCTGGCGGAGGCGCGGCAGAAGGCCGAGTTGGCCAATCAGGCCAAGA
>ERZ795056.1272-NODE-1272-length-29695-cov-7.458806_pt1 | contig 29695 bp, 28 predicted proteins | sample MGYA00375140_ERZ795056 | MGnify/ENA primary metagenome ERZ795056 (study PRJEB30185, sample SAMN05720227) | activated sludge metagenome | isolation source: Anaerobic digester | place: USA | collected 2015-03-09 ... | reverse complement strand
AGCGTCAGAGACACCCCGTTGACTTCGGGCGGGTAGGTTTCGGTGACCACCGAAACACGCAGCGATCGCTGAGCAGCCGGGCTGATCTGGAACGCACTGTCCTGCCTTGCCGATGTATTCATGAAGGCATGGTGCACATCGAACGCAACAGTTCGATGACAGGTCGCTGCGTCACGCTGGTTTCACGCAACGCGGTCAACATGTCCCCAGGGCGCGCCCTCCGGTGCGTCCATCAACCCAGACGAGGGGGCACGCCATGCAATCTTTCCTTCAGGCGCTCGAAGAACAGCGCTGGGACGACCACCGCTACTACCACCACAGCCGCATCAACCAGAGCCTGCATCTGGTGAGCGCGATCTCGTTCGTCGTCGCCTACGGTCTGCTGTTCGTCGATCCGGCGATGGCAGCGATCCTGGCCTGGGGCGTCTCGATGACCACCCGGCAGGCCGGCCACTTCTTCTTCGAGCCGCGCGGCTACGACGAGGTCAACCAGGTGACCGATGCCTACAAGGAAGAAGTCAAGGTCGGCTACAACATCCAGCGCAAGATCGTCCTGATGGGCGCCTGGGCTGCGGTGCCCGTCCTGCTGTGGCTGTCGCCCTCGGTGTTCGGCCTGATCGCACCTGCCGAGTCGTTCAACGGCTACGTGCACGACGTAGGCATCGGCTGGCTGGCGCTGGGCGTCGCGGGGTTGTTCGTGCGGGTGCTTCAGCTGTGGATGAAGGCCGACCTGATGACCGGGCTGGTGTGGATGACGAAGATCCTGACCGACCCGTTCCACGACATCAAGCTCTATCACCGCGCACCGCTGCATCTGCTGCGTGGCGAACTGGTCGACACCAAGCCGCACGAGCGGGCCGAGTGAACCCGATCCCGGCCAGCCGGTCGGCCGCAGTGCGCGGCCGACCGGCCCGGGCCATCTCACTCGCGCAATCGCTGCCGCAGCATTTCCCGCAGGATCCCTCGCCGGATCAACCGGTTGCTCGTCGCAGCGCCATCCCACCATCCGTCGGTCTGCATCTCGTGAGCCGCCGCCACGAAGCGCTGCAGCACGGCGGCGAAGTCCTCGTCGCTGTAGTTGAGGCTGAAGATGATGCGTCCTGAACCGACCCAGCTCAGCGCCAGTCCATGTGCCCGCAGATAGAACTGCAGCATCCAGTTGTAGCGCGACGGCTGCGTGTAGGTGACGGTCCAGATCGACGAGAGATGCGCGATCCGCACCGGCAGCCCACCCGACTGCAGTGCCTCGTTGAATTGCTGCGCACGCGCGTCCCACCGTGCATCGATGCCGTCGTACATCGACTTCACCTGCGGGCCATCGAGCCGATCGAGAAAGGCGCCCATCGCGCCCATCACGCAGGGGTGTGCGTTGAAGGTGCCGCGGGCAAAGCAGACGTCGGCCGGACGGTCTTCCCGAAAGCGCTTCATCAGCGCAGCGCGCCCGCACACGACGCCGACCGGCAGCCCGCCACCGAGCGTCTTGCCGTACACGACCATGTCGGCTGCGACGCCGAAGTACTGCTGGGCACCGCCGGGTGCCAGCCGGAACCCGACGAAGACCTCGTCGAAGATCAGCACGATGCCGCGCTCGGTGCACACCTCGCGCAATGCGCGAAGCCAGGCGGTGTAGGCCTCGCGATCGAAGCCCGCGCGCCGGCCGCTGTCGACCAGCGACGAATCGGCCGGTGCGCCGGAATTCGGGTGCAGCGCCTGCAGCGGGTTGACCAGCACGCAGGCGATGTCGCGCCGGGTTCGAAGCACCTTCAGCGATCCCTCGTGCATGTCGCGCAGCGTGTAGGTTTCGCGCGGTGGCAGCGGGTTGCCCGGGCCGGGCTGAACGTCTTCCCACCAGCCGTGATACGCGCCGCAGAAACGCACCAGATTCTTCCGTCCGGTGTGATACCTCGCCAGCCGAACGGCCTGCATCACCGCTTCGGTGCCCGACATGTGGAACGACACTTCGTCGAGACCCGAGATGGCCTTCAGGCGCTCGACGTTGTCGATCACGCAGGGGTGGTAGGCACCGAGCACCGGCCCGAGGTCACGCACCCGCGCGACCCCTTCGTCGATGCACTCCTTGTAGAAGTCGACACCGAACAGGTTGACGCCGTAAGAACCGGTGAGGTCGTAGAAGACGTTGCCGTCCAGGTCCTCCACCGTCACGCCATGCGACTCCTTCAGGAAGGTGCCGCTCCTGAGGTGCTTGCGCAGGTAGGGGCTGTACTGGAACGGAACCCGGTAGCTGCTGGTGAACTGCAGGTCCGACACGCTGTCGCGCGCCCGCGCCGTCATGGCGGCGCTGCGCGGGTAGCGCTCGTCGTACAGCCGCGACAGCCGCTGGAAGCCGGCTCGACGACGCGCGACCGCCTCGGCCGCGGCGCCATCCGACCCGAAGAAGCCGTCTTCGTCGTAGGCGTAGCCCGGAATCAGCGAGGCGATGCGCTTGGCCATGCGGGAGTGGCCGGCCAGCGAGCGGTGCTTGGCTTTCGACAGTTCCATGCGTCGCTTGGCGCGCGGAAATGCCCAGGCCAGGATGCCGAGGGTCAGTGCGGAGAGTGCGAAGGATTCGTCCATGAGCAGGTGTGTTGATGTCCAACCCGTTATCTAACAGTCTCGATTGACAGGAACGTGAAAACAATGAATCCACTGCGCAGTCTCGTTGCCAACGAGGACCTCAACTTCCTGCTGACCAACCGGGTGCCACGCATGCTGCTGACCCGCTGGATGGGCTGGTTCAGCCAGATCCGCAACCCGTGGATCGCACGCGCGTCGATCGCCGTGTGGCGCCTGTTCACCGACCTGGACCTGAGCGATGCCCGCAAGCAGCGCTTCGCCAGCCTGCACGACTGCTTCACGCGCGAACTCCGTGACGGCGCACGCACGATCGATCGGCGTGCGGACATCCTGAGCAGCCCGTGCGATGCGATCGTCGGTGCCTGCGGACGGGTCGATGACGGCCAGGTGTTCCAGGCCAAGGGCTTCCCGTACGCCATCCGAGATCTGTTCGGCCCCAGCCAGGACACCAGCGCCTTCCGCCGCGGCACCTACGTGACCCTGCGACTCACATCGGCCATGTACCACCGCTTTCACGCACCGCAGGATTGCGAAGTCGAGCACCTGACCTACCTGAGCGGAGACACCTGGAACGTCAACCCGATCGCGCTGGCGCGGGTGGAGCAGCTGTTCTGCCGCAACGAGCGCGCCGTGCTGCGACTGCGACTGAAGGACAGCGGACACACGATTGCGCTGGTGCCTGTCGCGGCCATCCTGGTCGCCAGCATCCGGCTGCATTTCCTCGACGTGCTGCTGCACATGCGCTACCGCGGGTCGGCGGAGATCGCCTGCAGCGCGCGCTTCACCAAGGGCCAGGAAATGGGCTGGTTCCAGCACGGCTCGACCATCCTGGTCTTTGCCCCGCCCGGGTTCAGCCTGTGCGACGGCATCACCCCCGGCCAACACATCCGCATGGGCCAGGCATTGATGCAGCTCGGTCGGCGCGGATGACCTAAAGCAGCGAGCGCCCGCGCCGCGGGCTTCGCCGGCACACCCGACCGCGGCGAACCCTCGACGCCCTCAGGTGCGCGGCGCGATATCGGCGCAGTGGACCGGCGACACGGCCCCCGGCATCGGCAACAGTGCCGATTCGGTCCGCACCGGAGCCACCGCGACCTGCCGTGCCTCGGCACTGCGGTCGATGATCTCGAGCCGGCCGTCGTGGTGCTCGACCAGCGCCGTGAGGCTCTCGACCCAGTCGCCGTCATTGCAGTAAAGCACGCCCTCGATCTCGCGGATCTCGGCGTGGTGGATGTGTCCGCAGACGACCCCATCGAGGCCGCGGCTGCGCGTCTCGCGCGCCAGCGCGGCCTCGAAATCGCCCACGTAGCTGACCGCGCGCTTGACCTTCAGCTTGAGGAATCGGGACAGGCTCCAGTACGGCAGCCCGAGCCGCGCCCGGGCGACGTTGAAGCGCCGGTTCAGCCTCAGCGTGAATTCGTAGGCGATGTCGCCGACATAGGCCAGCCACTTCGCGCACTGGATGACACCGTCGAAGAGGTCGCCGTGAGTCACCCAGAGCTTGCGACCGTCCGCGGTGACGTGAACGCAGTCCTCGACGATGTCGACGCCACCGAAGTTGTGCGCCACGTAGCGCCGCGCGAATTCGTCGTGGTTTCCGGGCACGAAGATGACACGCGTGCCCTTGCGTGCCTTGCGCAGGATCTTCTGCACCACGTCGTTGTGGCTCTGCGGCCAGTACCAGGAGCGGCGCAGTTGCCAGCCGTCGATGATGTCGCCGACGAGATACAGCGTCTGGCAATCGGTGGTTCGCAGGAACTCGAGCAGCGCAAGTGCCTGGCAGCCGGGGGTTCCGAGGTGCAGATCGGAGATCCACGCCGTGCGCACGTTCAGGGATCCATCCTCTTCGGTGTTGTCCATGCTTGAGGCTGCTGTGTGCATGGACTCGCATGGTCACGCCGTGACATGACACGGTGTTGACACAGAACTCGCCTGCCGCCGAAACCGGGCAGGAAGCTCCGGCGCAACACGCTGTCACCGTCCCGTCAGCAACTCTTCACAGACGTGTCATCGGTCACAACGAGCATCTCCGCGACCCAAGGAGAGACCGATGAGGGAGCACCCCCTGAACACCCTGCCGATGTTCGACACGCACCTGAACATGAACCCGTCGCGCCATGCGGCGCGACTGCATGTGCCGCACGCGCCGACCGTGTACCGCCAGAAGGCCGCGGCAGCCCCCGTCTCGTTCGAGGCCGTATGGGCACGCGACCTCGATGAGGTGCGCCTGGCCCAGCAGCTTCGTCACCTCGTGTTCGTCGAGGAAATGGGCGCGCGCGTGTCGCTGCCCGCAGGCACGCCGCCCGGCCACGACGCCGACCTTTTCGACGACCACTGCGAGCACCTCCTGCTGCGCGTCACCACCACGGAGGGTGAGCCCGGTCCGGTGATCGGCACCTATCGCGTGCTGACACCGGCTGCGGCCAAGCGCGTCGGCGGCCTCTACAGCGAGACCGAGTTCGACCTGACCCGACTGCGCTCGATGCGCGATCGCATGGCCGAACTGGGACGATCGTGCGTGCATCCGGACTGGCGCACCGGCGGCGCCATCCTGGCACTGTGGGCCGCGCTGGCGGAGTTCATGAAGCGCAACGCGCTGGACACGATGATGGGCTGCGCGAGCGTCGGCATGCGCGATGGAGGCCATGTGGCGGCGAGCCTGTGGACCCAGCTGCGCGGCACGCACCTCGCACCCATCGACTGGCAGGTGCGCCCGCGGCTGCCGCTGCCGGTCGAGCAGCTGCAGTGCGATCTCGATGTCGATCCGCCCGCGCTGATCAAGGGCTACCTGCGCTGTGGCGCCAAGGTCCTGGGCCCCCCGGCCTGGGATCCGGCATTCAATACCGCCGACCTGCCGATGCTGATCCGCCTGGCCGACTTGCCTCCCCGCTACCGGAAGCATTTCCTCGGCGAGTGAGTCGGTCTCGAGAGCTTCCGCCGCCGCGGGCAGGCGCAGCGTCCGTCAGACCAGGCGAGGCCCGAAGCCTCGCACTGCTGCCTGCTACATGCCTCGCTTGGCATGTGTCAGGATCGTGGCGACCTCCGTCGATACCTGCGCAAATCGCGATCCTGCACCGATCAACTGCTCGGCCTGCGCATACTGACCCGCGTTGATCTGCCTGGCCACACCGGCAGCTGTCTGATGAAACTCGGCGTGCTTGTCCAGCAGCGCAACAAAATTCGGTCGAGTGCCCCACTGCACACCGCCGGACCCATGGATCCACTTGCCCAGAGGGCATTGGTCGTCCCGGCAGATCGTGTCGGCGTCCAGATTCTCGCGGTCTGCGATCGCCTTGCGCAGCTTGACCTTCCATTGCCGATGCGCCTCGATCGCCTTGTCGAAATCGAAGTCGGCGTGTGCACCGGACTCGGCAGCGACCGTCAGCGCCATGCCCACGGGGGTCTTGAAGCGTGCCACCTCATCGGCCAGCGTGTGAGCCTGGTCCTTCATGGCTGATGCAGCCGCAGCGGTCTGCTCCACGAGCGCAGCGTTCTGTTGCGTCATGCGATCGAGATCCTGAACGGCCTGGCCGATCTGTCCAATGCCAAGGCTCTGCTCGCGGGCCCCGGTTGCGACTTCACCCAGCAACTGGTCCACACGCTGCGACGAAGCCACGATCTCATCGATCGTCGTTCCGGCACTGCGCACGATGCTTGTTCCCGTCTCGACCTGCTCGACGCTGCGATCGATCAAGGCCTTGATTTCCCGAGCCGCGTCGGCGCTTCGCTTGGCCAGCGCTCGCACCTCGCTTGCCACCACTGCGAAGCCACGCCCCTGCTCGCCGGCGCGGGCCGCCTCAACCGCCGCGTTGAGGGCCAGGATGTTCGTCTGGAAGGCAATCCCGTCGATGGTTCCAATGATTTCCCCGATCTGGTTGGACGAATTGCGGATGCCTTCCATGGTGTGGACCACATCGCGCATCACTCGCCCTCCATCCGCCGCCGTCTTGGCGTTGTGACGAGCCATCTCGGAAGCTTCCCTGGTGTGCTCGGCCGTGCTCTTCACCGTTGAAGAGATCTCCTCCATGGATGCGGCTGACTCCTCCAGGTTGGCCGCCGCCTGCTCCGTACGGGCGGACAGGTCGGCCGCGCCTGCGGCGATCTCGCTGCTGGAGTGGACTATCTCGTCGCTGGAGCGACGCACCCTCAAGACCATGCCTCGCAACGATTCCTGCATGGCTCTCAATTCGAGCATCAGCTGTGCGGCCTCGTCGCCGCCCCAAGGCGATGGTGAGGTTGTCAGATCACCGGAGGTCATGGCTCGCAGGTGACGCCGCGTCTCGCGCAGGCCACCGTCCATCACGCGGTAGAAGCACAGGAAGAGATACGCCGCGATGATCAGCGAGGCCGCCACGACGCCTGAAGTCCACGCCGCCTTCTCCAGTGCATCGCTGCGCAGGTCTTCGATGTAGACACCCGATCCGACGACCCAGCCCCAGGGCTCGAAACCGATCACATACGAAACCTTGTCCTGGGGCTTGCTTTTCCCTGGCTTGGGCCACTGATAGGCAACGAAACCCTTGCCATGTTGTCGCACTTCGGCCACGAATGCCTTGAACAGGGCCAGGCCATTCGGATCCTTCATGTCACCAACATCCTTGCCATTCAGTTCCGGCTTGATGGGGTGCATCAGGATCTTTGGCTGCATGTCGTTGACCCAGAAATACTCCTTGCTGTCGTAGCGCACAGCCTCCAGCGCGCTGAGCACCGTTTTCTGGGCCTGGTCGCGGGTCAGATTGCCGGCTGCCTCCTGCGCTTGCGCCCAGACGATCAGACCGTGTGCGACTTCCACTTGCTGTCGTGTCGCGTCCATCCGTGTTTGCAGCGCATGCTCATAGGACGACATCTGATCCCATGCCAGTGCTCCCAGCAGTGGCAGCGTGAATGCCAGGGAGATGATCATTGCCTTGGACAAGAAGCGAAGCCGCCGGAACAGGCGCACTCCGGGCGCCCACAGACCGTGGTAGGCGAAGAAGCCTCCTGCGTTGTCCGGTGTTCTCGTGACCTGAGTGGGCGGGGCTGACATCGATGGAAACACGGCCGACATGATTCACTTCCTTTTCGAGACTGATGGACCTGCGCTCGCCATCGCGTCTGTCGACAGCAAGCAGGCGGCTTCATTGCCGCAGGGTTCCCGTCAGATATCGGCAGCACCAAGTTGGTGCTTTAGCGGATTTGCCAGCGCAGACGTCGTTCTGCTCGGGCGCAAGGACTGAAGATTCGAGCCCGTGTTCCCAGGCGAGCCGAGGCAAATGCACTCCATCGGTGCCCACGCGTGCAGCAGTCAGGAGAGATGTCCGAGCCGGGCAACGCATCCGGGCTGAAACTGTCACCTTGCGCCAAGGTGGTGCAGGAATGCTCAGGCAGGAATTCGAGGGCCAGCGACCCGATCCGGGAATTACGGATGTCCCTTGCCGATCGTGATGTAGCCATCGATGCCGTCGTGGGCCAGCACGTCGTTGGCCTCGAACACGGCTGAGGCAGGGGGCATGGTCACGCCGGCGGCCTCACCCGCGGTCGTACTGGCTCCGGCGAATGCCCAGCGGCCGGTCTCCGCTTCGCGCCACCAGCGCGGGTTGCGGTGGCGGTCGAGCAGGAAGCCGAGTCCGCTGCGATCCAGGCCCAGCCACTCGCAGAACTTGTCCAGGTGCTGAGGAGCGGCCTGCTCGTGGCGGCGCACCAGCGCCAGACCCTGCGCGCGCGTCAGCCGCCCGTGGCGGATCTCGCGGCAGGCGTGGTCGGTGACCTTCGAGTAGCCGTGCTTGTGCAGCTTCAGCACGTCGTGCAGGTCCATGTAGTTCCAGCAGTCGACGTGGTCGTAGGTGTCGAAAGTGCGGGCGAACGCGGCGGTGCGGTAGCCGCAGCGCTCGATCATCTGTTCGTGCTGGGCCTTCGGATCCCAGCGCACGTAGTTGCCGAGGTAGACGCCGCGCACGCCGATCGCGGACAGCGCCGCATCGTCCGGGTAGCGGTACTGCCAGATATCCGACTCCTTCAGCGTGTCGAACATCGTCGGCAGGTCGTCGGCTTCGCGGCCCATCAGGTCGTGGTCCTGCCGGTGGCGGCGCGTCATCTCGACCTCGTCCTCGTGCGAGTACATGCCGACCTGCTCCAGCCCCTGGTGCGCGCCCCACAGGATCAGCGGGATGCGGTAGCGCACCGCCGTCTGCACCGGGAAGACGGTCTGGCCGGCCAGGCAGTGCCAGTAGTCGCTGCCGAAGTCGCGCAGCGTCGCGCGGGTGATCTTCTTCACCGCGTGCGGGTTGACGTTCTGCTGGATCAGGTCGCAATCGAAGCGGATGCGCAGGTTCGCCAGGTTGCGGATGCCCAGCGAGGTGTTGAAGTACTTGTTGTAGGTGACCAGCAGCGGGTTCAGTCCGAGCCGCTGCTTGACCAGGTGGACGATGTAGTGCGAATCGCCCGCGCCGCTGACGGGCACGATGCAGTCGTAGGTCTCGCCGCTGCGGCTGCGGTACGGCGCCAACAGCGATTCGAGGCGCTGCCAGCGCTCGGCCCAGTCGAGGCGGTCCTTCTCCTCGTGCACACGGCAGCCGGAGCAGATGCCCTCGGCGTCGAGCATCAGCCCGAGCGGGTGCGCGCTGGTGTACAGGCAGCGGCGGCAGTGCATCAGTGCGGCCATGTGTTCAGCTCCAGGCCCGCGCGGGGTCGAGCGGCGCATGCGTCGCCGCGCGCAACGGCAGTCCGGCCAATGACTGCTTCAGGCGCTGCACCGCGTGCTCGCGGTGGTTGAGGAAATTGCCGACGGCGGCTGCGACGACGTTCGGCCGCTCCAGCACGCCGCGCAGTTGCGACGGCTCGCTGAGACCACCGAACGCGATCAGCGGCTGCGTGGGCATCGGCCACAGCGCCAGCAGGCGTTCATCGAAACCTTCATGCACGCCCTCGTGCTGCCAGTCGACCAGCAGCACCTCGGAGATCGCGCCCGAGGCCAGCACGTCGAGCAGTGCCGGCGCCAGGGGTGTCGAGAGACGGCTTCGGTGGTCCAGCCAGGCCAGCGCCCCGTTGTGCACCGACAGTGGCAGCACCGCGATCAGCGCCTGCGCGCCCAGCGGCTCGGCGAGTTCGGCGGCCAGATGCGGGTCGTCGTGCAGCAGCGCATCGATGCCGATGCGTTCGGCGCCGGCCTGCACCGCACGCACGCCGTCGGAGACACTGCGCACCCCGCCGGCATAGACCAGCGGCGTCGACAGGCCGCGTCGGCACAACCGCTCGAGCAGTGCCAGATCCGGGCCGCCGCCCTGCGCGTCGCGGTCGATGCACTGCAGCAGGATCTCGTCGACGCCCCAGCGGTCGAGGTTCTCGGCGATCACTTCGGGCCGCCCGAGCGGCCGGTGCCGACGGTAGCCGATCGATTGCACCGCCCAGCCGTCCTTGACGGTAATGACGCCAATCAGTCGCTTCTCAAGCACGGCACAGGCCCTCGATGACGTTCTTGAGCAGCAGGCGACCCGCCAGCTGGCTCTTCTCCGGGTGGAACTGCAGACCGACCACCTTGCCGCGCCGCACCGCGACGGTGAAGGCGTCGGCCAGTCGCGATACGCCGATGCAATAGGGCGGCGGCGTATCGAACGCATACGCGTGATTGAAGTACAGCGACTGCCCGTCGCTCGGCGACAGCAGCGCATCCTCGGGATCGATCTCGATGGTGTTCCAGCCGATGTGCCAGCGTGCGCCAGCGAGCGGTCGAACGCGCCCCGGGATCAGCCCCAGTCCGGCGGTCAGGCGGTGTTCGAGCGACATGTCGGCCAGCAGCTGCATGCCCAGGCAGATGCCGATCAGCGGCTGTCCGCTGCGTGCCTGCTGTCGCAGGAAATCGACCAGCCCGTGTTCGTGCAAGGACGCCATCGCCGCCGGAAACGCTCCGACGCCGGGCAGCACGATGGCGTCGGCTGCGGCCAGCGTTTCGGTGTCGCGGGTCACGCGGCAGCGGTGGCCGAGACCGGTGATCGCGCGCGCGACCGACGCGAGATTGCCCGCGCCGTAGTCGACGACACCGATCGTCAGCCGGGCGCCGCTCACAGCCCCACCCCCACCTGGAAACGGCGGTGGATGCGACCGTCGCCATCGATGTCGAACAGCGTGCGGTTGGTCGCCGCATGCACCTGCCGCCAGAACGCGTCGACGCCGATGCCGAGGTAGTCGCAGTAGCGCGCGATGTAGTCCGGCGAGCAGGCGTGGTCGTGCTGCTCGACCAGTTCGATGCCTCGCTCGCGACTCATGCGGCCGAGGCGGATCTCCTCGTTGACGTAGTCGGTCGTGCGGCCGAAACCGAACTTGAAGTACTTGATCATCTGGTTGATCGGCGTGAAGTCCTCGTCCAGCGCGGTCACGCCGAACAGGTCGCCGGTGTCGGCCACGCCATCGGTGCGGATCTCCAGCCCCTGCGCGCACGAGTGCATCGCGTTGTTGACCAGCGACCAGTCGCCGAGGAACCAGCCCAGGTAGATGATCTGCAGGCCCAGCGCGTCGAATTCCTCGGGCTGCGGGTAGACGTAGGGCAGCAGCTGGCGGCGCTCGTGACCGGCGTCGAGCATCCACTGCAGGCCGCTCGACAGCGTGTTCATGTGGCGCAGGTTGTTGCCGTCGTAGCCGGTCTTGCCCAGCGTCTTCAGGTCGCCGAGCTGCAGCGCCGGGTTCTCGCCCCACAGGATCAGGTCGATGCCGTAGCGCAGCGCGATCTGCGGCACCGCCGAGAACAGCGCCAGCTCGGTCGAGCGGAACGAGTTGGTGAAACGCTCGAAGCCCTGGCGCTTCAGCGTGCGCCAGGTGGCCGGTGCGGGCTGCGAGACCAGCACGTCGAAGCCCAGATCGATCAGGTTCGACAGGTTGTGCATGCCACGGTCGGTGGCCTGCTCGGGCGGATAGCCCAGGCACACCAGCAGCGGGTTGACGTCGAATTTGTCGCGCACCCACAGCGCCTGGCGCGTGCTGTCCTTGCCGCCCGAGACACCGATGATGCAATCGTGGAACTGGCCCGGCTTGCGGCGACGGCTCGCGAACAGGTCGGTCAGGATGTCGATGCGCTCCTGCCAGTCGACGCCGCGCACCGCATCGACGTAGTCGCATGCCGGGCAGATGCCGGCATCGCTGAAGCGAGTGTTCGGGCGGGTGTCGGGCTGCAGGCAGCGCAGGCAGTAACGCATGGTGAAGTGAGGCGTCAGTCGGCTGTCAATCGGCAAAGCGGAAACCCTGCTCGCGCGCCAGCGCCTGCATCTCGGGCGGCACGCGGTAGGTGTTCAGGTAGGTGTAGTCCTTGCGGCGATGGATGAACTCGCTGTAGGCCGCCGCATGGTGGTTGTCGCGCGCCGCAATGAAGAACAGCGCGAGCTTGGCGCCGTAGGGTGCCGCGCCCGAGGTCGGTGTGGCGCGGTGGTCGAGCCGCGTGTGAAACACGACCAGATCTCCGCCACGCGAGCCGAGCACCGTGCCCTGCTGCTGCGCACGGTCCTGGAAGCGCTGCGCAGCACCGGGCTGCCCGGCGGCGGGCTTCGGAACGAGGTGGCTGCCGTTGACGACTGACACGCCGCCGCCATGCTCGGCGCTGTTGTCCTGCAGGTAGACCGCGCACTGGTAGATCGCGTGGTCGGCGCTCCAGTGCGCCATGCTGCCGGCGTACTCGAACATGTCGGTGTCCTTGTGCCAGCCGCCGAAGCCGTCGCGGTGCGCTGCATGCTCGGGCAGCAGCACGAAGCCCGGCCCGATCAGTTCGGTCAGCACTTCGGCGATGTGTGGCTGGAACAGGCGTCGATAGATGCCTGGAAACCTGAAGAGATCGAGCAGCACGCCGCCGCAGCCGGGCGGCGTCAGGATGCTGCCGGCATGCTTCGGCGAGGAGAAGACATCTTCGACCTCGTGGCGCAGCGCCTGAACCGCATCGGGACCGAAGACGCCGCGGGCGGCGTACCAGCCCTGACGCGCCAGTTGCAGCGCCGGATCCCGGCTGCTGGTGCGGCTGATGACGACCACCGGGTCGCGGGCGGCGGGCCGAGAGGCGAGTGCGGTCTGCATGATGGGCGGATCTCAGCGCTTGCGTGCGATCGCACGCAGGTTGCCCGACAGGCCGTGGTCAGCCAGGAACTGCTGGAACGGCGCCGCGAGGCGCGCGTGGTCGGTGACCAGCAGTTGCTGAAGGAACGGCTGCCCGGACACATCGCAGCGACCGGCCTGCACGGCCTCGCGCACCAGTTCGACATCGAGCCGTCCCGGGGTGGCGACTTCGAGCACCTCGCAGTCCAGCCGCTCGAGGAGGCGGGCGATCGACGCCGGGTTGAAGAGATTCACATGCTCGGTGTCCACCGCGACCGACTCGGCGCCGAGCACCTGGGTGTCGAAGCCGTTGCCGTTCGGGCAGGTCAGCACCAGCAGCCCGCCGGTCTTCAGCAGGCGCAGCGCGCGTGCGAGGAACGGCACCGGGTCGTACACATGCTCGATGACCTCGAAGCACACCAGCACATCGGCCGGATCGTCGAAGCGCTCGGGCAGGTCCTCGACGGCGGTCTCGTGCACGACGAGCCCGTGGCGACGGCAGGCGGCGGCCATTTCCGGAGTGCGTTCGACGACCGAGACGCGCTCGAACGCGCCGCTGTCGCGAGCCAGCGCCGCGAAGGTACCGAAGCCCGGGCCGAGTTCGATCAGATGGCCCGGCCGCACGCCATGGGCGGCACAGGCCGCGGCGATCGTCGCCAGCAGCGGACGGCACAGCTTGTCGCGACGCCGCTCCTCGGACGCCGGGAAGATGTGCTCGGCCCACAGCCGGTAGTTCTCGGAATGGCTGTAGTAGTCGTCCATCAGCGCCGGCGTCGGTCGCGGCGACATGTAGAGCGTGTCGCAATCGTGGCAGCGCACGAACTGGCAGCGGTACTTGTCGAAGGCGCGGCTCGCGGCGGTCTGCCCGCAGGACGGGCACGGTACCGCGACGAAATCGCCGAGGTGCTCGTGCAGCCGCGCGTGGTCGCGGGCCATGGCCTCGCGTTGCCGCGACATGAACTGCGGTCCGCGGATCTCGGCGATGCTGAGTGTCTCGGGCGTGGTCGTCATGGGGCGTTGTCTCTGTCAGGTGGCGAGCACGGCGCTCGCGGGATGGACCAGCGACCAGCTCGCGGGCGTGCCGCGCCGCACCTCCTGGCACACGCTGCAGCCGAGCAGCGCATCCAGTTCACGCGGCGGCAGCCCGTAGCCGGGACGGATGGCGCGCAGGTTGGCAGCGGTCAGCACGTCGCCGGCCTTCAGGTCCTCGACGATGTAGAGCGAGCGGCGGTAGCGCATCGATGCGGTCTCGGCCACCGACATGCCGAAGCTCGGCGCGCCGAGCGCCTGCCACGCACGCTCGCTCTCGATGCGCAGCTGTGCGAACTCGGCGGGCTCGAGCGAGAACGCCGAATCGACACCGCCCTCGGCCCGCGACTCGGTGAAGTGCTTCTCGATGACGACCGCGCCGAAGGCCACCGCCGCCACCGCGGCACCGCAGCCCATCGTGTGGTCGGACAGGCCGACTTCGCAGCCAAAGGCGTCGCGCAGCACCGGGATGCTGCGCAGGTTGGTGTTCAGCGGCGTCGAAGGGTAGGTGCTGGTGCACTTGAGCAGCACCAGGTCGCGGCAGCCGGCGGCACGCGCGGTGCGCACGGTCTCGTCGATCTCGGCCAGCGTGGCCATGCCGGTGGAGATGATCATCGGCTTGCCGGTGGCCGCCACCTTGCGGATCAGCGGCAGGTCGGTGCACTCGAACGAGGCGATCTTGTAGGCCGGCACACCCAGCGTCTCGAGGAAGTCGACCGCGGTGTCGTCGAACGGCGTGCTGAAGCAGTGCAGGCCCAGCGCCGCGGCGCGCTCCATGATCGGGCGGTGCCAGGCCCACGGCGTGTGCGCCTCGCGGTACAGGTCGTAGAGCTGGCGGCCCGCCCACAGGCTCTTCTCGTCGTCGATCAGGAAGCCCGGCGCACTGATGTCCAGCGTCATCGTGTCGGGCGTGTAGGTCTGCAGCTTGATCGCGTCGGCGCCCGAAGCGGCTGCGGCCTCGACGATGCGCAGCGCGCGGTCGAGCGACTGGTTGTGGTTGCCGCTCATCTCGGCGATCACGTAAGGCCGCGCGTCGGCGCCGACGGTGCGGTCGCCGATCAGCATCGGTCGCCTCGCGGTACGTGCGCGAGGCCCGGTCGGGGCGGTGCGGTATCGAACATGGCCGAAGGATCCTCGTGGAGCGGCCCATCGGCGGGCAGCATCCTGTCAGCCGATCTTAGGAAGGCCGGCCGGATCGATGTGGTGGAAAAGCGGCCGGTTCGACCGCCAGTTCGCGCGGGCTACAGCGGGTCAATGCGCAGCCGGTAGGTGCGGCCCCGGTGCTCGAAGAACGCCGGGTAACGCTCGGGGTCGGCCACACGCAGCAGGTCGAACGAATCGGCCAGCGGACGCAACGGGTCGATGCGACTGTCGGCCGGCACCCGCTTGCGGTACATGCTGGGCTCGCCCGACTGCTCGCGCGGGACGACCGTCTCGCGGTGTGCGAGGGCCCAGTCCATCAGCGCGATCTCGGCCTCGAAGATCCGCGCGTTGATCTCGTCGCACACCGCGGTGACGGGAATCGGCACGTCGAGCTGGTGCCAGATGCGACCGGTGTCGAGCGCGTCCTCGGCCTCCAGCAGCGTCATCGTCAGTTGCTCGCAGCCCTCGAGGATCTGCCAGATGTGTGGCGACATGCCGCGACCCGCCGGCAGCGCGCTGGCGTGCAGCACCAGCGTGTGCCTGAAAAGTGCTCGCACCGAGGCGGAGATGATCTGGTGGCAAGACACCAGGAAGAGCAAGTCGCCGCCCGTCAGTTCTCGCCAGTCGCGGCAGATGCGCACCTCGACCCGGGGCGCCACGGCCGCGGCCCAGCGCTCGAGCCACGCGTTGACCGCGTGCTTCGGGTCGGTGCACAGGATGGAAACGGCCGTCATCACTGTCGCGCGCGCGGTCGCGGGCGCTGCAGGTCGAGCAGCCGGCGGGCCACCCGGCGCGCACCCAGTCCGTCGACGAGCGCGCGGCCGTGCACCGACAGCGAATGGCGCAGTGCCGCGTCGACGATCAGTTCGCGCAGTGGCGGCACGATGTCGGAAGCGCTCGGCGGTTCGGCGGTGACGACGCGCATCACGCCCATGTTCTGCAGGGGCAGCAGCACTTCGCGCTGGTTCGGGGCGGCGAGCAGCGCCAGCGTGGGCGCCCCGAGGCAGCAGCGCTCCCAGGTCGCGCCGCCACCCGCACCGAGGTGCAGGTCGTGCCGTGCGTAGAACGCCGCGAGATCGGGCTGGTCGATGGTGAGCTGCGTGCCGGCATCGGCCTCGACCCGTGCGCGCAGTTCGGCCAGATGCGGATTGCCCGAGGTGGTCGCGATCTCGACCGCACCGCGAAAACCCAGGTCGTCGCGCACGACCGTCAACGCCAGTGCGCTCAGGTTGGCTTCGTCGGTGCCCCCCATGAAGATGCCGATGCTCGCCACGCTGTCGCGCGGTTCGCCACGCGGCGCATCGGCGTAGGCGGGAGCCAGCAGTGCATAGCCGGGGCCGCCCAGCAGCACCGGCGGTGCATCCCCGTGACGCGCGTGCTTGGCGGTGTGGTCGGCAGCGAAGTTGGGATCGACGAGCAGATCGACCGCCATCGGACGGTCGCCGAGGTCGTCGATCGCGGCCATCTGAGCGCCGGTGCCCTGGTGCACGGCCCGGTGCCAGTCAGCGCCGAGCGCGTAGTGATCGGCCAGCACGGCGTCGGGCTCGAAGCTGCGGCTGCTGGCGATGAAGGCGCGCGCGTCGTCGTGCTCGGTGTCGTGATCACGCACCGGCCCCTCGGCAATGGCATGGCAGTCGAAGCCACGCCGTGCGATCTCGCCCGCCGCATCGACGTCGGTCGCGCGGACGAAGAACAGCACCTCGGCATCCTCGTCGCGCAGGGCCTGCGCCAGCGACAGGCAGCGCTTGATGTGTCCGAGGCCGATGGAAGCCGACGCGTCGGCACGGATCGCGATCTTCATGGCGTGACGGCCTCCAGGCGAGCCCCGCGCTGCGCGTACAGCGCTTCGGCGAGCGCCCAGTCGGCAGGCGTGTCGATGTCGACCGCACTGCCCTCGTCGAGCACCAGCGTGCGGGCATCGGCATGCAGCGCCAGCCCGTCGAGCCAGGACGACGCACGGCCCCAGTAGAACTGGCCGGCATCGTGATACGCCTTCGGCAGGTCCTGCGTTCGCGTCTGCGCGTGTTCGGGATGAAGCGGCGCGCTGCGGCCGTCGGCATCGCGCCGCAGCGCGCGCTGGATCGGCGATCGGTACGCCAGCACCGGGAAGACATAGGGCGCATCGCCCTGCTCCAACATGGCCAGCGCATCGCTCAGGTCACTTGGGCGCAGCAGCGGCACCGCCGGGTAGAGACAGCACACGGTGTCGACGCGCCAGCCCAGCTCGCGGCAGGCACGGATCGCGTGCGCGACCACAGGCACTGTTGCTGTGTGGTCGTTCGCCAGTTCGTCGGGTCGCATGAACGGCACTTCGGCACCGAGGCGCCTGGCCACGTCGGCGACTTCCGCGTCGTCGGTGGACACGACCACGTGGTCGAACAGGCCGCTGTTGCGCGCCAGGTCGATCGCATAGCTGATCATCGGCCGCCCTGCGAACGCACGGATGTTCTTGCGCGGAATGCGCTTGCTGCCGCCGCGCGCGGGGATCACTGCCAGGCGCGTCATGCTCAGGCGTGGCCGACGGCGCTCTGGCGCTTCTCGAACAGCCACCAGGTGATGTCGTCGAAGCCGGCAGCGTCATACTGGTGGCCCCACAGGAAGCCGCAATCGACCACGTCGACATCGAAGTTCTCGGCGAATGTCTTGCCGAAATCGCTCTTGAAAAGCCGGTCGCTCTCTCCGCGGTACTCGATCATTTGCGGCGTTCGGCTGAAGTACTCGCCCATCAGCACGTAACGCGACGACCAGGCGTGCATGCGAGCCATGTGAGCCAGCAGCTGGTCGGGATGGATGTGGATCAGCACGCCGAGCGTGAATACCAGGTCGAAGCCCTGTGCCGGCAGGTCGGCGTCGAGAATTGCGCCGTTGAACGCATGTCCGAACTCGTGCTGGGCAGTGACGAACTGGAAGGCCGGGTCGCTGATCTCGATGATCGAGGGCTGAGCCTCGGGCAGCGCCTGGGCCAGCTGCGTGATGTTGCGGCCGATGTTGCAACCGCATTCGAGAAAGTTGCGCACCGGCCGCTCGGCCTTGGCAAGCATCGTGGCCCAGGCCCTGGCACCCAGGTCATGGTCGAAGCTTCGGTTGCGGGCGATGTAGTCATGTGCGTGGTCGTACGCCCAGAATTTTTCCTGCGGGGTGTTGAAAGACATTCGGTGCTCCTGGAATTGAAACTGGATCAGGCCAGCGCCTGCCGCAGGGTGCTGACCACTCGATCCTGCTCGGCTGGCGTCATCGACGGGAACAGCGGCAGCGACAGCGTGCGGGCGTAGTAGCGCTCGGCGGCGGGGAAATCGCCGCGCTTGAATCCCAGACGCGCGTAATACGGCTGCGTGTGGATCGGGATGTAGTGCACGTTGACGCCGATCTCCGCGGAGCGCATCGCTTCGAACACCTCGGCCCGCGAGCGATTGCAGCGCTCGGCATCGATCTCGATCGCGTACAGGTGCCACGCCGAGACCCGATCGGGCGCACGCGGCGGCAGCCACACGGGAAGATCGACCAGCAAGGTGTCGTAGCGATCGGCCAGCGCGCAGCGGCGCGCGTGCATCGTGTCGAGCCGCGCGAGCTGCGACAAGCCCAGCGCCGCCTGCACATCGGTCATGCGGTGGTTGAATCCCAGCGCTTGCTGCTCGTAGCACCACGCGCCCTCGGGCGGCTGCTCCATCTCGGCCGCGTCGCGCGTGACGCCGTGCGAGCGCAGCGTTCGCACCCGCTGCGCCAGCGCGGCGCTGTTCGTCGTGACCATGCCGCCTTCGGCCGTGGTGAGCACCTTGACCGCGTGAAAGCTGAACACGGTCGCGTCGGCATGACGGCTGCCGACCGGCTGCCCCTGGTAGCTGGCGCCGGTGGCATGGGAGGCATCTTCTAGCAGCCGGAAGCCGTACCGATCGGCGAGTGCACGCATCTCGCGCAGGTCGGCGGGCAAGCCGGCGAAATCGACCGGAATCACCACCTGCGGAAGCAGCCCGGCGGCGGACGCGGTTCGCAGCTTGCGCTCGAGCGAGGCCACCGACAGGTTGCGGGTGGCCGGATCGATGTCGACGAAATCGACGCTCGCGCCGCAGTAAAGCGCACAGTTGGCCGAGGCGAGGAAGCTGTTGGGACTGGTCCATACGCGCGACCCCGGGCCGACGCCGAGCGCCAGGCAGGCCAGGTGCAGCGCCGAGGTGGCGTTGCTGACGGCGACCGCGTGCGCGGTCTGGTGTCGTGCGGCGAACGCGGCTTCGAACTGCGCGACCACCGGGCCCTGCGTGACGAAGTCGGATCGCAGCACCGCCGTGACGGCGGCGATGTCGCTCTCGTCGATGTCCTGCCGGCTGTACGGAATCACCGTCGTCTCGCTGGCCGGTCAGGCGTGCGCCACGGCCGAGACGCGCCGGCGGCGCTCGACCGTCTTCGCACCGTCGACATGCGCGGCGATCAGTTCGCGCAGTTGCGACACGCTGAGGAAATGCGGGTTGCTGCCGCTGTCATAGGCGAAGCCCGGCGCGACCAGGCGCGCGTGATGGCGTGCCACGTAATCATCGACGGTGTATTCGCCGCTGGTCGGCAGGATCGCGAAGTAGTCGCCGAGGTCGGCGGTGTTCAGGCTGTCGCTCGCGGTGATCATTTCCTCGTGGATCTTCTCACCCGGGCGGATGCCGACGATCTTCTGCGTGCATTCCGGCGCGATCGCCGTGGCCACGTCGGTGATGCGGTAGGACGGGATCTTCGGCACCAGGATCTCGCCGCCCCAGGCACGCTCGATCGACCACAGCACCATCTCGACGCCTTCCTGCAGCGAGATGTTGAAGCGCGTCATCTGCGGGTCGGTGATCGGCAGCACGCCGCTCGGTCGCTGGGCAAGAAAGAACGGGATCACCGAACCGCGGCTGCCCATCACGTTGCCGTAGCGGACCACGCTGAAGCGCAGGTCGCGGTTTCCCTTGATGTTGTTGGCGGCAACGAACAGCTTGTCCGAGCACAGCTTGGTCGCGCCGTACAGGTTGATCGGCGCGGCGGCCTTGTCGGTCGACAGCGCCACCACGCGACGCACCTGCTGGTCGAGGCAGGCATCGATGACGTTCTGTGCGCCCAGCACATTGGTCTTGATGCACTCGAACGGGTTGTATTCGGCGGCCGGCACCTGCTTCAGCGCGGCGGCGTGCACGACGATGTCGATGCCTTCCAGCGCACGGCGCAGGCGATCGGCATCGCGCACATCGCCGATGAAGTAGCGCATGCCGGGGTGCTCGCGGGTCGAGAACTGCTGCGACATCTCGTACTGCTTCAGCTCGTCGCGCGAGAAGACGACCACGCGCTTGACGCCGGGGTAGCGTGCCAGCACGGTCTTGACGAAGGCTCGTCCAAACGAGCCCGTGCCACCGGTGATCAGGATGGATTGGTTGTCGAGCATGGGACGGTCCGGAAGTGAAGGAGGGGACAGAGGCGAGGTCGGCGTCGGCGCGTCGATCAGCGGGCGTCGAAGATGCGGCCGTCGACTGCCGTGAAGCGCGCAGCCAGTTCCTGGCGCTGGCGCCCGGCGACGGTGCGGAAATGGGCGGCATCGGCCAGCAGGCGATCGATGACCGGCAGCGCGTCGGCGCCGCTCAGGAAGGGAACGCTGGCAGCCGTGAGGTAAGGGGCGCAGGACAGGTAGCCGGCTGGCCAGTACTGGTCGCAGACCTGCATCAGGCAGCTGCCCGCTTCCATGAATTCGATGCTGGCGGTGGTGGGCTCGCCGTAGGCCACGCACAGGTCGGAGGCGGTCGCGATCTCCTCGAGCGAGGCGGCGAGCACCGCCTGCAGTTCGGCCACCGGCACGCCGAGAGCTCCGGAGGCGATCATGACGCCCGCCGCGTTGGGCTTCAGCCGGACCAGCAAGCGCACGCCGCGCGCGGCGCAGAGCTCCGAAAGCGCCTTGTGGAAGCCCGCCAGGCCGACCAGGTCGACGTGGGATATGCCCTGGCTGAACATCGTGTTCAGCAGCAGGCAGACGGTGGCGACATGCGGGCGCCCGAGCATCTGCTTGCGCGGTGCGAAGCGGACCGGCCTTGTGGCGACCAGCTCGCCCCAGACCGTGCGCACCGGTGCCGCGAAGCCATCGCGCTCGATCGCGACGACGCGTGTCGAATGCGGAAGGAGCTCGGTCGGGTAGGACGAGTGAGGCAGCACGGTGATGTGGCTGCCGAGCTGAGACGCGACCGTGAACAGCGGGCCGATGCTGCCGGTGTCGTGCTCGGTCAGCACGAAGTGCGGCTGCGACTCCTTCAGCGCCACTGACAGCCCCTGGTAATTGACCGCCTGCATGAAGCACCGGTCGGCCATCAGATCGACCTGCGACTGCAATGCGTGCGGATGGGGGAGCAGGTCGCGGAGCTGAGCCTCGATCACCTGCCGCGCGCGCTCGCGGTAGGTGCGGCACTCGTCACCGAGGAACCGCGAGGCCACCGAGTCGATGCGAACCAGCGGTGAGCGGTCCCGCTGCAAGGGAATGTCCCAGAACGGGCTGGGGAGATCGATGCTCGAGGAGAAGGTCTGCGCCATCTCGCGGGCGTAGTGCCGCAATTGGGCGTAGACCGTCGGGATGTGCGTGACGGCCTGGGCGGCACCAGCGGCCACCCGACGCTCGATCTGGTCGAAGTCGAAGCACGAGGCATTCGAATCGTCCACCCAGTTCAACGTGGTGTCGTAGTGGTCGACCACCTTCCAGCGGGGCGAGCCGGCGGTGAACAGGTCGGTGGTGACGAAGGAGTCGAAGTAGAACTGCTGGGGTCGTGTCGGCCGGAAGACCCCGATCGAGGACTCGGAGAAGCTGCGGTCGCAGATCGCGCCGAGTTCGCGGGCCATCAGCGCCCGGACGAAGAACAGGCGCGACACCGACACGTCCCAACCCTGGAACTCACCCTGTCCGAACAACTTGACGCGCTCGCGGTACAGCAGGCGGTCGAGGGCCTGCGCCCGGTTCATCGCCTCGGCGGTCACGCGCGCCTGCAGATGCCGACCGACATCGAGCGGGCGGTAATCGAAGCGCGCCGAGTCGACGCCATGGTTGACGGCCTCGTCGACCGTGCCGGGATCGATGAAGATGAGCTTGAGGCCTGCGTAGGGCGCGGGATCGCGAACGAAATGCGCGACGTCGCTGCGCTGCAGCATCAGCAGGGCATCGATTTTCATGGGGTGGGGTCGGCAGCGTAGCGGTTCACTGAAGCTATTTCACGACCGACCGGTCCCATCGCATCGCTGGAGAACCACGTCATTCGCCCCGCATTTCACCCCCGAGTGGCCTGCTCCTCCAGTCGGCGGATGGCACTGGGGACGACTCCGGCAGCCCGGGGGGTGCTCCCGGGAAAGACGTTAAGGCAGGCTCAACCCGCACCGATTAAACTTCGGCACGGCGTTCGACTGGTGGTCAGTGCTGTGTCTCACACCTGACATCATCGAAAATCATGCTTGAACCCCCGCTGCAGTCGGCGAAGGACCTCCCCCTCGGGACACGCCCCGAAGCTGCCCCCGCCGACCGGGTCAACCCGATGGCCCCGCGGGCGTTGTTACAGGACATGACTATTTCCGCTGTCGAGCCGGAGCAGGCTCCGTTGCCCGTGGTGCTGATTCACGGCCTGCTCAGCACCCCCCGCGAGTTCGGCCTGATCTCGCTGCCCATCCAGTCGCGGGGCGTCCCGCTGATCATTCCGAACGTCAAGGGCTACACCGAGGCCGATCGAAGCCAGTACGTCGGCTGGGAAGACTGGGTCGAAGCTGCCTGCGACGCGATCCGGGAGCAGGTCGGCGTCGACCAGCCCTTTGTGCTCGGGGGGCTGTGCTCCGGAGGCATGGTGGCGGCCGCCGTGGCTGCGCGAGGTGAATTCAATGTCCGCACACTGGTGATGATGTCGCCGAGCTTCGGCTACGACGGCTGGGCAAGGACCATCTGGTGGCGATTGCGCGGGCTGGGTTACGCCCTCCACCTGGACCAGTGGATCTCGATCAAGGAGAGCCCGCCCTACGGGATCAAGAACGAGAAGATACGCAAGTGGGTCGAACGGGACATGCAGCAGCGAGCGACGAGCGCGGCCGGACCGTCCAGCCTGCCCTTGTGGGCCATACATCAGTCCGAAAAGCTGATGAACCATGTCGTGAGGCAATTTCCGCGGTTGCGGATCCCCACGGTCGTGATCCACTCCCGACTGGACGAAATCTGCAGTCTCGGCATCGTGAAAAGGGTTTTCGAGACACTGCCAGCGGGCTTGAACCGTCTCGTGGTGCTTGAGAATTCATATCACATGATCACCATCGACAATGACCGTCAACAGGTCACGGCAGAATTGCTGAAATGCTCCGGCCAGAGGGATCGAATCGCCGCGGCGGCGATCGAAACCTGTTCGATCACGCCGACACCGCATCCGGCGGGCGCGCTCACCCCGGCCGATTCATATACAGGAGCGCTTTCATGTCCAACACCATGACCGAATTGTTGGGATTGATCCAGAAGGCCTACGACATCGATCCGGCCTCGATCGATCCGCACAAGCCCTTGTCCGAATTCGGGCTCGACTCCCTGGCGCTGGCCGAGCTCATGTTCAACATCGAAGACCACTTTCACATCGATTACCCGGAGTCACGCACCGGCGTGCAGACCCTGGCCGAGCTGGCGCAGGTGGTGGACGAGGTGCGTGCCGCCGTTCAAGTGAAATGAGTGCGCGCGATGTGGTGATTTCCGGCCTCGGGCTGGTATCTCCGCACGGCGACGATCCCGCGATCGCCTTCGAGGCCCTGCTGCGTGGCCAATCGGCCATCAACCTCTGGACCCGCGAAGGGCTGCCGCCGGCAGCAGTCGCCAGCGCAGCGTTCTCCCCCGAGCGCTGGTTCACCAAGCTTCAACTCGTCGGCGTCGACCGCGTCAGCCAGATGGCCGTCGCGGCGGCGGAAATGGCGCGCACCGATGCCCGCTGGCCCGAGGGCATCGACCCCGAGCGCATCGGCGTGTTCATCGGAAGCGGCATGGGCGGTGCGTCGGCACTCGAGGACGGCTACGAGGCCGCCCGCAGCGGTCGCCGAGTCTCGCCGCTGACGGTCGTTGCCGCGATGACCAACGCCCCGGCCGCGCACATCGCGATCCGCGCCCGGGCCGAGGGACCGGTCTACACCTACTCGGTGGCTTGCGCTTCGTCGGCACTCGCCATCGCCGAGGCGGCCAAGGCGATCGCGGCCGGCGAGATCGACATCGCGATCGCCGGCGGCGCCGAGGCCCTGCTGGTGCCGGGCGTCGTGCGCGCCTGGCAGGCGCTTCAAACGCTCGCCACTCCGGACGCGGCCGATCCCGGTCGCTCGTGCCGCCCCTTCGACCTCCATCGCTCCGGCTTCGCGCTCGGCGAGGGTGCGGCGATGCTGGTGCTCGAATCCCGGCAGCACGCGCAGGACCGGGGGGCACCGGTGCGGGTGCGATTCGCGGGCAGCGGCATCAGTTGCGACGCGCAGCACATGACCAAGCCGCAGGCCCAGGGACAGATGCGTGCGCTGCGCAACGCACTGCGTGCCAGCGGCCTGTCGCCGCGCGACATCGGCTACTGCAACGCCCACGGCACGGCGACGCGGGTCGGCGATGGTGTCGAGTGCGAAGCCTTGCGCACGGTCTGGGGTGACGACATCGACGCATTGCGCGTGAGTTCGACCAAGTCGATGCACGGTCACCTGCTGGGTGCAGCCGGCGCTCTCGAGGCCGTCGTCACCGTCCTGGCGCTCGAACAGCGCTGTGCGCCACCGACCCCCAGTTGCCAAGAACCGGACCCCGCATGCGCCGTTCCGCTGATCCGCGAAACGAAGGCATCGCTGCCCGACCTGCGCTCAGCGATCAGCAATTCCTTCGCCTTCGGGGGCACCAACGTCGTGCTGGCCTTCTCGCGCAACGACTGATCGCGGGAAGCACGGCTCCCGAAGCACGCACCCGGCGGTGCTTCTACTTGGCCGGTTCGGATGGCAGGAAGCGGACCAGCACCCGCTGTCCCACGCGCAGGCCCGGCTTGTCCAGCTCGAGCAGGCATTCGACCACCCGGGCGTCGATGACCACTTCGCTGTCCGCCGAATCCACCGTGCGTGGCGGGCCGAACACCTCGCCGATGCTCAGCACCCGCGCTCCATTCACCGCACTGCCTTCCGCAACCGACACCACTTCGGCGCGCATGCCGACCCTGACGCGAGCGATCAGCGATTCATTCAGGTCCGCACGCACGATGCGCGGCCCTTCAGGCAGCAGACTGAGCAGCACGCCATAGGGGGCGATGTACTCGCCGACCTGCGTCGTGCGCTGCACGACGCGGCCCGCGACCGGCGCACGGATCGTCGCGGCAGCCAGCATCTGATTGGCCTGAGCCACCCGCTGCTGCACGACCGCCAGCGCACTCCGCTGGACGACCAGCTGCTTCTCGGCCTCGCTCAACACGGCCCGCGCGTCGTCGACGGCCTGCCCGCTGCCGGCGCCTGCAGCCTGCACCTGCTGCAGGCGCTCGAGCCGCGTGCGCGCCGCAGGAATGCGGGATCGCAGTGCTTCGAGCTGCGCTGCGGCCAGGCCTTGCTCCGACTTGGCCTGCTCCAGCTGGTGGCGTGTTTCACGGGCGTCGATCTGGGCAAGGACCTGTCCCTTGCGCACCGAGTCCCCCGGCTGTACGGACCAGTTCTGGATCAGGCCGCCCTGCGGACTCGCGACGCTCAGCAGGCCGCCTGGCACGTCGACCCGGCCACGTGCGATCGCGACGAAGCGCGCATCGGGAGCCGACGCGGCCTCGGCCGGGCTCAGGATCGGTTGGTCCTGCGGCGCACAGGCGACCAGCAGGGCCGCCGTCAGGATCGCGCAGGCATGCGCACAGGCACGCGGGAGAGTCACGGTATTCATGTGTGTCCTTCGGCCGCGCCGGGGCGCGTGTCGTCGAGCAGGCGCCCGTCTTCCATGTGTAGTACGCGATCGGCGTGCGCCACGACCCGGGGATCGTGGCTGACGCACAGCACCGCTGCGCCGTGGCTGCGTGCGAGTCGGTGCAGCAGATCGATCACCAGTTGACCATTGACCGCGTCCAGTGCGCTGGTCGGCTCGTCGGCGAACAGCAGCTGGGGGCGCTTGGCCAGCGCGCGCGCGATCGCCACCCGCTGCTTCTCCCCGCCCGACATCTCGGCGGGACGCAGTCCCGAGCGCGCAGACAGGCCGACTTCATCGAGCGCTTCCAGCGCGCGTTCGCGGGCCTGGGTGCGCGACAGCTTCAGAGCGCCCAGCGGCAGCATCACCTGCTCGACGGCGCTCAGCGCTCCGAACAGGTTGAAGCCCTGGAACACGAAGCCGGTGTGATGCAGCCGGAAGCGCTCGAGTGCCCGTGCGTCGAGCGACCAGAGCAGTGCGCCCAGTGCCTCGACCTCGCCAGCATCGGGGCGCTGCAGCCCGCTCAGCGATGCAAGCAAGGTGCTCTTGCCGCAGCCAGACGGGCCGGAGATGAGGGTCAGTTCGCCCGGGCAGACATCCAGGCTCAATCCGCGCAGGACCGGCGTATCGATGCGGCCGCTGCGAAACGACTTGACCAGGTTGCGCCCCCGCAAGACCGGCGCCCCGGGGTCGATCGCCATGGGAGGGGCCGTCATCTCAGCAGCGTCGCCGGATCGGCGCTGCGCAGCGCGCGCACCGCCGCCAGACCTGAAATCATCGAAATCCCGAGCACCAGCACGGCACAGGCCGCCACCGCCCAGCTTTCGAGCACCACAGGTACATGGTAGTGACGGGCCAGCGACAACGCGGCCCAGGCCCCCACTCCGCCGAGCAGCAGGCCAGCGCTGCCGATCCAGGCCGCCTGCTCCAGCACCACCCCGCGCAAGGCACGCACCCCGATGCCGAGCGCCTGGAGCGCCGCGTATTCGGTCGCGGAGCCAGCCACCGCGCCCATCAGCGTCTGGCTGGTGATGACCGCGCCGACCAGGCTCACCACGACCGCCAGAAACAGCACGCCCAGGCCCGCCCCGGTGTCGAGCAACCAGTAGTCAGACGCACTCTTGGCGAACTCCTTGCGCGTCCAGACTTCAAATCCATGCTCGCGCCCTGCGGCGGCCAGCCGGCTCCGTGCCTCTGGCAGCTGGGCCGCGTCATGCAGCCGCACCACGTAATAGGGCACCCGCTCGTCGCCCGGACCGCCCGGCTGCAGCCGGCTGATCGTTTCCAGCGACGACAGGATATTCACCCCGCCCAGCGTGCGCAGCCCCGAAACCGCGCCGACGACCCGCACGGTGCGGCCATTGATCCGGGGCCGGTCGCCGATCGCCACGCCGAGCTTCTTCATGTCGGCTTCGTCGACGATCACCGAGCCGGGCTCGTCGAGCCTCACCCGCATGTCGGGTGTCAGGACGCGGGCGAACAGCAGCGCATCCGGCGAGGTGTCGACGCCCGAGACGTATAACGTGATCGCACCCACGTCCGGACGCGAACGCCAGTCACCTTCGATCCAGCTGTAGGCCTCGACACGGTCGACCGCCGGGTCGAGCCGCAGCCAGATTTCGGTGTCCCGGGGGATGGCGCGTCCGAGTTCGACGGTTCGCGTGCCTGGGTGGCCCACCCACAGATCGCCGCGCGACGCGTCGATGTAGACCGCCGAGCTGCCGAAGATGCCCAGCACCAGCGCGGCCTGCACCAGCAGCAGCAGCCCCGAGAACGCGACTGCGACCACAGCAGGAAGAAAGCGCCGCCATTCATGCAGCAGCGACTTGCGCGCCAGTGGAACGATCATGGCGAAGGCGTGGGCAGGCTGGCGCCACCGAAAGCCGTGAAGAGCGCGACATACGCGACCTGTTCAGCCAGGCCGGCCCGCAGGGTGTCGCGGCGCGCCTGAACGGCCGCACTGCGCGCATCGGCACGCTGGAACCCGGTAGCGAGGCCGAGCCGCGCCTGCGCTTCGGTCGCATTCGAGCGCTGGCGCACGGCCTCCTCGACCGCGACCGCCGCGACGGTGCGATGTCGCTCGTGGTCGAGCTGCAGCAGCGCCGACTGGGCCTCGGCAACGCCTTGCAGCACCGCCTGCCGATACTGGGCAGTGGCCGCATCGAAATCGGCGTCGCGCGCACGCTGCGAGGCGGCGATCGCGCCACCATCGAACAGGGACATCGAGAAGCTCGGGCCGGCGGACAGCACCGCGCGCACCGCGCCGGATGCGGGACCGGTGATCGCAGCGCTCAGCCCGACGAGTCCGGCCAGGCTGATGCGCGGTTGCGCGTCGGCGCGGGCCAGCCCGGCGGCATGCGCGGCTCTCAACACCGTGTGCTCCGCCCGGCGGATGCCCGGCCGCTGCCGCACCAGGTCGGCGGGCAACGCGGTCAGGCCCAGCGGTGCGCGCGCAGGAAGCGCGGAATCGACAGCTGGCGGCGGCAAATCCGCCTGAAGATCGCCCACGAGCACACCGAGTCGGGTTCGAGCCAGAGCGGCCAGCGCAACCGGCTCAAGGGTGGCAGCCCGGGCCTGCACCGCAGCCACCACCGCAGCCTGGACTTCATCGGCGCCGACCTGATTGGCCTGCAGCAGCACGCGGGTGAGGCGCTCGCGCTCGTCGGCCTCCGCGGCGAGCTGCTTCAACAGGTGTTGCTCGCGTTCGGCCGCACGCATCTCGAAGTACGCACGAGCCACTTCGGCCACCAGCGTGGCCCGGCTGGCCTGCTCGTCTGCCAGCGCCAGTTGCTCGTCGGCTTCGGCCAATCCGCGGGTTGCGATCTGCCGATCCTGCAGGGGAACGTCCCATCGAGCCGCCACGCCGGCCTGGAAATAGGTGCTGCGTCCGTTGGCGGTCTGCTGCGGATCGCCCACGAGCGAGACCTGAGGCCCCAGGCGGGCGGCCATTTCCTGCCCCATCGCCTGTGCCGAGCGCACCCGGGCGGCGGCCGCCTCGAGATCCGGCGAACCCGCCAGCGCCCGGGCGACCAGCCCGTCAAGCGCGCTGTCGCCGAACGCACGCCACCAGCTTGTCAAGTCGACCGCATCTCCCAGCAGCGGGGGCGCAGCCCACGCCACAGGCAACGGCACCACGGGAACGGCGGCCGGTGGGGCCGGCGCAGGGGTGGACGCGCAGCCGGCCAGACAAGCCACCGCGATGCCGAGGATCCGGATACGCAGGGCACTGGGCACGCAGGGGAAGACAGACGTCGGCATGGCCGAGATCATAGGTGCGCCGTCGAAAGAGCCTGAAAAACGCCACCTGAGATCGGGAGCCTGTAGGAATTTGCCTGACACGATGCATGGCAAAAGAGGGACTCAAGCGACAGAGATGACCTGATGTCAGCCCCCATCTCTGGTCAACACAATCTGTTTCACGTTGCAACGAATCCAAAGCCGAATCCGGCAACGCGAAAAGAACACCGCTCAAACCGATCGACACCGCAGATCACGACCAGGAACACCACCATGAATGCAGATCAGATCCTCACCGAAATCCGCGAAGCCAACCTGTCCTACCTGATGCTGGCTCAGAGCCTCATCCGCACGGACCGTGAACAGGCCCTGTATCGCCTGGGCATCAGCGAGGAAAACGCAGCGCTGCTGCAGATGCTGACCCCGGCGCAGATGATGAAGATCGCCTCGGGCAACACGCTGCTGTGCCGCTTCCGCATGGACGACGACATGGTCTGGGGCCTGCTGACCAACCATGGCAAGGGCGCAGCCAACGATCAGACCACCCGCCTGCACGCCAGCATCCTGATGGCCGGCCGCCATCAAGAAGCAGCCTGATCCGCCCTGCCACCCGAATCCGACCAGAGGAAGAGACACCATGCGCACCAAGAGCATCCTGACCGAAGCACGACAAATCGAACGCGCCGTCACGCTGATCAACCTGGGCGCCCGTCTGCAGGTGCTGGAAAGCGAAACCGACCTCAGCTACGAGCGCCTGTTGCGCCTGTACAAGGAAGT